>Ga0307435_1000775_pt1 | contig 13970 bp, 11 predicted proteins | sample SalMarWE160470MG_FD_202164 | JGI IMG/M metagenome (GOLD analysis project Ga0307435, IMG submission 202164) | Salt marsh sediment microbial communities from the Plum Island Ecosystem LTER, Massachusetts, United States - WE1604-70 | ecosystem: Environmental > Aquatic > Marine > Intertidal zone >... | reverse complement strand
TTTTGTGGTTGAAGAAGCGGCACGATATGGAGCACAGATTGGTTACGATATTACCACCGTTGAAGACTGCTGCGCGTCATTTAATGATGAAATGCACGAATTCTCAATAAAGAATATACTTCCACAGTTCGGAGCCATTTCATCGTCGACTGATATTATAGAAGCATTGAGATAGAAAATACGATTATTATCTATTGGCTTAAAGATAAGAAAGACGATGAATAGCGAATAAGGAATGATTATGATGCCAATTAAGCAATCAAGGGAGACAGTGCATGGACCTTGAACTGACCGAGGAACAGCAGATCATCCGGACCACGATCCGCAAATTTGCCCAGGAGGAGCTTGCACCGGTAGCCGAGGAGCTGGATATCGCAGAGGAATTTCCCTGGAAGATCTTTCACCGGATGGCCGAACTCGGGCTTTTTGGTATGGTGATGCCTCCCGAGTATGGAGGAAGCGGCTCTGATGAATTATCGCTCGCAATATGCATCGAAGAGATCGCCCAGGCCTGCGCCTCTACTGCCGATATACTTGATAGCGCGGCAATCATTGGAACAATCCCCATTTACCAGTACGGCACTGAAGAGCAAAAGCAGAGGTTTCTGCCTGCATTAGCCAAGGGTGAGAAGATATCCAGCTACGCCATAACGGAACCGGATGCCGGCAGTGACATAGGGAGCATCAAGACCAGAGCGGAACGAGACGGCAATGAATACCTCCTCAACGGGCAAAAGACCTTCATTACCTGCGGCAATGTCTGCGATATCGCCATCGTATTTGGCAGCATCCCTGCGCTTTCACCACGAGGCATGACTGCCTTTATCGTTGAGAAGGAAATGCCCGGCTTCTCCAGAGGGAAAAAATTCAAGAAACTGGGCATGCATGCTGCAACCAATGCCGAGCTCTTCTTTGACGACTGCCGCGTGCCAGTAGCCAATCGCCTCGGGGAAGAAGGCAAGGGGATGAGGATCGCCCTTTCGATCCTTGACCACGGGCGGATAGGGATTGCTGCGCAGGCAGTGGGTATTGCCCAGGCAGTGTTAGAGAAATCGGTCGAGTATGCGAAGACACGGATACAGTTCGGCGCCCCTATAGCAAAAAACCAGGCCATTTCCTGGAAACTGGCGGATATGGCAACCGAGATTGAGGCAGCACGGTTCCTCTACTATAAGGCTGCTTACCTGGCTGATCGAGGGAAATCCTTCTCGAAGAATGCCGCCATGGCAAAACTGTATGCCTCCGAGCTTGCCATGAAGGCATCGACCTGGGGCATCCAGATATTCGGCGGCTACGGGTATATGATGGAATATCCCATGCAGCGCTACTTCCGAGATGCCAAATTGACTGAGATCTATGAGGGAACCTCAGAGGTTCAAAGGATAGTGATTGCAAGGGCAGTTCTCCAGTGACAGGAGATCTCTAAGCCGTTCATTCCGAATATTGATTCTATTGAATTCAAAAATTCTATTTTAAAAAAATCTGTATTTCGAAGATATACCTGAAAAAGAGGTATTCCTATCCCCATGATGAACGGAAAAGAGTATATCGACTCCCTCAGGGGCTTGAATCACGAGGTCTATTTTTTGGGACAGAGGATAAAGAGCATTGTTGATGAACCCATGTTCCAGCCCCATATCCATACCGCAGCCATGACCTATGAACTGGCTCATGATCCCGAGTATCAAGAGATCATGACAGCCACCTCTCACCTGACTGGCGAGAGGATCAACCGGTTTACCCATATCCATCACAGCATCGACGATCTGGTCAAGAAGGTACGGATGATGAGGCTCCTCGGTCAGAAGACCGGCACCTGCTTCCAGAGATGCGTGGGCCTTGACGGCCTCAATGCGGTGTATGTAACCACCTATGACATCGATCAGAAGTACGGCACCGCCTATCACGAGAGGTTTAAAAAATACCTGCTTGAGGTGCAAAAAAGCGACTGGATGCCCTCAGGCGCTATGACCGATGCACGGGGCGATAGGAGTCTTCGCCCCTCCAAACAGAAGCACCCCGATGCCTACCTTCACATAAAGGAGAGGCTCAAGGATGGGATCATCGTTTCCGGAATGAAGGCACACATCACCGGAGCTGTCAACAGCCATGAGATCCTTACCATGCCGACCAGGACCATGGGTGAAGAGGACAGGGATTTTGCCCTTTCCTTTGCCGTCCCTGCCGATGCAAAAGGGGTCACCTACGTTTTCAGCAGGCAGACCAATGACACCAGGCGCCTCGATGGCGTGCTCGATGCTGGAAATCCGAAATACGGGATCGTAGGCGGTGAGGCCATCATCATCTTCAAGGATGTCTTTGTCCCCTGGGAGAGGGTGTTCATGGCCGGTGAATATGGGTTTACCAACGAACTGGTAGAGACCTTTGCCGGATACCACAGGAGCAACTACGGGGGGTGCAAGGTAGGTCTGGCTGATGTAGTAATCGGCGGATCGCACTGGATAGCCGAGGCACACGGGATCGAGAGGGCCTCTCATATCGTCGATAAATTGACCGAGATGATCGCCATGGCAGAGACCTGCTGGTCGTGTACCCTCGCCTGTTCCTATGAGGGCTATAGGACCCCGTCGGGCGCCTACCATATCAATCCGCTCCTGGCCAACGTGACCAAGCTGAATATCACCAGGATGGTGTATGAATGGATGAGGCTAGCCCAGGATATCGCAGGAGGAAAGATCATAACGCTGCCCTCTGAGAAAGACCTTGAAAATCCCGAGACCAGGGAGACCCTCACCGAGTGCTTTGTGGGTAAGGAAGGGTTCCCGCCGATGGATATCATCAAGATGCTGCGTTTGATCGAGAACATGTCCGTAGGGGCGGGACTCCCTGAGGCGATGCACGGGGCAGGTTCCCCTGCCGCCCAGAAGATCATGATCGCACGGAGGAGCGGGATCGAGAGAAAGATGGAACTGGCCAAGACCGTGGCAGGGATAAATCAAGATTCCTCCTTTGAACGCATCATCGGTAAGAACGAAACGGCGCACTGGGACGAGGTCAAGAAGAAGATACGGGAAAAGCGCGTACAGATATATTAGAGTATGTACTCAATCGGCGTCAGGTATTGCGGCGGATGCAATCCCCAGATAGACAGGGCCAGGGCGGTGAGAGGACTGCAAGAGGGCCTGAAGAAACGGGGAGTGGCGGTAGATTTCACCCATGATAGGGAAAGAAGGGTTGATCTCCTCCTGCTCGTCAATGGGTGCATGCACGCCTGTCTTGAGGAGGCCTACCTAAAGCAAGGCGGCGCCACCCCGTTCATCTCGGTAGAGGGGGAGATGGTGGATGATAGCTTTATTGTAGAAGAACGCTTACCTGACTTCCTCTCAAACAAGATATGTGACCTATCTCATTCTTTTTCAAAATAGGCAGCTGATACAATAGATTTTTTTACTATAAACTGGCTTATACCAAATGGACACTATCAGAACAGATGCTTTGCACAATGTCACTGTCATGACCAAGGACGCTGCTAGCGCTTCAACACGAATTGACCTTTTTGCAGTGCCTTTTTAGTAAGGGGAATGAAGATGGATAGATTCAATCTCCACGACAAAATCACTGTCGTAACCGGAGGGAGCAGAGGCATCGGAAAAGCAATTGCATTGGCATGTGGCGAGGCTGGGGCTAAGGTTGTGGTTGCCGCTCGAAAGGTGAATCTTCTAGAGGAGGTAGTTGAGGAAATTAGGGCTAAGGGCTGTGAAGCATTTGCTGTAAAATGCGATCTATCAAGCGATAATGACCTCTATAATCTCATCGATAAAAGTGTGCAGAGGTTTGAAAGAATAGACATACTCGTTAATAATGCGGGGATTAGTCCTTTCCTAGTAAAGTCGGAGGAATTAACCAGAGAAATGTTTGAGGAGGTGATTCAAGTCAACTTATTAGCCCCCTTTCTTTTGTGCAGGGAGGCTGGCAAGATCATGATGAAAAACAACTGGGGCCGCATTATAAACATCGCCTCAGTAGGGGGAATGGTGGGATTCCAGCGACAGATTGCATACTCAACCACGAAAGGTGCACTCATTCAAATGACAAGAGTGTTGGCTATTGAGTGGGGCAAAAAATACAACATAACGGTCAATGCTATTGCACCAGCCTATATTTCTACAGATCTCACTAAAGGATTAAGGGGATCGGAGAAGATATCACAAAACCTTATGCAAAGGACGCCCATGGGGAGGTTTGGTGAAACAGAGGAAGTAGTGACTGCCGCCCTGTATTTTGCATCAGACTGTTCGAGTTATACCACCGGGACAGTACTTACTGTAGATGGCGGATGGATGGCGTATTAGCGGCATTGAACAGCATGCTTCTAAGTTTTGCAGAGCAAGAGAAGTTACTTTTCACTAGATTATTGAGATGCCTGGAGTTTCTTCTCAATATCCTTCCGCAGGGATTGCTTATCCATTTTTTGGGCGCCGGTATAGGGCATGGTATCAATGAATTCGATTCGCTCGGGAAGCTGCAGCACCGAGGCCTTCTGCTCCTTCAAGAATGAGATGATTGTATCAAAGCTCGGCCGAGCCCCGGCTTTGGGCTGGATATAGGCACAAATCCTTTCGCCCATAACAGGATCAGGCATTGGAACAACGGCCACGGCCGCCACATCCGGATGAAGGCTGATGAGTCTCTCGATTTCCGTAGCACTGATGCTCTCACCCCCACGGTTGATCATTTCCTTGATGCGGCCGGTGATCGTGATATAGCCCTTTTCATTGATTGTGGCTACGTCTCCGGTTCGGAAGAACCCGTCCTGAGTAAATACCTTTTCGTTCTCCTCCTGATTATTGTAATAGCCCGTAAATACACCGGGGCCCTTCGAGACCAATTCGCCCTGCGTGTTGAGGGGGAGGTCATTTCCCTCTATATCAATGACCTTGTACGTATCATAAGGGCAGGTAGGCCTTCCCACGGTGGTACAGATTGTCTCTAAATCATCGGTGGTGCGCGTGATAGTCGTCATCCCTTCTGTGCCGCCATATCCGTTGTAGAACTTCATTTTCAACCGTTCGGTGACATCTCTGACGAGATCAGGGTGGCTTGCCCCACCTGCGCTGTGCATCTTTTTTAGGGAACTCAGGTCATAGGCATCAAGATCCTTGTACTGGAGCATCCTTTGAGCCAGCGTGGGAACCCAGATAATGGAAGTGACTTTTTCCCGTTCTATGGCCTCACATATCTCCTTGTCGTCTGTAGAATCCAGGAATATCACCTTTCCAAGCGTGATAACGCTTCCCATGAAGCCCTTAGAAAATGTCAGATCATGACCTATTGGACCAGCGATCAGATTAACATCCTGGCTATGCTGCTCCCACGACTTGGAGCAATATTCGGTGCCGGTAATGAGACTGTTGTGTGTGCGGGGGACAATCTTGGGTGCTCCGGTCGTCCCTCCGGTTGGCCCCATATGGGCAACCTGCATGGGATCCGGCCGCCGTTCGGCGAGCCTCGCCATCGTATCCTCTGTCAATTGGGCCGCTTCGATCAGTCCTTCGAGGCTTGAAAAGGACTTCTGATCGCAGTCTCCACGGACGGTAATGACATTGGTAAGTTCAGGATGTTCCTTCCGTACATCGTTGATAATTGGAACGAAATCTATTTTTTTGTATCTGCAGGGAACAATCCAGGAGGTGGCCCCTGTAAGGGCAATCAGATGGTTGATTTCGAACTGGCGATATCGGTCGATCAACAGCACCGGGATAGCACCAATCTTTTGAAGGGCAAAATAGGCAAAAACGAATTCATTCCAATTCGGAAGTTGAATCAGGACCCGGTCCAGAGGCTGGATGCCCACACCCATAAGGCCTATGGCCAGCTTATTCGTTTTTTCACGAGCCTCCCCATAGCTCAGGCGTGTGTTCCTATCCACAAAGGCCTCTTTGTCAGGATGAATATCCGCGGCCCTGTCGAGGATGTCTCCAAATGTCAGCCCTGCCCACCACCGAAGCTCGTTGTACTTTTCTGCATTTTCTTTTTTATAAGGAATGAATCCTTTTAGAACATTTTCCATCTCTTACCTCTTCTTTCAGGAACTCTTTACGGTGCATTCTCATCCATGTGCATTTTGTTTACAATTGAGTTGATTTCCTCTCTTTTCCGCAGCCCTTTCCCTAAACGATGCAAGGGATAGCTCCTGGCCTCACATAAGGGAATAGCGGGCCTCAATCTTCTTGGCGATCCCTTTTAAAAACTCGGACAGGGAATCAATGAGCTCATCTTTGATCTGGTCTTTTAGGCCCACGGCCCAGATAGCTGCCACAAGATCTTCTCGATGGAGGTTCAAGGGAACTGCAAAGGCCCGTATGCCTTCAAGGTATTCCTCCATATCAAAAGCAATACCCTCCTCCCGGGTCTTGTGAATGCTGGCCTTATAGTCTCGTGTGTTCGTGCATGAGAATGGCGTGAATTGTTTCAGTTTGTTCTTTGAAAGGATCTCATCAACCTCGGCATCGGGCAGCTGTGAGAGCAGTGCTTTCCCCCCGGCTCCTACAAGCAGGGGTATTTGCATCCCTACCTCGGACATCACTTTTATATCGAAGGTTGAGTCAATCTTGTCCACAATGACTGCTCTCAGGCCTGACCGGATTCCCAGGAACGTCATGAGCCTGGTTTTATGGTTGATCTCCTCCAGGTAGGGGTGAATCGCATTGATCAGCTCAGAGTGTCTCATAGCGACCCTGCTCAATACATAGAACTGGGTGCCGAAATGAAATTTATTGTGGCCCCTTTTTTCAAGGATTCCCAGATCCACGAGCGTGTAAGCGATATTAAAGACGGTGCTTCTGTTATAGGCGAGGGCCTTGGATATGTCGCTGATTCCCAAGGGATCCTTTGACTGGGCCAGGAACTCCAGTGTCCTGAAGCATTTGTCGATTGCGGGAACCCTCTTGAATGAAGTTTTCATGATGCATAAGTGTCAGGGAAATGTTCTTTATGGAAAACAACTATTTTTTATATAGATTCAATCAAGGATTCTGTCAAGAAAAATTCAGTTTCTGTAGAGGCTTTTTTGCCTGTTATGGATGAAAGGCGGATACTGACGTTCAATGAGCATACGCATTCATGAGTTGTTTGAGATAGGCTTCGTAATAAGTGCACACGGACAAAGATTTTGAGGAAATAACATCAGAATCTATATGCCTTGTGGCCTATTTCCCTTGACATAAAAAGCGCTTCATGCCTATATTCCCCGTCCAACCAAGGGGATCGGTTTCGTTGGTAGAGGCCTGATGGAAGGATAAAGAAATGGACAATCTAAAAGAAGAAGAAATTGTCGCCTTTACCGTTAATGGCAGGAACATATAATGAACGGTAACATGATCGACTACAAATGGTGCACCTTTGCCGACCTGCCTGAGTTCACCAACGTTATCCTGGAGACGCCGGCGCCTAGCCATAGGTTCGGGGCTTTCGGGGTAGGTGAGATCGCCACCTCGCCCGGCCCCAGCGCCGTGTTAATGGCGGTTTATAATGCCATCGGCCACAGGATCATGAGCTACCCCCTGACCTCTGATAAAATCCTCAAGGCCTTGGGTAAAGTAAAGGAGAGCACAGCGAAATGAAACCTTTTAAGCATAAAGACGCCAAGACTGTCAGAGAAGCAGTAAAACTACAGAGCAAAGGCAAGACCAAACTGATTGCCGGCGGGACCGACCTCCTCGGGATATTGAAGGATGAAATCCTCCCTGAGTATCCGGAGACCATAATCAATATTAAGGCCATCCCCAACCTGGACTATATTAAAGAGGATGCCAGAGGACTCAAGATTGGTGCCCTGACGAAGCTGGAGGATATCGCCGGCTCTCCCATAGTGAGGGAAAAGTATAAGATACTCGTTGAGGCGGCTGAGGCAGTAGCGACTCCGCACATCCGTACCATGGGCACTCTCGGCGGCAACCTGTGCCAGGATGTGCGTTGCTGGTACTACCGATACCCAAACCAGATAGGCGGACGTATCGATTGCTATCTTAAAGGCGGTAAAGAATGCTATGCCCTGACCAGGGAGAATCAGTACCACTCGATATTCGGAGGGCTGAGGTTTACTGCCCCCTCCTGCCAGTCAGCCTGTCCAGGCCACGTAATTATACCTACCTACCTGAGTCAAATTAGAGAGGGTAACTTTCTTGAAGCAGCCAGGAGTCTTCTGAGGAATAACCCGCTTCCAGCGATAACCGGCCGTGTATGCCCGCATTTCTGTGAACAATCATGCAGCCGAGGTAATTTCGATGAGTCTCTATCAATCAGGGATATTGAGAGATTGGTGGGCGACTATATTCTGGATAAGGCGGATGAAATCATTGAAAAACCCGGGAAAAGCACGCGCAAAAAGGTGGCAATAATCGGCTCCGGTCCGGCTGGACTTGCCGCAGCTTACTACCTCAGGTTATCGGGGCATCATGTTACTGTCTTCGACCGTATGGAAGAAGCCGGAGGACTGCTAAGGTATGTAATTCCATCCTACAGACTACCGAAAGATATCGTAAGACGCACGGTAAAAATGCTCGAGAATATCGGGATTGAATTCAGGCTCAAAGTTGATATCGGTAAGGATATCACCATCGATAATCTCAAGAAAGATTATGACGCCGTCTTTATTGGAACCGGAGCCTGGAATCCGGTATCTATCGGATTGGATGGCGAGGAATCTGCCGTATTCGGACTGGAATTTCTGGCTAATGTTCAAAAGGGAATCAAAAAAGCCCTCGGTAAGAAGGTACTGGTCATAGGAGGAGGCAACGCGGCTATTGATGTAGCCATCAGTTCGTTGCGCCTGGGTGCTGAAGAGGCTACGATGGTATGTCTTGAAAAGAGAGAGGAGATGCCGGCACTCCCCTGGGAAATTGAGCAGGCTGAAGAAGAAAATGTAAGGATTATGCCTTCCTGGGGGCCACACAAAATACTCAAATCTAATGGAAAAGTAGTCGGGTTGGAATTTATCCGGTGTACCTCAGTCTATGACAAATCAGGGCACTTTGCTCCAACCTACAACGAGAATGTCAAGACTACTGTTGAAGCAGACGTCATAGTTATGGCGGTTGGATATGCGGCCGACCTAAAATTTGCCGAAGGAGTTGTCAACATCAGCCGCGGTCTGATTGGGGCTAACCATGAAACCCAGGCAACCAACGTACCCGGCGTCTTCGCCGGTGGTGCGGTGGCACGCGGCCCTGCAACAGTGATAGAAGCAATAGCTGACGGGAAGAGGGCCGCAGTTGCCATAGACGCATATCTAAAGAAAGCCGGAAGTGATAGGGGGAACGCAGCCGGGCCTTTCCCTTTATTGAAATTTAACGCCGAATATTACAAGAAAACAGAGAAACTAAAGGCATCCAGAATTCCAGTAAATCAACGCACAATAGACATTGAAGACACTCCCGGTTTTAGTTTGAACCAGATCAAGACCGAGGCAAACAGGTGCTTTAACTGCGGTTGCGTGTCCGTTAATGCTTCTGATACCGGGGTAGCGCTTGAGGCTTTGAATGCCAGGGTGAAGATTGTCGGCGCAAGGGGGACCAGGACTATATCCGTTGCTGAATTCTTCGGCTCCTTCCCCAATGCACTCGAACAAGGGGATATTGTTACAGAAATCCAGGTGCCTGCGCTACGTGATGGTGCCAGGCAGACATTCGTTAAATTCCAATTGCGTGAGGCGATAGATTTTGCCCTGGTGAGTGTTGCTTCCGTTGTTACTATGAAGAATGGTACCTGTCAGGATGCGCGTATCGTGTTAGGTGCGGTTGCCCCGCGTCCGTTACGGGCTACCGCAGCGGAAAAAGTGTTGGTCGGGCGGGCGCTTGACGATAAACAGGCCGCTGCTGCGGCAGAGGCTGCTCTTGAGGACGCGCTACCGCTTGAGAAAAACAGCTATAAAATTCCTATTGCCAGGGAAATGGTCCATCGTGCCATTGTAAATCTTGGAACATCTGGGAAATGAGGTAACTATGCCGGATAAATCAACAATAAACTTGGTAGTCAACGGTAAACCCTATGAACTGATGATCGGGAAAGACATCATCCCATCGGACACGTTGGCAGAGACCCTGCGAAATAATTTGGGTCTGCTCGGTACAAAGATTTCCTGCGACCGGGGAGCTTGCGGCACCTGTACCGTAATCCTTAACGGTAAAGCAGTCCTGTCATGCACGATACTTACCGTAGAATGTGACGGTATGAGTGTGACTACTATCGAAGGGCTGGAAGACCCTAAAACAGGCCAGCTGCACCCACTGCAACAGTCCTTTATTGACCACACCGCCTTCCAGTGCGGTTTTTGTACCCCCGGCATCATTATGACTGTTAAAGACTTGTTAGACAAAAATCCCAAACCTACGGAGGGCGAAATCAAGCAAGCCCTTTCCGGCAATTTCTGCCGCTGTATTTCACATTACGAAGTTTTGAAAGCTGTCACTGCTGTAATCGAAGGTGGGGAGTATGGCAAATAACTATCGTTATATTGGAAAAGATACGCCACGTAAAGACGCGAGAGATATCGTCACGGGAAAAGCACAATACCTGGATGATGTACGTTTGCCCAATATGCTAATAGGCAAAGTGCTCAGGAGTCCCCTCCCCCATGCTAACATAAAAAGAATAGATGTCGGCCGGGCGGCAGCCCTACCCGGTGTCCACGCGGTACTGACATATAAAGATGTAACAGATGCTGTCTGGGGTATCCCCAATCACATGAAGCTCCTGGATAAAAAGGTGCGTTTTGTCGGTGATGCAGTTGCGCTGGTAGCCGCGGATACTGCTGAAATTGCCAACAAAGCGGTTGAGCTTATCGAGGTGGAATACGAGCCGCTGCCGGCCTGCTACAACGTCGAAGAGGCCATTAAACCGGGGCAGCCGCAGCTGTACGACCAGTACCCGAACAACATTATTCCCCAGATTTCCAAGCTTTTGCAAAATGTAGTCAAGGGAGATGTTGACAAAGGCTTTGCCGAGGCTGATGAAATAATTGAAGGCACGGGATTTTATGAGTGTTTTCCCAATCCATTGCCCCCGGAACCGCCCGGTGTTGTTGCGTACTGGGAAAATCAAGATAAACTGGTAGCCTACGTTGCAACTCAATCACTTGGTCTGAACAAATATCTGGCCCAACCTTTCTTCCGTATGGCGGACACGCAATTTATCGCCACACAGTGCGGAGGCAGCTACGGCACGAAAAATGCCAACCTTACGCCAATCGGCTATGCTGCCGAACTATCGAAGGCAGCCAGACGACCGGTCAAGATTTATTACACAAAAGAGGAGCACCTGGCTGCCTACTCATTACGAATTTCATGCCGAATTAATGCCCGTGTTGGTATCAAAAAGGACGGCACGGTCACGGCTGTAACCGGAGACTGGTTTGTCAATACCGGCTCGGGTTCGGAAGCGGGACCACATGAGATTGCTGTAGGCTGCGGTGAGCTTCAGCTAGCCTTGCGTTGTCCTAACTGGAACCTCCACTCCACGCTGGTCCTCACTAACCGGGCGCCCACCGGCATTGTCCGGGGCTACGGCGGCCAGGAACTGGAAAGCTCGATTCTGCCCATAATGGGCATGGCAATGGAAAAGGTTGGCGTTAACCCGGTAGACTTCTTCAAAAAGAACTTCGTTAGGGCTGGCGATGAATACTTCTGGCGGAACGGCAAAAAGTACGTTTATCGGGGAGTAGATTTCTCTCCAGCTATTGATAATGGCGCGGCCAAATTTGGCTGGAATGAAAAATGGAAGGGATGGGGTATACCAACCTCTGTCGATGGTAACAAGCGGCGGGGGGTAGGTCTGGGCATCCACTGCAACGCGGATGTCGGTGAAGACGACTCAGAAGCATGGGTAAAACTAACTGCGGATGGCCGCGCTCTCGTTTTGGTTGCGGTTTCAGAGGCAGGGCAAGGTCAGCGCAGCAGCCTGGCTAAGATGGCTGCCGAGGTGCTGCAGCTCCCCCTGGACTATGTCAATATGAGTTTTCCGGATACAGATGGTAATCCGTTCGAGTTTGCCCTGGTAGGTTCACGGGGCACTTTTACTGTAGGTTCAGCTGTAATACAGGCAGCTGAGGATGCCCGGCGCCAGCTTCTGGAAAAAGCGGCACCGGTGATGAAACTCAAACCCGAAGAGCTCGATACTGTAGACGGATATATATTCGAGATTGAAAATCCCGAAAACAGGATACCCTGGCGTAAAGCAATCGGCATAACAAGCACCATCCTGGGTAAGGGCCGGTTTAACGAGGATTTCACGTTGAGCAATTTTCTTATGACATTCGTCGAGGTCGAAGTTGATACTGCGACAGGTAAGGTTACACTCGTAAACGTCCTCAACAGCGCCGGATGCGGTCAGGTAATCTCTCCCGCCTCCCTGGAAGGCCAGTTACACGGCGCCCTAGGGTCGGCGGGCTTAGACACGGCGATATTCGAAGGTGGTATGCTGGACACCAGTATCGGGCGAATGGTCAATTCCAACATGATTGATTATAAATGGCGGATTTTCAACGACCTGCCTCATTTTGATAACATAACTCTGGATACACCTATGCCCAGCCACCGTTTTCATGCGGTTGGTGTCGGCGAGATAGCCACCTCACCCGGACCAAGTGCAGTGCTTATGGCGGTCTATAACGCCATTGGCCGAAGGATAATGGACTATCCGTTCACTCCGGATAAAGTCCTCAATGCTCTGGGTAAGACTACGTAGTCTTGACTTGCTCCCATAAAGCGCCAGACCCATCAGGATATCGTCCAGGGATGTCATACCGGTTTTTTGACCAGGGGATCTTCCTGCTATCTGCAAAGAGCGAAAGCCTGAGAGATTTTCTTGTTCCTACTTGTACTTTCGCATAGTATTCCTAGCGTTGTACTTTGGAAGGATACAAAACCGACGGATTCCGTTTAGGGAGGTATATTTATGAATTTCGATCTGACTGCGGAACAGAAGGATATCATTACGGCGGCGAGAGAATTTGCCGAGAAGCTATTTCCTGATATAGCCCAGGAGTGTGATCGAGAGGAAAAATTTCCAAAACATCTCTGGCAAAAGGCCTGCGAGCTTGGTTTTGTCGGGGTCTTCATCCCTGAAGCTTACGGCGGGGCAGGATTGGGGTTCCTGGAGCATTGCCTCATCAATGAGGAATTCTGGCGAGTTGATGCCGGCATTGCTCATTTTATACTGGCAGGCACGTTCGGCTCGGAACTCATTCTCCTTTTCGGCACAGAGGAGCAGAAAAAGAAATGGGTGCCTCCCCTCGTAAAGGCTCAGGCCATCACCGGAGCTGCCATTACTGAACCGGATGCCGGAAGCGACGTCTCCTCTATAAGGACTACAGCCGTCCTTGACGGCAATGAATATGTCATCAATGGATCAAAAATGTTCATCACAGGAGGGACCATTGCCGATTATCTTCTGGTACTTTGCGTCACAGAACCTCATGCCAAATCCCGGCACGACCGATTGAGCGTTATTGTGGTTGAGACTGATCGCAAGGGTTATGAAGCAAACAAATTGAAAAATAAGCTCGGCCTCCGTGCCTCCGATACGGCGGAAATCTCTTTCAGCGATGTCAGGGTGGCGAAAGAGAATCTTGTGGGAATGGCTGGCAAAGGATTTCACCAGTTCATGGTGTTCTTTGATCACACCCGCCTCCATGTCTGCGCCGAGGCCGTCGGGCTGGCCCAGGGGGCGATGGAGCAAGCCATCAAGCATGTCAGAAAGCGGGAACAGTTTGGAAAGCCGCTCGCCTCCTTTCAGGTCACACAATTCAAGATTGCAGAAATGGCTACCCGGATCGAGGCGGGTCGAAATCTCTACCAGAAGGCTGCCTGGCTTCTCGACCAGGGGAGGGTAGAACCTCATCTTATTTCCATGGCGAAATGGTTTACAGGAGAGACGGCGACCAAGGTTGCTGAGGAGGCCCTCCAACTCCACGGCGGATACGGGTATATTGGAGATTACAATATAGAACGTTT
>Ga0307435_1000771_pt1 | contig 14045 bp, 10 predicted proteins | sample SalMarWE160470MG_FD_202164 | JGI IMG/M metagenome (GOLD analysis project Ga0307435, IMG submission 202164) | Salt marsh sediment microbial communities from the Plum Island Ecosystem LTER, Massachusetts, United States - WE1604-70 | ecosystem: Environmental > Aquatic > Marine > Intertidal zone >... | reverse complement strand
GTATAATATTTGGTTACATTGAGCTTATTGAAGGCATGATTCGTCGAATAGAACAGGAATTGGGAAGCAAAGCAAAGGTGGTAGCTACCGGCGGTCAGGCTTACCCTTTTGCCGAAGAGATAGCAGCCATAGACGTAATAAATCCCGATTTAACCTTAACTGGATTGCGCCTCATTTATGAAATGAACATGGAACAGTAATGCTTAGCAACAAAACCATAGTTTTAGGGATAACAGGGAGCATTGCTGCCTACAAAGCAGCAGCGATTGCCAGCCAGCTAACTCAGGCAGGGGCGAAGATGAATGTAATTATGACTAAAGAAGCCATCCAGTTCATATCACCTGTTACCTTCCGGGCCATTACCAGTAGACCCGTAGTTACCGAAATGTTTGATTTAGCTTCTGAATTCAGTATTGAGCATGTCTCTCTGGCCAAAGCCGCTGATATAGTAGTCATTGCTCCTGCTACAGCTAATATAATTGCCAAGCTGGCTGCTGGCATTGCTGACGACATGCTATGTTGCACGGTGCTGGCTACCAAGGCACCGGTGCTTATTGCCCCAGCTATGGAAACCAATATGTATAATAATCCAGTCACCCAGGATAATTTGTCCAAGCTTAAAGCTCGCGACTTTGTGATTATTGCTCCAGCCACGGGCTGGTTAGCTTCGGGTAAAGAAGGTCCGGGGCGACTCGCCGATATCAATGATATTATAGGAGGCATTTACCAGGTACTGGAGAGAGGTGGAGACCTGGCTGGCAAGCATATCGTGGTTACGGCAGGCGGGACCCAAGAGCCTATCGACCCGGTTCGCTACATCAGCAACCGCTCATCGGGGAAAATGGGCTATGCTCTGGCTGAAGCAGCCCGTGACAGGGGAGCCAAAGTAATATTGGTAACAGCACCTATTTCGTTACCCGAGCCCGCAGGCGTTGATGTCATCCAAGTCAACACGGCTCAAGAAATGCGTCAAGCAGTGGAGAATTTGACTCCACAGGCTGATGCTCTCATTATGGCAGCCGCCGTAGCTGATTACCGCCCGATAAAAGCGGCTAAAGATAAGATTAAAAAAGGAAAGACTGGGTTAACCTTAGAGCTGGAATGCACCCCGGACATTTTAGGCACTGTTAAAGGAAATTTCATCAAAGTAGGCTTCGCCGCTGAGAGCAGCAACCTGGTGGAAAATGCCAGGGCGAAGCTAAAGCAAAAGGGAGTTGACTTTATCGTAGCCAATGATATTACAGCCAGTGATAGTGGCTTTGGCACTGACACCAATCGGGTGACCATAATTGACCGCAAGGGCAAGGTTGATAGCCTGCCTCTTCTGGCTAAGCGAGAGGTGGCGGATAAGGTTTTGGATAGGGTAGTGGAGCTTCTTCCAAAGCCAAAATCCCGATGACCAAACAAGCTTTGAATTTGGAATTTTGAGTTTGTTCAGATATCAAGATTTCTTTCATCTGACAGCCGATAGCTAAGACAGGTTTAGAGTCAATGTCCGAAGTACCTAAGGCCTATGAACCAGGCAAGATAGAAAAGAAATGGCATAATTTCTGGCTCAAGCAAGGCTACTTTTCTCCTAAGTTAGATCCCAATAAGAAGCCTTTTGTCATTATCATGCCGCCCACCAATGTTACCGGCGAACTGCACCTTGGGCATGCTCTGACCGCGACACTGGAAGATATCATGGTCAGGTGGCACAGGATGAAAGGTGAGCCCACCTTGTGGTTACCGGGAACTGACCACGCTGGCATCGCCACGCAAGTGGTTGTGGAGCGGCAACTGGCTAAACAAGGGCAAACTAAGGATGAGATAGGCAGAGAAAAATTCACTGAGTTAACCTGGGAATGGGCTAGTAAGAGCCGGCGGAATATCAGGCGGCAACATCAACTCTTGGGAACCTCCTGCGATTGGACCAGGGAGAAGTTCACGCTGGACGAAGGTCCGACCAAAGCAGTGCGTACCGCCTTCGTACGTTTGTACGATAAGGGCTTAATCTATCGTGGGGAGCGAATGATAAACTGGTGTCCCCGCTGCCAGACTGCCCTCTCTGACCTCGAGGTAGAGCATAAAGATATTGTCGGACACCTGTATTATATTCGCTATCCTGTAACTCGAGGTAAAGGCTTCGTCACCGTAGCGACTACCCGACCGGAAACTTTTCTCGGCGACACGGCTGTGGCGGTAAATCCCGAAGATAAGCGCTATAAGAATCTCATAGGCAGGAGTGTCACCCTCCCCATTATCGATAAGGAAATCCCCATAATCGCCGATGAGGCTGTTGATACTTCTTTCGGCACCGGAGCATTGAAGATAACTCCAGCCCATGACCCCACGGACTTCGAAATAGCTCAGCGTCACAATTTGCCGCTGGTAGATATCATGAACCCCGATGCTACTATGAACCAGAACGCCGGGCCGTATCAAGGATTGGAAAGGTTTGCCTGCCGAGATCGAGTGTTAGCTGACCTAAAAGACAAAAAACTTTTGGAGAAAATCGAGCCCTATTCTCATTCAGTGGGACATTGTGGTCGTTGCCAGATGATGATTGAACCAAAAGTCAGCCTGCAGTGGTTTGTCCAAACACAACCCTTAGCTAAAGCTGCCATTGAGGCTGTTAAAGATGGCAGGGTCACTATACTTCCGGAACGCTTCGCCAAGATATATTTTGACTGGATGGAAAATATCAGAGATTGGTGTATCAGCCGACAACTATGGTGGGGACATCGCATCCCTGTATGGTACTGTCAGGGCTGTGCTGAGGTGACTGCATCGGTAGATGAACCGACAGCATGTACTCATTGTGGTTCAAAACAAATCATCCAGGACCCTGATGTCCTTGACACCTGGTTCAGTTCAGCGCTATGGCCACATTCTACGCTAGGCTGGCCAGAGGACACTGATGACCTCCGCTATTTCTATCCCGGCTCGGTAATGGAAACCGGCTATGACATACTTTTCTTCTGGGTCGCCAGGATGATTATGATGGGTCTGGAGGATACCGGTGAGATACCTTTCCACACTGTTTACCTCCATGGCTTGATTCGCGATGAAGGCGGAGAAAAAATGAGCAAATTGCGAGGGAATGTTATAAACCCTGCCGAAGCTATAGGCAAGTATGGTGTTGATGCTCTCCGCTTTGCTCTAACTACGGGGACTTCACCGGGGAATGATATAAATCTGGGCAAAAGTAAATTGGAATCCAGTCGCAATTTTGTTAATAAATTGTGGAACGCCACTAGATTTATCCTTCAGAGCCTGGACACTGAAAGGCTAGAAGCTCAGGCGATAGGGCTCCAACCGCAGAAAATAGAAGACCAATGGATTGATGGCCAGCTCAACAAGCTTGTCAAAAATGTTACCGAACTGATGGAAAAGTTCCAATTTGGTGAAGCAGAGCAGCAGATTTACGATTTTGTCTGGTCGAAGTTCTGTGATTGGTACATTGAAATTGCTAAGATACGGCTTCGTAGCCAATTAACCCCTTCACCTTTGCCTTTTCTGGTCAATACATTGGAAAAATCACTGCGTCTTCTGCATCCTGTCATGCCTTTCATTACCGAGGAATTGTGGCAAAGTTTGAAGCAACGTCTACCTGACAACGACCAAATGCCGACTTCCATAATGATAGCTCCTTATCCCTGCGCTGATGATAAAGCCTTTGCTCCAGAAGCAGAGCGGGTGATGGATTCCGTAATAGAAGTTATCCGCTCCATCCGTAACGTTCGGGCTCAATATAAGGTAGGGCCAACCAGATGGATTGAAGCCCAAGTTTATGCTGATGAGCTTCTTTCGGGTCTTATCACGCAAGCGAATATAATAGAAACACTGGCCAAAGTTCGGCCCTTAACAATACTCGGCCGCCAGAAAAGGGAACCCACTAAAGATAAAGCCCTGATTTTGGTGTTGAAAGAGGCTGAGGTAGTTGTGCCTTTGGCAGGCATTGTGGACCGGCGTGCTGAAGAACAACGACTGGTAAAGGAAAGCGAAGAAATCAAAGGAAGAATCGCCCAACTTGAAGCCAGGCTAAGAGACAACGCCTTTTTAAGCAAAGCGCCATCTCAGGTTATTGAAAGAGAGAAGCAGAAGCTTGCTATGTTCGAAGATAAATTAAAAAGGTTACACCAGGAATTATCTCAACTGAACTCTTCATCGGCTGATAGCTAAGAGTTATTGGCTTTCTGAAGGTGAAAATTGAAGCGATTTAGCTTTTAGCTTCAACAGTCCGTGCAACTTTGTCAGGGCTTTTTTGGTATCGCTGGCCACGCAGGATTTATCACGCCCTTTTATACGATATTTAAATAGCCAGTAGGTAAATTCATTAAGCTCGCTCAGGCTTATAGACCTGAGCTGATGATAATGTCTCTCCTTTCTGAACTGCTTTAAAAGAGCAAATTGAGTGGCACCATAAATGCGTTGGTAGGCATCGACGACTACTCCGTTATCGTTGTTCAAACCTGAAACTCTCTTTTTCTTTCGTATCTCTTCAGTTACAGCCAAAATGAGAAACCTTTCCACAAGAATGCCATAGAAATAGTTGAGATGAGCCTGATATTTGGAAGCACCGATTAGATTCTTAAATTCGTCTTTAGATAATTCTATTGGTGGTGTATCGAAGAAGAGAAGATTAATCCGCTCCTTTTCTGGAATAAGTCCATCGAGTTCTTCACATAACCTCTCTGTCAGAACTAGCCAATCGAAGGCTTCGTTGTCAACAAGATACTGATAATGTCGCCCGGCGTAGTCCTCTTCAGGACTACGCCATAGGCGAATGGCTTCAAGCACGGCCATATACCAATTCTTGCCTTCAGCAATAGCACTTTTCAGCCCTTGGATTGCCTGAGTATCCCGAGTAGACACTCCAGCCACCTCCACAATTATTCCGGAAAATTACATTATATCTCCATCAGCCCGGGGACTCAAGGTACAGCATCCTCCGGTATGATTAATACATGGTGACCCTTGCCGTTATGCGCCTATCTATAATTGACAAGGTTTACTGCTTATTTGCGACATCGGTCGCCTTACGCAGTGGCTTGAAAATGCCGTCGGCGGCTATATTGGAGGCAACCTCCTCAGCTTCCTTGATTACCATGTCTATCAACTCCTTGACCGTGGGAATGTCATGAACAAGGCCTATTACCTGCCCCACGCTAAGCAGGCCGTTATCGGTATCACCTGCTTCAAGCAATTTCAGTCCTACTCTGCCGCTGATGAGCGATTCCAATTGATGTATATCGGCGCCTTGCTTTTCCAACTCGAGTACCTTTTCGGATGTGGGGTTTCTCAATGCTCTCATCGTGTTGCGGAATGAGCGCAGCACCAATACCGTGTCACGCTCTGATGCTGTGGTTAGGAATTCTTTTACTTTGGGATGTCCTGGCGCCTCTTTAGTTGCCATAAAGCGGGTACCCATATTGACTGCTTCTGCTCCCAGTGCCAGGGCGGCAACAAGACCACGTCCATCGCCGAAGCCTCCAGAGGCGATAACGGGAATTTCTACAGCATCAGCAGTCAGAGGAATCAGGACGAGAGAGGTAACGTCCTCCTCGCCAGGGTGTCCGGCGCACTCAAAACCATCAATGCTAACGGCGTCGCAGCCTATTCGCTGAGCGGTGCGAGCAAAGCGGACTGCGGTGCACTTGTGTATCACCTTTACTCCAGCCGCCTTAAGCCGCTCCATATATGGCTCCGGGCTTCTGCCGGCTGTTTCCACAATCTTTATTCCGGAATCGATAACCGCATCTAAATAGCCGTCAATATCCACAGGGCGAAGAGTAGGCAACAGTGTTATGTTTACTCCGAAGGGTTTATCAGTAAGCGCTTTGGTCTTTTTGATTTCATCGGCCAGTTCCGCGGGGGTTGGAAATGTAAATGCCGTGATTATGCCGAGACCCCCGGCGTTGGACACTGCGGCTACCAGTTCTGCCCGGGAAATCCACATCATTCCACCCTGGGTGATAGGATACTTGATACCGAAAAGCTCGGTTATGCGTGTTTTAAACATAGTGTTTCCTCCTTCTGATAGTTGTTCTGATTATAGCATTTAAGCAATTAATCCCGCACATTCATGCAGGCTTAAGTGTTCCTACTTCCCCTTAAAAACAGGCTCTCTCTTCTCCACGAAGGCCTGCGAGCCTTCAAGACAGGCAAACGCACTACCCGACAGGCTATTTGCCCTTCCAGCGAGGCTCCCTCTTTTCAAAGAAGGATACGATGCCTTCCTGGACGTCCTCTGTCTTGCAACTCAGCTGGAAGCAGTAGCGCGCGACCTCCTGGTGAGCTTCCATGGTGTGCGCAAGGCCTGTATACATCAGTTGCTTGGCCATCTGTACTGCTAAAGGGGCACCTCTGGTTAGCTTCTTGGCCATTTCTCTAGCTGTGGGCATCAATTCTGCATCAGGCACAACTTTGCTCACCAGTCCTATTCGCAACATCTCTTGAGCGTCGATGATATCTCCTGAGAATACCAGTTCACAGGCTTTGGATAGCCCCACGATGCGAGGTAGGAGATAGGTCCCTGCGCCGGTATCCGGGGTCATGCCTCTCAAGACGAACACCTGTCCCCACCTGGCGCTTTCAGCAGCGATTCTGATATCGCAGTGCAGTGAAAATTCGGCTGCGATGCCTACGGCGGCCCCGTTGATGGCGCAAATCACCGGCTTGGGAATACTGTTGAAGAACCAAATTGACTGGCGGTATTCTGTGGAGGTCTTCTCTTTCATAAGGTTTATCTCTACCTCCGCTGTCTGTGGTACTTCGCCTGAGATATCGGTTCCAGCGGAGAAGGCATTACCGTTTCCAGTCAGTATGACGGCTCTCACCTTGTCATCCTTCTTGATGTCTTCGATGATGGAATTAATCCTGAAGAGCATTTCGTGTGTTAGCGCATTCAGCTTCTCGGCACGGTTAAGCGTTATTATGCCAATGCTATCCTCCTTGGTGTAGAGTACATCCTGTTTTGCCATTATGAACCTCCTTTTTTCGTAATTATCCGGTAGTCTGTCAAGAGCCTGACATTTCTTCGGGTTTTCCCTGTGCCTCCAGGGACAAAGTGCCATCTAAGTCAGGAAGGGCTATAGTGCTAATCATATATTCCTATTTAAAAAGGCCAGCAATTTTGCCAGTGGCAAAGTATTTAATATATGCTGCGGCTCACACCAGGCCCGTCGAGCAACGCCAACCCCGAATCGCATAAAGCCCAGATGAGCAATGCTATGAGCATCGGTCCCGATGGCGAGCTTTACCCCCAGATCTCTGGCACGGAAAGCGTGGATATCTTTTAAATCGAGGCGGTCAGGCATGGAGTTAATCTCCATAATCTTATTATACTTAGCTGCCGCCTGGAAGACGGCTTCTAAGTTTATGGCTACGGGCTCACGCTCTCCCAAAAGGCGGCAAGTAGGGTGGGCAATCATATCAACATCGGGATTTTCTATGGCGTTTATTACTCTCCTGGTCATCTTTTCCTCACTTTGGTGCATGGCGGAGTGCACAGCAGCAATCACCATATCCAGTTCAGATAGAATTTCGTGTGGCAGGTCTAAGCTGCCATCCGCCCGAATATCGACCTCGATGCCCGTAAGCACATGAATTCCGGTTAAGTGCTCGTTAAGAGCTTTGATTTCAACAACCTGCCTCCTCAGCCTCTCCGCATCGAGACCGTGAGCAATACCACGCCCAGCGGAATGTTCCGTGATTGCGATATATTGGTAGCCCATATCTTTGGCAGCCATAGCCAGTTCCTCGATGGAATCGTGCCCATCGCTCCACTCAGTATGCGCATGAAGGTTTCCCTTTATGTCGGATAACTCCACGAGCTTTGGTATAGCTTCCTGCTCAGCCTTTTCTATTTCACCCTGAGCTTCTCTGAGTTCTGGTGGAATATACTGAAGCCCCAGCCGATGATAGAATTCCTCCTCCGTAGAAAATTTTTCCAGCTTGTCTGTAGCTATAACAGTTATCCCATATTCACTCAGCTTTAGTCCCTGCTTACGCCCTCTTTCTCTCAGGGAAATGTTATGCTGTTTGCTACCAGTAAAATATTGAAGTAGAGAACCGAAGGAGTCATGCTCCACCATCCTCAAGTCAACTTGCAGCCCGCCGCTGACAATAACGCTGGCCTTGGTTGACCCTTGGGCCAGCACTTGCCTTACGTGAGGCAGGGCAACAAAAGCATCTATAACCTCCTTGGAGTTATCAGCAGTGCCCATCAGGTCAATATCACCCAATGTTTCTCGAAAGCGCCGTAAGCTGCCAGCGGAGGTGAGATTTCTCACGCCGGGGACAGGGCGGAGGGCAACTGTAATTTCCTCGACAATGAGCAAGGCTTCGCCAATGGGGATGCGTTGGTCTTTGCGGCGCAATGCCTGGATTTGGTGAAGGATATTATCAGCGGTCTTATCGCCAAGGCGGAAGAGCTTGGCCACGCGCCCTTCATTGATTGCTCGCTCCAATTCATCCACCGAGCTTATCCCTAATTCGCTGGAAAGCTTGTGAGCCGTCTTAGGCCCAATCCCTGGTATGGCCAGGAGATTAGTTACCCCCTGGGGAAACTCAGCCTTCAGATTCTCATAATAACCCAGCTTACCGGTCGTTATCAGTTCGGTAGCCTTTTTAGCTATTGCCTCACCCACGCCGGGAATACTCTGTAAGTTCCCCCCTTCGTCAATCATAATCTTTAATTCCCTTGGGTAGTGCTCAATAGCCCTGGCTGCCTTCTGATAGGCGCGAATCTTAAAGACATTCTCCTCCTTAAGCTCCAGAAGGTCAGCAATGTCCTGAAATACCTTAGCCACCCCGCTGTTTTTCATAGCTTTGCTCGCCTTCTTCCGTTTTTTGTTTATTATACCCTTGTTTCCCAAGCCTGTGATAACTGAAAGTGCTTTCCATCATCTCAAAAGCTGCTCCAGGTCATTACCTGAGTAGTAAGGGACATCGGGCATCTCTCCGTCTTGGTCAACGCCGTTTAAACGTGTAGTTGCCCAATTTATTGGGCTCCCTCCTTCTGTCATTGCGAGGCTGACTTTAGTCAGCCGAAGCAATCCCGGCGGGGCTGTTGTGGGCTGAGATTGCCACGCACCTTTCAGGTGCTCGCAATGACAGGATGGAGGTGTCATTTTGAGTCGAAGGCGAAGAATCTCACCTCCGCGCAGGCCCGTCCTGAGCGAAGTCGAATGGATAAACTCCGCGTGGCAATCTCCTTGGCAATCGTCAAGGTCAGTGACTCATCAGCGAATGGAGAGAACGATAATAAAGGAGCCGACCGTGTGTAGGCACGGTCGGCTCTGGGCGTGGCAAGTATGATGTCCTATGCTGGGCCGGTGTCTCACCCTTCTACCGGTGGGCAAGCTTCTCAGTATAACCCAGCACTATACATCACCCCAAATTCTGCCATATATCTCCCGTAGCTTCAACTAACCAAACAATGGGGTCAATCAGGAGCTCCCTGACCAGAGTTCTCACAACGCTGTGTTCTGATATGAAGTCTGCGATAGGTGGGCTGACCTGGTAGTAGAGGTCAACAAGTCGAGAGCCCACGGTGCTTTTCAGCAATACGTCATCCCGGAACTCTCGCAACACATCGAGCTGTTTAGCGGTGGAAGTTCCGTAGGCTGCGGTGGCGATGAAGCACCCGTCACCAGATGGGGCTGTCGACGCAAAATTGGCCCTGATTGAGTAGTCGCCGTTCATGGTGATGGTGGTTGTGGCAATGTAGGTATTGGCAACGGTGCCACTACCAGTCCACTCCCAAAAGCTGTAGCCACTAGCTGGGGTGGCCACCAGGTTGACCACCGTGCCAGTGTCATATGTGTAAGTCCCCTCGCCAGGAATGGTTACATCACCACCGTCTGTGCTGTCTATCGTCAGGTCGTACTGAGCTATAAAGTTAGCGGTGATTTCGTAGTCTTGTTCCGGGGTGATAGTGATAGTGGTTGTGGCGGCAGTGGCATTCCCAATGCTGCCCTCATTGAGGGTCCAGGTCCAGTTGACAAACCTGCAGTTACTATCTGGCACGGCCGTAAGGCTGACCTGGGTGGAATTGGAGCTTGGTTCATAGAAGAATGTCCTCTCGCCAGGAATGGTTACCGACCCACCGCTAGTGCTGCGTATTGTCAGGTAATATTTAAGCGGCGGTAAATGCTTCCATATTAATGCACTGCCGTCGATATGGGTGGTAACGGCGCCAACAAATGGCGAATACAGGGGGCCGCCGGGCCATGTATGCCCGCCGCCTTGAACCTTGTACAATATTACCTCGGTCCCATTCGTTCCTCCGCTGTAGACATAGCGATGAACTACAGTCCCGTCTGAGATAGTTGGCCCCCATACAGTTTCCACCGGGCCGGTGGTTGTATTGTCGACCCCGCACCAGTAAGCGATAGTCTCATCGACAGAATAAGTCACATTGCCGCCCATACCGCCATAGCCATTATAATAAAGGATTTGGTCGGCTGTGCCATGCATCAAAATCACGGTTATCGGAGTGGTAGTGGGGTTCCCAAAACCCCATGGCATCGGTCCACAAACCGGTGCGATGCCTGCAAACGTGTCCGTCAGGTTAAAGGCCAGCAAGTATGAAAACAGGGCGCCATCGGACATCCCTGTGGAGTAGATACGGCTGGCATCTATGTTATAGTTATCTCCAAACCAGTCAACCATGTCCGCAACAAATCCCACATCATCAATACCTGCGTAATATTGCAATGACCCTGCACCCAGATTCCACTGGATTTCTGCGCCGGGGAGCGGTGGCAACTCTGCCTCAGGATAATCCTCCGGATCCAATACTGTGGCATTCGGAAACACGGCAATAAACCCTTCTTGTTCGGCAAGCACATCAAACTTGGTTAGGTCGATCTGGTCTATCCCGTTGCTGCCCAGGCCGTGAAACGAAAACAACAGGGGGACCTCCTCTGAACCAGTGTAACCGGTCGGGATATAGTATTCATACGTGCGGTTATATGTGATGTTATCCCCACCGAGCTCCGTCATCCAACCCGTGTGGAGTCCAGATGAGGACTCAGGGGGCCCAGATGAAAGTGGATCGGCGACGGCAGTAGAGCTCCCCACGGACAACACCATCACCATAATTGCCACAAGAGCAATAATGCAACATTTCTTTAAAGCCATTTTTCCCTCCTCCCTTTGTAGATTCTTTTTACATAAAAGGCCTAATAAAACTCATAAAACTATATTTACCCTATGACCTTCACCTCCTTTACGGTATGTATCTAATAAATGCAAACAACTATTGCTTACAAATTTATGCGCACAGGTTTTTAGAAGCATGGCTGCTACGGTACCCTCGAAATTGCTGTGGATGGAGTTTTTTCATTAGGAAAAAGACCTCAGGGGACTTTTCCCCAGGTTACAAACCTTGAAAAGGCAATTATAGCAAATTTCTGCTTCGAATGTCAACTACTAACGCTGTATAGTTGCCGCTTGAATGGATTGTCCAAATAGTCGTTTATGGTACACTAATGCTATTAGAAGGCACTTGGAACCATGGATTCATAAGAAGGTGTAGTCCGTCGCAACTGGAATGCAAAAGTACATCAAAAACAGGATGATAGGGGGCTATGACCTGAACCTTCTTGCGGTGGTCAGCATATCCACGCTGGTATTAGTCCTGGAACGTTACTATCCTTTAAACATTGATTTTCCACGAGCAACGGCGCTCATTTATTACCTGCTGATCCCGCTGGCGGTGGGCTTTCTGCTTTTTCGGGATAAGCCCTGGGATTATGGCATCCGCATTGGCCGCTGGAAGGTGTCGATAATTCTAACCGCGGCCTGCCTTGCCGCCATGGCGCTGATTCTCTACGGGGCCAGCAAAATACCTGAGTTTCGCTCTTACTATCACAGGTATGCCATAGACTGGCCCGAGCTGCTGCTCGACACCGCACTATACATGTTTGCCTGGGAATTTTTGTTCCGCGGATATATGCTGTTTGGTCTGGAAAAATCGATAGGCAAAGGTGCTATCTTTGTGCAGGCCATTCCTTTTGTGCTGCTTCATCTGGGCAAGCCCTTTTTGGAGACGCTGTTCTGCATCCCCGGCGGCTTTATTTTGGGTTATGTAGCATACAGAACAAGGTCGTTTTTGCCTTGTTTTATCATACACTTTGGCATGTATATAATGATGATCTCTTTTGTCAATGCCTAGGGTGTCGGTGCAGTTCTGCGTTCTGCTTAGAATGGGAAGTAGGGGAGCACATTGGCAGGGAACAGGAGGAGGAGGACCCCAATAACTGTCGGCCACTGGGCGAGATATATAACCAGCGGATGTCTTCCCGGAAAAGTCAGAGCTGAGGTAACAGGGTCGTTGAATTCATGTATATTGAAGCGTCTATTTCCTTGCGGGTATAGAATTTTGCCGAAAAACATCCCCACAAGAAAGAGGCCGAACCACGGCAGCAGCGGGAAGTAATCCAGCGTGTAGAAGTGATGTGGCCTCAGTCCCAGCCAGAGCAGCCAGGGAAAGTCGAAAGAAGTCCCCCACAGGTAAACGCCTATTGCCAGCAAAGCGATGCCCAGTATCAGGTTGATGAAGCGGAATCTTAAAAAGAAAGGTACGAGTATGAACGCAATCCCGAAGAAGTGAAGTATGCCGAATCGGATGTACTCTGTTCTGGAGATTAGCAATGTAATCAGGGTAAGCGCCATGCCCCATCCGAATATTTTCAAACCTCTGAGCATAAATCCCGACATTCTCTTCCCTCTGGAATAGGTGATTGTGAGCGCTACTCCGGCGAGGAAAATGAACATTCCAGCGTTCACCCTTCTGGTCCACCACCACCAGGACCCATAGAGCATATTGGTGGGGTAGAGGTCAAAAAAGTAAAGCAGATCGAGCGTATGGAAGGTTATCATACCTACTATGGCGACGGCGCGTAAGAGGTCTATCTCCCAGAAACGGTTATGCCTGGTTGTATTAATCTGAGTGGTGCCTGCCATTTGCTTTCTGGCATGATTTTATCACGTTTTGGTCATCGGGCTTTCGATGAGAGGAATTAAATTTCTCTTTTCTTTTGTTTAGGGTTTCGATGGAGCCATAGTATAGTAAGGTTATGGCGAGGGGGGTATTGACAACTGAATAAGTCAAGAATAATCTAAACAGGAAGGTTATCATGGCTGCAATATAATCAATAAACGCTATGTCCAGCGGCCGGGGTATTGATGAAATTAAATAAGGGCAAGTAAATTAGAGGAGGTGAATAATGTCGCTTATACCAGCTTTTGACATAGGTCTGTGGAATGCCTGGATTTTCATGCTTCTTGAAGTATTGACTGTTCCCTTCTTTATGCGTATTGCTACGGGACGGGCTCCAGAAATCGAAGGCAAAAGCCAGGTTGCTGCCATGTCTAGGACTGCAAGAATAACCCTTTATTCTTCCAAGGCAATATATGTTCCGGCCTTTATATACTCTATATTCCTGCCCCTAAAACTGGGGACGGTGTGGTTTTATGTAGGCCTTCCCATCACTTTAATAGGTATTATTACCGGCGTTATAGTCATATTGAACTGGACGGCCAGCCCGCGCGGCGAGCCCGTAACCAACGGACTGTACCGTTACTCAAGGCACCCCATGTACGTAACCTCTTTTGTATTTTTTCTGGGGGTGAGCATAGCCACGGCTTCCTGGGTCTTCCTGTTGTTCACCATTTTATTGATAGCCGCTTCGTTTTATTTTGCTCCCCTTGAAGAACGGAGTTGCCTTGAGAAGTACGGCGATGCCTACCGCGAATATATGAACAAGACCCCCAAATATCTGGGAATACCCAAATAATAAGGAGGGAAAAATGTCGCTTATACCAGCTTTTGACATAGGCTTATGGAATGCCTGGTTATTAATTCTCCCTCTTGCGCTCATTCCCGCAGTATTAACATCAGTCAAAAAGGGCGTGTTTAAGAAGACGGAATCCACCGCCGACCTCAGTAAAAGCGAACGAACAATCTTCGCATTATCAAAGGTATCTTTAGGACTGCTCTTCCTCTACTCCATCTTCTTACCGTTAAAGCTGGGAACGCTGTGGTTCTATGT
>Ga0307435_1000765_pt1 | contig 14102 bp, 11 predicted proteins | sample SalMarWE160470MG_FD_202164 | JGI IMG/M metagenome (GOLD analysis project Ga0307435, IMG submission 202164) | Salt marsh sediment microbial communities from the Plum Island Ecosystem LTER, Massachusetts, United States - WE1604-70 | ecosystem: Environmental > Aquatic > Marine > Intertidal zone >... | reverse complement strand
CCTAAGGTTTGACTGAAACGTATGCTCAGGCCTTTGCCGGTAGTGAGTGCTCCTTGGATTTCAGGCCGGTTCAAATGGTTTTCCATTTGGGTACGATCTTCGTCGGATTCTCCCACCACAATGCCGTCAGGTGCGATTATCGTGATGCGAGCATGTAGATATCCGGACCAACGCTGCGCCAAGGCATCAAGTTGATCTGTTTTTTGGTAATCTGCCGCGATAGGGCTGATGAAATCACTCATCAAGGCAGCTTCCGCGGTCAATTGGTCTTCTAACTTCTGGAGTTGAACTTGACGGATAAAATTGGAAATATATACCCCTGCCCCACCCATAACGATCAGGATGAGGATTAAGTATGGAACCGCGATACGCCAACGAATGCTGTGAAACATAGAAAAGTACCCAAAGTGAAATGACTTACCCGAATCGACCGGTAATATAATCCTCGGTACGTTGGTCTTTCGGCTTGGTAAATATGGTCTTCCCTTCAGAGTACTCCACCAATTCTCCTTGAAGGAAGAAGGCGGTGTAATCCGCAATCCGCGAGGCTTGCTGGATAGAATGGGGGACTAACAGGATCGTATAACGTTTTTTCAATTCTTGTAATGTAGATTCTACCTTTCCGGTGGAAATTGGGTCAAGTCCGGAGGTCGGTTCATCCAGCAGGATCACCTCGGGCTCCAAGGCGAGCACCCGGGCGATACATAAACGTTGCTGTTGGCCACCAGACAGGGTGACGGCAGGATCGTCCAGCCGGTCGTAAACCTCATCCCATAAAGCAGCCTGGTGGAGGCTGCGCTCGACAGCTTCATCTAGCCTGGATCTACTGCTTTCGCCGGTTAATTCCAGCCCATATGTAAGGTTTTGGCGTATGCTCATAGGCAGTACGACCGGTCTGGCAAAAACAATTCCGACGCGACGTCGTAAAGCGATCACGTCTATCTTGGGATCGAGGATGTTTTTACCATCCAGAAGAACACGTCCCTTCAATTCCGTGACATCGGCCAGATCGTTCAAGCGATTAATGGTTCTCAGCAACGTGGACTTCCCCCCACCTGCTGGCCCAAACGCAACTGTGATGGCGTTTTCCGGAACAACCATATTGATATCTCTAAGAGACTCGGTGCCATCGGAATACTTGACCGATAAGTTCTCGATAATAATCTTGTTGTGTGAATTATTCATGGGATCAGCCGAAGTAGATTACCATTGGAGGCGCGCCCGTGCCCGGGAACTGATCGATAACTCGAATATGTCATTGATTAGATGTTTTCAGGGTTACAAAACCCAACCCGGTGACGATTTTTTGGGCTTCGGGAGACATGATCCAATCCAAGTATTCTTTGACTGCACTGTTGGTTCACCATTCGTATACATGTAAGAATCGCAAGCAATAGGGTGCTCGCCATGGTTGACGCTTTCAGATCGAAAGTCAACCTTCAAAACGATAACCAGCTCCACGGACAGTGACGATACGGGCAGGCTGAGCCGGGTCATTTTCAATTTTTTCTCTTAACCAACGGACATGTACGTCAACTGTGCGGCTGCCTCCGCTGAAATCCCAACCCCAAACCCTCTCCAGAATCAAATCACGAGTTAACATCTGGCCGCGATGCCTTGCTAAAAAAAGAAGAAGATCGTATTCTTTAGGTTTTAAAGGTAAGGCCTCTTCATCTAAACGCACCTCACGCCTTTTTAAATCGATTACCAAGTCGCCGAAGACCAGTAACTCTTTTGGTTGCGAAGCTTGGGTATCAAATTCCTCCTTGATCAGGCGAATACGCCGTAACTGAGCCTTTACTCGGGCGAGGAACTCACGCATGCTAAATGGTTTGGTGAGATAATCATCTGCGCCCATTTCTAATCCAATGACCCGATCTATCTCATCATCCCGGGCAGTCAGCATCAGGATGGGGACGTTCATTTCCTGGCGCAATATCCGGCAAACCTCGAAGCCATCCAGGATCGGCAGCATAATATCCAGGACGATCAGGTCCGGCTTGATCCGGCGAGCGGTATCGATGGCCGCTTGACCATCGCCTACCGCTTCAACCGCGTATCCCTGCCGGGTGAGGTTGTAAGCCAGTGCTTCCAGGAGGGAGATCTCGTCCTCAACGATTAATATTTTTTCAGGCATAAGGCGATATATCCAGTAATCAGAAGATAATGGGGTTGAACAACCCAATATCAAATAGAGAAACTTCAAGAGTTAGGTGCGTGAATATTATATCCTTTCATCCGGAAATCGAGCGATCGATGAGGGGAGTAATTAGCAGGTTTCAGGTTCCACAGCTGGATCGTGGGGGGTGTAACACAGTGCTGGTTAGGCAGCCATCCAGCACCTCCAAAACAATGCCTCCGAATAAGGATCAAGAACATTTGAAGGGCTGACCATCCCAAACGGAAAGCCTGGCAGCTCTCGAAACCAGGCAAGTTAAGGATTGGTAATAATTAAAACCGCTGACTTTTCGGATGGTTTCCCCAGCTTTCAAATATAATAACTCGATCACACTTATTTATTTGAAAATCCAACTATAATTGTTATTGATACGGGTATCCATCCGCAGGATGGGGACTCTATGCGGCAAGTAGTGGTGGTAAATTTGGGGATCATATGAATAAAGAAACCATCCTGGTTGTTGATGATAATCGCCAGACCGCCCATCTTTTAGCTCAAACCCTGCTGCCAAGCTTAGGATATGATACGCTGGTCGCTTACGATGGCGAATCCGCCCTTGAGATCGTCGAGAGCCGCCAGGTATCCCTGATGCTGTTAGATTTACAGCTGCCCAATATCAGTGGCTTAGAGGTTATCAAGCGGCTCTCCCATAACGGTCACACCCTGCCGATCATTCTGGCGACCGCCCATGGCTCCGAGAAAGCTGCTGCCGAAGCATTCAGGATGGGGGTGAAAGATTATTTGGTCAAGCCGCTTGACGGTGAAGTGCTCGAAAACGCCATCCAGCGCGCCCTTACCGACTCTCGCATTGGACGGGAAAAAAACCTTTATACCAGCCAATTGAAGGAGCAGGTCACCTGGTTGAGGGTGTTATCCAAAGTCGGTCAAAGCCTGACCTCATCTTTAGATCTGGATGTGGTTTTACGCCGCATCGTAGAAGCCAGTGTAAATCTAACCAACGCTGAAGAGGGTTTTCTAGCCCTGCTGGACGAAGGTGAAAGCCAGCTCTACCTGCGAGCTGTCAAAAATATGGACCAAGAAATGATCGAGACCACTCGTCTGCCTGTGGAGGACTCGATGTTAGGCGCGGTGATGAACACAGGCTTACCCCTGCGAAGTTCCCGGCCCAGCAGCGGAACGCCGATCAAGGTCAATACCGGTTTATTAGTCCACAGTCTGGTCTACATGCCGATCATTTCGAAGGGCAATTCTCTGGGAGTGCTGGCAGTTGTGAACCGTACCAAGGAGCGCGAATTCAAAAAGATTGATGAAGCCCTGCTGGCCTCCCTGGCCGATTACGCCTCAGTGGCGATCGAAAATGCCAGCCTTTTCGAGCACGCCCAAAAAGAATTGGAAGAGCGCAAACGACTGGAAGCTGCGATGAGAGAAAGCGAACAGCGTTATGCCCTGGCCGTTCAAGGGGCCAATGATGGCCTGTGGGATTGGGACCTGCGAAGCAATCAGGTTTATTATTCACCCCGCTGGAAATCTATACTCGGTTATAAAAATGTTGAAATCGGCTCAAGCCCGAGCGAGTGGTTAAACCGAGTGTACCCGGAGGACCTGGAACAGCTCAAAATGGATCTATCCGCCCATCTGCGTGGATTGACCTCAAACTTCGAAAACGAGCACCGCATTCGCCACGCTGACGGTAAATTCCGCTGGGTACTCAGCCGTGGGTTGGCGGTGTGGGATCCAAACCGAAATGCCACCCGCATGGCTGGTTCCTTGACCGATATCGCCGATAGGAAGGCAGCCGAACAGAAATTCATCCATGACGCCCTTCACGACGCCCTCACCGGTCTGCCCAACCGCACCTTGTTCATGGATCGCCTCAAACAGGCTTTAGAGCGCGCCAAACGTCGTAAAGAATACATTTTCGCGGTGCTCTTCCTGGACCTCGACCGTTTCAAGGACGTAAACGACAGCCTGGGACACATGGTGGGCGACCAGCTGCTGATCGCCATTGCCCAGCGCCTGAAATCAGGCTTGCGCAGCGTCGATACCGTGGCGCGCTTGGGCGGGGACGAGTTCGTCATCCTGTTAGAAGATATCAACGCCATCAGCAACGCCACCCGAATTGCCGACTGGGTGCTTGGAGAGCTGACCTCCTCCTTCATGTTCGACGGGCATGAGGTGTTCATCTCTACCAGTATTGGCATCGTCCTAAGCCTAACGGGCTACAGAGAGCCAGAAGAAGTGCTACGCGATGCCGATATCGCCATGTACAACGCTAAGGCAAAGGGCAAGAGCCGCTACGAAATCTTCGACCCCGCAATGCGACAAAATATTATCAAGCGTTTGCAACTAGAGGGAGAACTTCGCCAGGCGCTCGAACGCGAAGAATTACGCCTGCACTTCCAGCCAATCGTTTCGCTGTTCAACGGTCACTTAGTAGGCTTTGAAGCCCTGGTGCGCTGGCAGCACCCGCAGCGCGACCTGTTACCGCCGGCGGAATTCCTGCCCCTGGCAGAAGAAAGCGGGTCGATCATCGCCATCGACCGGTGGGTGTTGCAGGCTGCCTGCCATCAAATGAAACAGTGGCAGCAGCGCTTCATGACAGAACCACCTTTGAGTATCAGCGTAAACCTTTCTGGTAAGCACTTCATGCAGCTTGACCTGGTCGATTACATCAAGCAGGTGCTCAAGGACACTGGACTGGAACCAAGCAGCTTGAAACTAGAGATTACCGAAAACACTATCCTGGAAAACAACGAAATCACCTTTGAGATTCTAAGAAAACTGCAAAGCTTGGGGATTGATATTCAAATCGACGATTTCGGCATCGGCTATTCGTCCCTGAGTTACCTATCTAATTTCCCGATCAACGCACTGAAAATCGATCGCTCGTTCATCGGCAAGATCGCTGACGATTCCAACCATCTCAAGATCGTCCAGGCGATTGTGATGCTGACGCGCCGTTTAAAGGTGGGCCTGATCGCTGAAGGGGTGGAGACCGAAGGCCAGCTGGCCAAGCTGCGAGCGCTCGGTTGCGATTTTGGGCAAGGATACCTGGTTTCGAAGCCACTGGATAACCAGCAGATAGAGGCGCTTTTAAATGAAGGGTCTGAAAGCGATTACGTATTTTCCCGCTGGAAGAATCTCTGGCAGTGATCAGGTCATAGCAGAGAAGATTCAATTTCCAATCGAATGCAAACAGACCCGCCAGGCATACTCACTTAAGTCTGTGCCCGGATCAGCGATTCTTCTTCGAATCTATTTCAGATAGTAAGATAGTTCTTCCTTCCGTCATCTACTCGGAAGGATTTTTTTTGAAGCCGGGGTTTTCGACGATCCTTGACCGAGGAAAAACCCGCTATTACTTGTTCCTGCAGACGATTCGTCAGGTCACACGGTAGGCTCATGACAAATTTCACCAGCAAGAGTGACAATCTCTACTTGGAAGTTGCAGCCCGGCAGACTAAAATAATATAGGGGATATAAAAAGCGTGGGCTGGTGCAGCCGCTAAGCAGCTGAAGGGAAGGAGGTGTCGCAGGAATAAACCGGTATGAATTTCAGATAGATCGCTGTAAAACCTAGCAATCAGAAGGAGGCAACCTGTATGAAGACTGTCTTCGTTCATCCAGAACGTTGCATAGGATGTAAACAGTGCGAGAGCGCCTGTGCGGTCGCTCACTCCCAAACAAAAAGCCTCTTCTGGGCTGTATTCGAAAGTCCTGCCCCCAAACAACGCATCCACGCCGAAGCCGGTCTGGCCCTCAACACCGCTTTCCCAAATAAATGCCGCCATTGCAATCCGGCGCCATGCCTGCTGACCTGCCCAACCGGCGCTATCCAACGAGCGAGTGATTACCCCGACATCGTTGTGATCGAAGCGCGCAAATGCATCGCCTGTGGTATGTGCGCCATGGTATGCCCGTTCGACGTGATCACCTTTTATCCCTCTGCTGCCGCACCTGAAAAAGCGACCGTGGCGATTAAATGCGACCACTGCATCGAACGGCAGCGAGAGAGCATGATCCCAGCTTGTGTGGAGGCTTGTAAAGTATCAGCCCTGCAGTTCGGAGAGATCAATGAACTTGTGAAGAGCGCACGCACGCGCTTCTCCCAGGCAGTATCGTCTGCGGTCGCCCAGGTAAGTCCAGAGCTCACTGCGCTGCCTGCTAATTATGAGGCCTGGCGTGGTTGGGGAGCCGCGGTCAGCCATCTGAACGCCGATGGTGAGAAAGGAGCATAAACCATGTCAACTACCTTTGGAAAGAATGGATATAAAACTAAGAGCATACATAGCGATACCCGGTCTATGTTAGAGATCGCCCAACGCGAAGGTATCGAAACCGTATGGGATCGACTTGAAAAACAGCAACCCCAATGCGGTTACTGCAATCTGGGCACCAGCTGCCGCATTTGCGCCATGGGACCCTGCCGGGTTGATCCATTTGGCGATGGACCCCAAAAAGGCGTCTGCGGGGCTGATGCGGATATCATCGTGGCCCGCAACCTGGCGCGCATGATCGCCGCCGGGGCTTCCACCCACTCCGATCACGGGCGTGACATTCTCGAAACCCTGCATCTGGTGGGGGAAGGTAAAACGGATGTCTATAAGATCAGCGAGCCAGAGAAACTCAAAGCATTGGCCAAGGAATATGGGGTAGAACTCGACGGGAAAAGCGACCAGGAACTGGCCAAAGCATTAGCCTGGGAGATAATGGAAGACTATGGCATGCGCCGGGAGAAGCTGCCCCTGGCAGGCCGGGCGCCAGGTGTGCGCCAGGAGATCTGGGAGAAGACCGCGACTTACCCGCGCGGCATCGATCGTGAGAACGTAGAAGCCATGCACCGCACCCATATGGGCGTGGATAACGATTGGGTTAACATCCTGCTGCACGCCGTGCGCACCAGCCTGAGCGATGGCTGGGGTGGCTCGATGGTCGCTACCGAGCTATCAGATGTGCTCTTTGGTCTGCCTGAACCCGTGACCTCCATCATGAACCTGGGGGTACTCAAAAAGGACCAGGTGAACCTCATCTTGCACGGGCATAACCCCATGCTATCGGAGGTGATTGTAGCAGCCTCACAGGATCCGGATTTGCTGGCGCTGGCTAAAGAAAAGGGCGCGACCGGGATAAACCTGGCTGGGTTGTGTTGCACCGGCAACGAGGTACTGATGCGCAAAGGCATCCCCATGGCTGGCAATCACTTGATGCAGGAACTGGCCATCATCACCGGCGCAGTGGAATTAATGGTGGTAGATTACCAGTGCATCATGCCAGCGGTAACCACAACCGCCAAATGCTACCATACCAAAGTGGTCAGCACCTTCGATAAAGCCAAATTCCCTGGTGCAGAACACATCAGCTTCGATCCGCAGCGTGGGTTGGAGATCGGCAAACAGATTGTGCGGATGGCGGTGGAAAACTACGCCAAGCGCGTGCCCGAGCGCGTGCACATCCCGGTGGAACCCACCCCTGTGATGGTCGGGTTCTCAGTGGAAGCCATCCTTAAAGCCCTGGGAGGTTCCCCACAGCCCCTGGTAGATGCCATTGTGCAGGGAAGCATCCGAGGAGCAGTAGGCGTAGTGGGCTGCAACAATCCAAAGATCAAACAAGACTTGGGCCACACCGAATTGACCAAACGTCTGATCGAAAACGACATCCTGGTGGTGGTTACCGGTTGCGCGGCAGTAGCCGACGGGAAAGCTGGTTTGATGACTCCAGAGGCAGCCGACCTGGCTGGCCCAGGATTGAGCGCAGTGTGCAAATCTTTGGGCATCCCGCCAGTGCTGCACATGGGCAGCTGTGTGGATAACTCTCGCATACTGGTGCTGGCGGCAGCTCTAGCCAACCACCTGGGGGTGGATATCAGCGCTTTACCGCTGGCGGGAGCGGCGCCTGAATGGTACTCTGAGAAAGCGGTATCGATCGGCACTTATGTAGTAGCCTCAGGGATTTACACGGTTTTAGGGATAGCGCCACCGGTCTTTGGCAGCCCCAACATCGTCAACTTACTTACCAAGGGATTGGATGATGTTTTAGGCGCTACTTTCGCGGTGGAACCCGACCCGAACCGGGCAGCAGTCTTGATCCGGCGACATATCGAGGGTAAGCGGGCAGGTTTGGGGATTAGCGCTATCGATCCAGAGAGCATCCTCATGCCCGAAGCTGAACTAGCGCTGGCCTAGACCGATACTAGAACCTTATCATCACCTTTGCCCTCATAAGAAACTGTCACTGCGAGCCGATAGGCGAAACAGTCTCCTGATCAGGTGCGAGATTGCTTCAGCCAACAAAAAGCGCTGGCTTCGCAATGACAGTAGGATCATGAAAGTAGAGCGCCATGACGCTGTGGATTTACTTGGTATAAGCCGGACCGATAAGCCGGATATGCGCTTGCGGGCCCGGGGGGTGGCCGTGAGTGTATTTCGCCAAGCAGCCTGGCTGGCAAGTGGGACCTTAAATCTTATCTCGGATAAACCCCTCGCCAAGCTGGTATTGAACCAGAAAGGCGCCCCATCGAACGAGATCTGGGATCTTGGAAATTAAGGACAATCCGAGGGTAGCGGTGAAGGAGGAGGTACATATGAAAACGAAAATCGTCATCATTGGCGCAGGACCGGCAGGAGTGAGCGTGGCCGAAATGGTGCGCGCCAATGACACAGAGCCCGAACTGGTAGTGATCAGCGCTGAACCTCACCCACCCTACTCCCCTCCGGCCATGGTGGATCACTTCTTAAGTGGGTCTGGTGCGCATCTTTGGCGCGGCCTGGATTGGCCAGAACGCATGGGGGTGGATTACCGAAGCGGAACGAAGGTTACCGCTATCAATCCGGAAGCCCGGCTGATTGAGTTGGGTGATGGCACCCGCCTGGGTTATGAGCGCCTGGTAATCGCGACCGGCAGCAGGCTATACGCAGGCCTGGAAGGGGTAGATCTGCCGGGAGTATATAACTTCAAATCACTGAGCGCTGCGGAAGCGCTCATCCAAAAAGTGAAAGCGGGTGAAGCCAAACGCGCCGTGATCGTGGGTGCCGGCTTTATAGGCATGGAGGTCGCCCTGCTATTACGGGAACTGGGTCTGGAAGTCACCCAGGTAGAAATGCTCGACCAGGTGATGCCGGCCATGCTGGACAAAGACACAGCTGTTTATGCCCTGGCTCGCATGCGCCAGCGTGGCGTAAATGTGCTCTTGGAAACCAAAGCAAACGCCTTCCTGGGAAACGGATACGCCAGAGGGGTTGAACTGGAATCAGGGCAGGTGTTGGAGGCCGATATCTTCATCGCCGCTACCGGAGTGCGCCCGAACCTGGAATTCTTAGCGGGCAGCGGCATCACCCATGGCTGGGGGATTACGGTCGACGAGCATTTACGCACCAATGCTCCGGATGTCTTCGCGGCTGGAGACGTGGTTGAAGCACCAGATCGCTTGAACGGTGAAATCTTCGTTCACGCCATATTCCCCAATGCCGTAGAGCAGGGTCGCCTGGTCGGATCCAACCTGTTAGGATATGATACCGTCTACGAAGGGGCCGATCGCATGAACAGCCTGAAGCACCTGGGTTTGCCGATCATGGCAGCTGGTCTGAAACAGGGGGATCAGGTCCTAAAAACCCGGTCCGAGAAAGGGTTGAGAAAGATCTACCTACAAGAGAACCGCATTGTAGGATTCCAATTTGCCGGAGACATTCAGGCTGCCGGCGTTTTGCGGTCTTTGATGAACCGCCAATATGACGTCAGTAAGATCAAAGATCGCTTGCTCGATGCTACCTTTGGACAAGGTACGCTGACCTGGGGGGCAATACAAGCAGGGTAATGAATGGGCAGGGGTACGCTGGTAGGCATGCTGGTAAAGATCCAGCCCTCTCAGCGTGCCTCTTCCCTTCCTTTTAAACTGGCACATCTATTTTCGAAATTGCTAGCAAACAACGGGTTTGTGAATGAAAAGTAATAAAGGTGCGCATCCCCAGCCTGCTCATCAGTATGACCCCATCTAGCCTTAGATTTAGGTGCTGAGGCGTCTGAGCCAGGAAGTGTTTAACTGGCCGGTTGCATTCTTGCGTCTTTTTTTGATCACACTCGTCTATCTAGATAAAGTTAGTAGTTACGCAGTTCAGGGGAAAACCGGAGGTGTTAAATGGTAGATGAAGCCAGGATAAAAAGCGAAGTGAAAAAGCGCTACGCAGCGATCGCCCGGGCAGAGGACTGCAAATGCAGTCCCAGCTGCTGTGCAGAAGGAAGCGAGTCGAACCTTCAATTGATCGATTATGGTAGTTTGGAAGCCGAATTGCCTGAGGGAGCCAACCTTGGTCTGGGTTGCGGCCTGCCCACCCAATCTGCCGGTATTAAAGCCGGAGACACGGTACTGGATTTAGGTAGCGGAGCGGGTGTGGATGTCTTCCTGGCAGCCAAAATTGTGGGAGATCAGGGACTGGTTATCGGCGTTGATATGACTATAGATATGGTCAAGCGAGCAGGCGATAACGCCCTAAAAGGCGGCTACCACAATGTGGAATTTCGTTTGGGAGAGGTCGAAGCCCTACCGGTAGAAGACCAAAGCGTGGATGTGGTTATCTCCAACTGCGTGATTAACCTGGTGCCTGACAAACCGCGCGCTTTTGCAGAGATCCTGCGGGTGCTCAAACCAGGCGGGCACTTCACCATATCGGACATAGTTACCTACGGAGAAGTACCTGAGGTCGTTCGACAGGATATGACCCTGTGGGCAGGATGTGTAGCAGGCGCGGTGGATCGGGAGGATTATTTGGATATCGTCAGGAAGGCAGGTTTCGTCGAGGTCCATATCAGGCAGCAAACCGGTTATGAAACCCAAGAAACAGGTGGTTATGGTCTGGCCAGCATCACCCTGGAAGGCTACAAACCTTGATAACAAACACGCAGGCTATCTGGGAAAGTTTCAGCCAGGATATAAAGGCTTTCATTCTGAAACGGGTTGATGACCAGCAAGACGCCGAGGATCTCTTGCAGGAAGTTTTCATCAAGATCCACACGCACATCGACACGGGGCAGGACGAACAGCGATTAGCTCCCTGGCTGTACCAGATAGCCCGCAATGCTATCATTGACTACTACCGGTCCCGCAGGATATATGGGGGCTTGCCTGAAGCGTTAGTCGAGGTAAACATTCCAGAATCTAGCGATCCAACCAAAGAACTGGCGAGCGGTCTGGGCGCGATGATTGCCAGCCTGCCGGATAAATACCGGCAGGTGCTGCTGCTTTCCGAAATAGAAGGGCTCAAGCAGAAAGAGGTGGCTGAGCGACTGGGAATGACCCTAAGCGGGACGAAATCCCGCGTGCAGCGCGGGCGAAACTTGCTGCGGCAGGCTTTATTGGATTGCTGCCATTTTGAGTTCGACCGCCGGAGCCACGTAATCGATTACACTCCACGCCCAGACTGCTGTCCTAACTGCGAAACAGCCGGCTGATCCTTGGTCGGGATGGAATAAGCATTTTAAATTCAACCGCACGCTTCGGTTGGAGTCGGAGCGGCATCACCAGACCCTGAATCTTAAATGGGGTACCACTTCGGGCGGCACACACCGCTGCACCTAGCTACAAACCAAGGATGAAGGTCAGCCCCGCCGGGAGTATAGGGTCAAAGCGGTGATAGTAATGGTCACAAAGCTGGCGCGTCTCCGGAGGGAGGCGGCCCATATAGATGAGGATATTACCGCGGCATCATCAGACGGGAGCAGAGAGGGGAGTCGCGCCTTGGGGGGACAAGCGAGAAGCGGTAGTGTGGCAGGTTTTAGATACCGATGGTTAAAGCCGAGGTGTAAAAAACTTTCAGGTAGTGTTATCATATGAATGGTGGCAAGCAACATAAAAGGGATTAGTTCAGAAGGAGGATAGCCATGCAGGTATTTTTGATCATTTCCTTGATACTCGCGGTATTAGCGATCATATTCGCACTGCAAAATACCGCCAGCGCCAGCGTGATTTTCATTGTGTGGACTTTTAACGGCTCCCTGGCCTTGGTATTACTGGTTGCCCTGGCAGCCGGGATTTTAATCAGTTTCCTAGCTTCGCTGCCTACTTTGATTAGAGACAGGTTGATGATCTCCAGGCAAACGAGGAAATTGGCAGAACTAGAAAGCTCGCTGGCTGAATACCAGCAGAAAATCGGTAACCTGCAGAAAGAGGTGGCGAACCAGGCGAACGCCACAGAGACTCCTCCCGCTAAGGGAGGCTGAGAAATGCGAGCGATAGATTGGGTAGGCTGCCAGGAATTTCCCTGCAGAGATGTAAATCACAATGGTTACATCGTGCCAGACATCGATATAAAACCAGAACTTGTCTCTATGGTGATGATCTCAGAGGCAACCCCCCCGCAGCGAAACGATTACTATTACGCCAGTGGGGAACCAATCTTCCAGCACACTACCGTGCAGGCATTTAAGGACGCCGGCGCGACGGTCTCGTCGATTCAGGATATCCTGGATATGGGTGTGTACCTCACTACGGCGGTGAAATGCGGAAAAACTGGCTACGGGATAAAGGCTGGTAGCATCAACCAATGTTCAACTATATTGGAAAGGGAACTTGCCCTGTTCCCGAATATCAAAGTGCTCATGCTGATGGGAGATGTTGCCATCAAGGCAATCAATTACATCGCCAAGAGGGCTGGGGAAGAAAGGGTGATTCCGGCTGGCTCCACCTACAAAATCCGGGGTAATGAGTATTTCTTCCAAGGCAAACGAGCTTTCCCATCATATCTGCAGGCCGGTTCGAGCTTTTTTATCGAGAAAAGCAAGCGCAGGATGATCGCGGAAGACATCGCGGCTGGTTTGATGCTTTTGAATTAGTTAGGGGCGGGTATGCTGGCGTTGTCTAGCAGCCAACACCACGATCTTTGGCCAGTTGATTGGATGTAAAGATCAAGAAGGAGCAAGGGTTGATTCACATACGCAAGTGGAGCGGAATGTCACTTGCAAATGGGTTCTCAAATTGCTACAATCATCAAAACAAACCTTGGAAAGGCGGGACACCACCGGGGGGTTCTGGTAAAATTCACAGTGGGCTTTTTCTAAAGCACTATTGAAAAAGAGCGGATCCCAAATTCAAGGAAAACTATTCAAATAAAAAAGGAGAAACACAATGGCTAAAGTTACACAAGAGATGGTGAAGAATGCCGGGGTGAATATTGACGAACTGGTAGAGCTGTTAATCAAGAATGCAGCAGCTGAATTAACCACCTTCTACTACTATACGATCCTGCGGGTGAATCTTATCGGTCTGGAAGGTGAAGGGATCAAGGAGATTGCAGAAACAGCCCGCATCGAAGATCGCAACCACTTTGAAGCGCTGGTTCCGCGCATATATGAGCTTGGCGGCAAACTGCCAGATGATATGAAGGTTTTTCATGACGCCTCAGCTTGCCCGCCTGCCAACCTACCCAAAGACCCAACCGATATCAAGGCTATGTTGACGGTGCTGGTGAAAGCCGAGCGCTGCGCAGTGCGGGGGTATACCCATGTCTGCAACCTGACGGCTGGTAAAGATCACCGTACCTACGATTTATGCTTAGCAATCCTCAACGAGGAAATAGAGCACGAATCATGGTTCTCAGAATTCCTGGGCGAAGGTCCCTCTGGGCATTTCTTGCGCCGCGGTGAAACTTCTCCCTTCGTATCAAAGTTCCTGCGGTGAGATTCTCATCTACCCAGGGAGGTGCCAGGATAGCTGGCACCTCCCTATTTGTTTAAAACGGATATGCGATCATATCTATGGAGAAGCGCAGATTCACCCAATCGGAACTAGGCCAATTTAATGGCAAGAATGGCGCACGGATCTATATAGCCTACCAGGGAAGCGTGTATGATGTATCGGGCAGTTTCCTGTGGCAAAATGGCGAACATCAGGTCACTCATTTCGCCGGCAAGGATTTGACTGATGAGCTGCTTGAAGCTCCCCATGGAGTGGAAATGCTCTGTCGATTCCCGATGG
>Ga0307435_1000761_pt1 | contig 14124 bp, 10 predicted proteins | sample SalMarWE160470MG_FD_202164 | JGI IMG/M metagenome (GOLD analysis project Ga0307435, IMG submission 202164) | Salt marsh sediment microbial communities from the Plum Island Ecosystem LTER, Massachusetts, United States - WE1604-70 | ecosystem: Environmental > Aquatic > Marine > Intertidal zone >... | reverse complement strand
CGATATTGTCGCCTGCCCTGCCCTCGTCAAGGATCTTCCTGAACATCTCGACACCGGTGCACACGGTCTTCTGCGTATCCCTGATGCCCACGATCTCTACCTCCTCGCCCACCTTGATGATGCCGCGATCTACCCTGCCGGTGACCACGGTACCTCGGCCCGAGATGCTGAATACATCCTCAACAGGCATAAGGAAGGGCTTGTCAGTATCCCTCACCGGCTCTGGGATAAACGCATCAATGGCATCCAGCAGCTCCATCACAGGACCACAGTGGGGGCAGTCCCTCTTGCCGCACCCACACTCCAATGCCTTGAGGGCAGAGCCGTGGATGATCGGGGTATCATCACCGGGGAACTCGTACTTGGTTAACAGCTCCCTCAGCTCGAGGTCGACGAGCTCTATCAGTTCCTTGTCGTCAACCATGTCGGTCTTATTCAGGAACACCACGATGCTGGGAACCCCCACCTGACGGGCGAGCAGGATGTGCTCTCTGGTCTGGGGCATGGGGCCATCGTCGGCGCCCACCACCAGCACTGCGCCGTCCATCTGGGCGGCACCGGTGATCATATTCTTGATGTAGTCCGCGTGCCCTGGACAATCCACGTGGGCATAGTGCCTTTTGTCGGTTTCGTATTCCACATGGGCGGTGGCGATGGTGATTCCCCGCTCCTTCTCCTCAGGCGCCTTATCGATCTCATCAAAGGAGACATAGGTAGCCCTATTCGTTTTGGATAAACAGAGGGTAATCGCCGCTGTTAATGTCGTCTTGCCGTGGTCGATGTGGCCGATGGTGCCGACATTAACATGAGGCTTCGTCCTCATAAATTTCTCCTTGGCCATGGTAGTTACCTCCTTCTCTAATGGTCAACCCGTTACCTCGTTGGCCATTCAGCTATTCAGCTAATCAACATAACCTTACCAGCGATAGTGTGCAAAGGCCTTATTCGCCTCTGCCATCCTGTGCGTGTCCTCTTTCTTCTTAAAGGCACCGCCTCTTCCCCGAGCAGCATCGATGAGTTCTCCTGCCAACTTGGCCGCCATTTCCTTCTCTCCCCTCTGTCTCGCATTGGTCAGTATCCATCTGATGCTGAGCGCGGCCCTCCGCGAGGACCTGACCTCGGTGGGGACCTGATAGGTTGAGCCGCCAACCCTTCTCGAGCGTACCTCGACGGCAGGCTTTACATTTTCGACCGCCTTGTGAAAGAGCGCGAGGGGATCCTCATCGGTCTTCTGCTGAATTATGTCGAAAGCATCATAGAGTATCGATTGTGCCAGATTCTTCTTGCCTCGCCGCATAACCCCATTGATGAATCTCGCCACAAGCTCGTTTTTGAATTTTGGATCAGGCAAGATCTCCCTCTTTACGATCTCTCCTTTTCTCGGCATCCCGGCTCCTTAAAAAAATCCTGTTATAGCCTAAATGCTCTTAGGCCTTTTTGTCCCGTACTTGGAACGACTCTTCCTGCGATCCTCCACACCTGAGCTATCGAGGGTGCCACGAATAATGTGGTACCTGATACCAGGCAGATCCTTCACCCTCCCGCCCCTGATCAGCACAACTGAATGCTCTTGGAGGTTATGGCCGATCCCGGGGATATAGGAGGTAACCTCTATCCCGTTTGTCAACCGTACCCTCGCAACCTTACGCAGGGCCGAATTCGGCTTCTTAGGGGTAGATGTGTATACCCTGATGCAGACGCCCCTTTTCTGCGGTCTTCCTTTCAGGGCAGGTGTCTTTTCTTTTTTCTTTACCTTCTGCCTGCCTTTTTTTATCAGTTGATTAATCGTCGGCATCTCTCTCCCTTGATACGGTTTCCCGGGTCTCAGCTTCGACCGTCTTTTATGCTATCTAAAATATTATTGCAAGCCTTTTATGATACCTTTTAGTCCACCTCGATATCCACACCCCTGTAAACACCCAATCCCGTGCCTGCCGGGATAAGTCTGCCCATAAGAATATTCTCCTTGAGCCCTCTCAGGTAATCTACTCTTGACTCAACGCTCGCGTCGGCCAAGACCTTCGTTGTCTCCTGGAAGGAGGCGGCGGATAAAAAGCTCTCCGTATTAATCGAGGCTTTTGTAACCCCTAACAGAAGGGGTTCCCCTGCAGCCGGTTTTCCTCCTCGCTCAATAATCTGCTCGTTTTCCTCCTCAAACCTCCATCTCTCTATCTCCTCGCCAAGGATAAAATCGGAGTCTCCCGCTTCTTTCACGACCACCCTTCTCAGCATCTGCCGAACAATCACCTCTATATGTTTGTCATTAATCCTCACGCCCTGGAGCCTGTATACCTTCTGAACCTCATCAACGAGATACCGGGAGAGCTCCCTCGGACCCTTTATCCTCAATATATCGTGGGGATTGGCCGAGCCCTCCATGAGCGCCTCTCCCGCTCTCACGTAATCCCCGTCGAAAACGCTCACATGTCTTCCCCTCGGTATTACGTATTCAACGGGCTTTCCAACCTCAGGCGTGATGATCACCCTCCTTTTGCCCGATGAGTACTTCCCAAAAGAAACGGTCCCGTCAATCTCAGTCAACAGCGTGTGATCCTTTGGCTTCCTGACCTCGAACAGCTCCGCAACCCGTGGCAGACCCCCGGTGATGTCCTTGGTCTTTGTCGTCTCCCTCGGTATCTTCGCAAGGACATCGCCGGCATAAACCTCGCCACCCTCTGAGACCATGATAATGGCGCCTACGGGAAGGAAGTATCTCGCGGCTGCCGAATCCCCGGAAAGCTGAATCGTCTTGCCACCGCTATCCTTGATGGATATCCTGGGTCTTACATCGGGATCGCCAGAGGGAGCAATCACCTTACTCGATCTACCGGTAACGGGGTCCAGCTTCTCCTGCATGGTCTTCCCCCCAACGATATCGCCGAATTTCAGTCTTCCCGATACCTCGGTCAGGATCGGTATCGTAAAGGGATCCCATTCGACTACAAGCTCACCTGAGGTTATCTCCTGCCCGTCATGCACCTTGATGACGGCTCCATATATCACTGGATACCGCTCCAGTTCGCGGTTGTTCGCATCCACCACCCCGATATCGCCGTTCCTGTTCATGACCACATGGTTGCCCATCTGGTTTATCACGGTTCTGAGGTTATAGAACTTCACCCTACCACTGTTCCTGGCCTGTATAGTGGATTGCTCTACTTTCCTGCTCACGGTACCACCGATGTGGAAGGTACGCATGGTGAGCTGTGTCCCCGGCTCACCAATGGACTGGGCTGCGACAATACCGACCGGCTCACCTATGTCAACCTCCCTGCCATGCGCGAGGTCCCGTCCGTAACACTTTTTGCACACTCCCCTCTTCGTCCTACAGGTCAAAACTGATCGAATCTTTACCCTCTCAATCCATGATTTCTCTATCCTCGCAACTGCCTCCTCATCTATCTCCTCGTTGTACCGAAGCAACAGCTCTCCTGTGATCGGATCATGGATATCCTCAGCGGGTACCCTGCCGAGTATTCTCTCCGACACAGACTGTATCACCTCGCCTGCCTCGGTGAGTGCCTCTACCCATATTCCATCCATGGTGCCGCAATCCTCCTCGTTAATACAGGCATCCTGAGCTACATCTATCAACCGACGGGTCAGATATCCTGAATTCGCCGTCTTCAATGCCGTATCGGCTAGACCCTTTCGTGCGCCATGGGTGGAGATAAAGTACTGCAAAACCGTCAAGCCCTCACGGAAATTCGCAGTGATCGGCGTCTCGATAATCTCGCCAGAGGGCTTTGCCATCAACCCCCTAATCCCTGCCAACTGCCTCATCTGATCCTTGCTGCCCCGTGCTCCTGAGTCTGACATCATGTAGATGGGATTAAAACTATCCCCCTTTGCCCTTTGACCATTGCTGTCCACCATCTCCTCTATTGCCATCTCGTTCATCATCTCTGATGAGATTGACTCAGTGGCCTTTGTCCAGATATCAACGACCTTGTTGTACTTCTCGCCAAGGGTAATCAGTCCATCGCTGTATTGTTTTTCGATCTTCTTCACCTCGCTCTCGGCTTCCCCTATGATCTCCGCTTTCTTTACAGGGGTAACCATATCCTTGCTCGAAATGGAAATACCTGAAATGGTTGCATACTTATACCCTATATCCTTCAGCCTATCAGCGAGGATAACAGTCGCCTTAGTTCCCAGCATTCGGTAGCACTCGTTAATGATATTGCTGAGCTCCTTTTTCGTAATGACGCTGTTGACGAGGGCAAAGGGCAGCTCGCTGGGGAAGATCTCGTAGAGGATTACCCTCCCGGTCGTTGTCCTGAGAATCTTCCCATCCATTCTTACGTAGATAGAGGCATGTAAATCAAGCTCCCCTGCATCGTAGGCCATCCTAACCTCCTCAACATTGGCGAAGGTTCTTTTCTCTCCCTTACAGAACGGCCTTTCTTTGGTCATATAGTAGATGCCTAATACGATATCTTGAGTCGGAACGATAATGGGCTCACCGTTTGCCGGTGAGAGGATATTGTTGGTAGAGAGCATCAGCGCCCTTGCCTCGGTCTGGGCCTCGATGGAAAGGGGAACATGAACAGCCATCTGGTCTCCATCGAAATCAGCATTGAAGGCAGTGCAGACCAGGGGATGGATTTGAATGGCCTTGCCTTCGATAAGAACGGGCTCAAAGGCTTGTATGCCGAGCCGATGAAGCGTTGGTGCCCTGTTGAGCAACACGCAGTGCTCCTTCACCACCTCATCGAGGCAATCCCAAACCTCCGGCGTCTCCTTTTCGACCAGTTTCTTTGCCTTCTTGAGGGTCCCTGCAAGCCCCTTTTCCTCCAGTTTATTGTAGATAAACGGCTTAAAAAGCTCCAAGGCCATCTGTTTTGGAAGCCCGCATTGGTGTAACCTGAGGTCAGGGCCGACGACGATAACCGATCTTCCAGAATAATCAACCCGTTTTCCGAGCAGATTCTGTCGAAACCTGCCCTGCTTTCCCTTAAGCATATCACTAAGGGATTTCAACGGCCTCTTGTTTGCACCGGTAATGGTCTTTCCTCTCCTGCCGTTATCGAACAGGACATCAACGGCCTCTTGGAGCATCCGCTTCTCGTTTCGAATAATAATATCGGGCGCATGTAACTCCAAAAGCCGTTTCAATCGGTTGTTCCGATTGATCACCCTGCGGTAGAGGTCATTGAGATCCGAGGTGGCGAACCTCCCCCCATCGAGAGGCACCAGCGGCCGTAAGTCCGGTGGCAGCACCGGGATTACATCCAACATCATCCATTCCGGCTTATTCTTGGATAAGCGAAAGGCATCCACAATACGGAGGCGCTTGGAGAGCTTCTTTCTCTTTGCATCCGACTTTGTGCTGTGTATCTCAAGCCTTAACTTCGCGGACAGCTCCTCGAGATCGAGTTCCCGGAGCATGCCCTGAACGGCTTCAGCCCCCATCTCGGCCTTAAATTCCTCCCCGTAATCCTCCCTTGCCTTGAGATACTGTTCCTCGGTCAACAAGGCTCCCTTAATCAAGGGTGTATCCTTTGGATCGATAACCACATAATTCTCAAAATAGAGAACCTTTTCCAAGGTCTTGAGGGTCATGTCTAAGAGGAGGCCGATCTTGGAGGGAATGCACTTCAAGAACCAGATATGTGCCACCGGCGAGGCCAATTCAATATGGCCCATTCTCTCTCTTCGCACCTTGGAGTGGGTCACCTCCACGCCACACTTCTCGCAGACCACGCCCCTATGCTTCATCCTCTTGTATTTTCCGCAGAGGCACTCGTAGTCCCTTATAGGACCAAAGATCTTCGCACAGAATAGCCCGTCCCTTTCGGGCTTAAATGTCCGATAATTAATGGTTTCCGGTTTTTTCACCTCGCCATGCGACCACTCTCTAATCTTGTCCGGAGACGCGATGGATATCCGCACCGAGTTAAAGCTTAATGGATCCTTCGGTTTTGTAAAAAAACCATAGAGATCTTCCAAAGTATCCTCCTTGTTAGCTCCTTGAATTATAATCCAGAAGAACTTCTGGCCCACCATCCTCGTTGAGTTCCACTTCCAAACCGAGGCTCTGGAGCTCTTTCAACAGGACATTGAATGACTCCGGTAGGCCAGCTTCTAAGAGATTATTCCCCTTCACAATCTTCTCATACATCCGTGTTCGACCGGCCACATCATCTGACTTCACGGTCAAGAACTCCTGCAGGGCATACGCTGCTCCGTACGACTCCATCGCCCAGACCTCCATCTCGCCCAGGCGCTGTCCTCCGAATTGCGCCTTACCGCCAAGCGGCTGCTGGGTGACAAGGGAGTAAGGACCGATGGATCGAGCGTGGATCTTATCATCGACAAGGTGGTGGAGCTTCATCATGTACATAATGCCTACGGTAACCTGATGCTCGAAAGGCTCGCCTGTCCTCCCATCATACAGCACTGCCTGGCCGCTTACCGGCAATCCCGCACACTGTAAGGAATCATAAATTTCCTCTTCCTTTGCCCCATCAAAGACAGGTGAGGCCATGGTAATGCCGTCCCTTATATTCGTGGCGCTCTCCCTGAGCTCCTCATCCGAGAGGCCGGCAACCATCCGATCGTATTGCTCGGAATAGAGCTCCTTGAGTTTCTCCCTCAGTGATCTATCATCCTTCAGATTTTCCACCAAATGACGTATCTGCTGTCCGAGTTCATGCGCAGCCCAACCGAGATGGGTCTCCAGGATCTGCCCTACGTTCATTCGAGATGGAACGCCAAGTGGATTAAGCACGATATCGACAGGCGTGCCATCAGGAAAATACGGCATATCCTCCATTGGCAGTATAAGCGAGATAACACCCTTATTTCCATGGCGACCGGCCATCTTATCGCCAACCGACAGCTTCCGCTTAACGGCTATGAACACCTTTACCATCTTGATAACCCCAGGCGATAGCTCATCGCCCGTATCCCGTCTCTCTATTTTCTTTTGGAAGCGCTCGTTTACCCTCTCTGCCTGCTCGCGGTACCTCGCCACTACCGACTCCATCTTCTCGATCACTTCCATTTCAGCGTCGATGTTTGCACCCTTCCAGCACGCAAAGGGTATACCCCCTAAACATTCGCCATCGAGTACCTGGTCCCTCTTCACGAGCACCTCACCAGTGTCCGGGTGCTTTAGATCGGATTTCAGTTGTTTTCCCTGCAAAAGCGGCGACAGCTTCTCCTGGGCATTACGCTTGACAACCTCAAGCTCATCGTCCCTATCCTTCGATAGCTGCCTGATCTCCTCGGCCTGGATGGTCTTTGTTCTCTCATCCTTCTCAACGCCCTTCCTGGAGAACACCTGCGCATCGATTACGATACCCTCTACACCGGGAGGTACCCTGAGCGAGCTATCCTTCACATCGCCGGCCTTCTCCCCGAAGATAGCCCTCAGAAGCTTCTCCTCAGGCGAAAGTTGGGTTTCGCCCTTGGGAGTGATCTTTCCCACCAGGACATCGCCGGGCCTCGCCTCTGCGCCCAACTGAATGATACCGCTCTCATCGAGTTGCTTGAGGGCCTCCTCGCCTACATTGGGTATATCTCGCGTGATCTCCTCTTGACCCAGTTTGGTATCCCTGGCAGCAACGCTGAACTCCTCGATATGGATGGAGGTAAAGACATCATCTCTCACCAACCTCTCACTCACGAGCACTGCATCCTCAAAATTGTAACCACCCCATGAGAGAAAGGCGACGGTAACGTTTCTTCCCAAGGCGAGCTCGCCATATTCCATTGCTGGTCCGTCTGCGATGATCTGGCCTTTCTTCACCCTTTCACCCTGCTTCACAACCGGCTTCTGATTGTAGCAAGTGCTCTGGTTTGAGCGTTTGAATTTCAAGAGCTTATATATTTCAACCCCCTCCTCTGCCTTTTCGGATCGAATTACTATCCGAGAGGCATCGACGCTCTCCACTATCCCGTCGGTTCTGGCGAGAACTGCAACGCCTGAATGCCTGGCTACTATCTCCTCGATCCCGGTCCCAATGAGTGGGGACCTCGCCTGCATGAGCGGTACGGCCTGTCTCTGCATATTGGACCCCATCAGTGCCCTGTTCGCATCGTCATGCTCCAAGAAGGGTATCAATGCTGCAGCGATGCTTACCAGCTGGTTCGGCGAAACGTCCATGTATACAACCTCATTGGCTGGAATCATGCAGGCCTCTCCGCCCTTTCTCGCTGCGACAACATCGTGAACAAAACGTCCATCGGAATCAAGGGGCTCATTGGCTTGCGCGATGGGATAGTCTCTCTCATCCATGGCCGTCAAGTACTCTATCTTATTCAAGACTACGCCATCCTCGACTCTCCTATAGGGGGTTTCTATGAAACCGAAATCGTTTATCCTGGAATAGGTGCTCAAGGATACGATCAACCCGATATTCGGGCCTTCAGGCGTCTCTATAGGGCAGATTCGACCATAGTGGCTCGGATGCACATCCCTCACCTCAAAACCAGCCCTCTCGCGCGTTAGTCCACCTGGTCCAAGAGCACTCAACCGCCTCTTATGGGTAATCTCGGAGAGAGGATTCGTCTGATCCATAAATTGTGAAAGCTGGCTCGAGCCAAAAAACTCGTTGATCACCGCGGAGACAGGCTTCGAGTTAATCAGGTCACGAGGCATCAACGTGTCGACATCCTGGAGGCTCATCCTCTCCTTTATGGCCCGCTGCATTCGAATGAGTCCGACCCTGTACTCCTCCTCCAGAAGCTCCCCAACCGATCTCACCCTACGGTTGCCAAGGTGATCGATATCATCGACCGTCCCTTCCTCAACATTCAATCGCACTAACTCCCTGACGGTCTCCAGGATGTCTTCTCTTCGCAAAATGCATACCTCAAGGGGCACGTCCTGGTTAAGCCTGTAGTTCATCTTCAGACGACCTACCGGAGAGAGATCATAGGTGGACGGGTTAAAAAAGAGGCCTCTGAAATAGGCATCGGCCATCTCCTGTGTCGGGGGGCTCGTCGGACGAAGCTTTCTGTAGATATCCAGAACGGCCTCGTCACTGGTGACAACCCTGTCCAGAAACATGGTATCTCGTATAGAGTTGCTCACACCTGGCAAATCCAGCACCAATAGTTCAATCTCCTTGATATCCCTTTCTTGGATGCTGTCGAAATCTTCCTCTGTAAATGCCTGATTCGTTCTTACCAAAACCTCGCCCGTTTGAGGATCGACTATATCGCGTGCAGCAACTCTGCCCACCACATAGGTGGGGCTGACGGGGATGTCCTTGAGATCGAGATCAATGAGTTTCTTTAAGAGCTTTTTGCTGAATTTATCCCCTTTCTTCCCCAAGACTTCTCCGCTTGTTGGTTCAACGACATCCTCGGTAATCCTCTGCCCCTGAAGGCTCTTCACATCCACCATGCAACGAAGGGCGCCCTTATCAACGCTGAGTCTCTCTACGGGGTAAAAATAGGACAGGATCTCCTCCTCGGAATAACCAAAGGCCTTGAGAAGGATTGTTGCCGGAAATTTCCTCCTCCTGTCAATTCTCACATGCAGGATATCCTTGGAATCGAATTCCAAGTCAATCCAAGAGCCCCGCAATGGGATTATCCTGGCTGAATAGAGGGGCTTCCCACTGGGGTGCGCCTTTCCCATATCGTTATCAAAGAAGACCCCGGGAGATCGATGAAGCTGACTCACCACCACGCGTTCTACACCGTTTATGATAAAGGTGCCCCTTCCCGTCATCATTGGCAGGGTGCCAAAATAGATCTCTTGCTCCTTGATATCGCGAATGCTCCTGGTGTTGGTTATCTCATCAAGGTCGAATACCAGGAGTTGTACGACTATCTTGATAGGTGCCTCATAGGTGAGTCCCTTTTTAAGGCATTCTTCCTCGTCGTATTTTACCTCCTCAAAGAAATACCGACCGAACTCGAGCGAACATGTTTTGTTCAGGTCATGGATGGGAAAGACGCTTTTGAATGCTCCTTGAAGCCCGATTTCCTTGCGCTCATCAGGGGAGAGATTCCTCTGCAGGAAACGCTCATAGGAATCCCTCTGAACATCGATAAGATCGGGTATTTCGATAACTGATGTGATCTTCCCAAAACCCTTTCGTGGGTACTTTTTTACGCTATCGTATCTGTCCACAATACGATCTCCTCCTATGAGGTTGTCTGCTTTGGCATCAAAACATGGAACGAGAAATACGCCCCTTATAAAATCCCTATTTCACCTCAACCGCGGCCCCCACCTCTTCGAGCTGTGCCTTGATATTCTCCGCATCCTCCTTGGAGATACCCTCTTTTACCTTTGTAGGCGCAGCCTCGACGAGATCCTTTGCCTCTTTTAGTCCAAGATTGGTTACAGATCGCACTACCTTGATCACCTGAATCTTCTTGTCGCCAACTGCGGTTAATACAACGTCGAACTCCGTCTTCTCCGCCTCTTCGGCTTGGTCAGCCTTTTCGACTGCAGCAGGACCTCCTGCCATTGCAACCGGGGCAGCAGCTGAAACGCCAAATTTTTCCTCAAGCTCTTTTACCAAGTCAGCCAGCTCAAGGACCGTCATACTGGAAATAAACTCGATTACATCCTCTTTGTTTATCTTCGTTGCCATCGCTATCCAAACTCCTCCTTCTTAAGATTTACGGCCTAAGAATTGCTCCTTCTACCCGAGTGTTTCGATAATTCAATCTGATTCCCTCTGCCTTTTGATGGCCTCCAGCGCAGTGACCACCCTCCTGAGCATCTCGGATAAGAGCCTTACAAAGGAAGTTGGCACCCCTGAGAGCGCGAAGAGAACCTGTGAAATGAGCACCTCCCTTGCTGGAAGTTGGGCTAACCTCTTTATGCCGGGCACCTCGACGATATCGCCTCGTATCTGAGCAATCTTTATCTCTAACTTCTCGTAATCCTGCGAGAATTTGGTCAAGATCTTGGCCGGCGCAACGACATCATCGTAGGTTACTGCTAGAGCACAAGGCCCGGTGAGATGGTTTGATAATACCGCCGCATCAGTATCTTGCCACGCAATCGCCAGCAGCCTATTCTTTACCACCTGGAATTCTACCTCGGCCTCCTTGAGCTCGCGCCTCAATCTCGTGAGTTCCTCCACCTTCAGACCCTGGTAATCAACCACAAAGATCCCATAGGCCCTTTCAAGCCTTTCCCTCAGATCCGCTACGGTCTTCTCCTTTGCGCTTCTGTCCACAGGCTACCTCACCTCTCCTTTCCTCTCAGCGGAAAGTAATCATCTAATCCACCCATGAGATACGTTCTCATACATCCTGCATGTCATTCGAACCGAGGTATTGCCCTTTCTCCAAGGGCTTCCACCTCTCTCTTGGGCGCAAGGCATAAGCCATAGCTCACGCCTTCCGAGAGCTCTATCGAACTATATCTCGAATGCTTATCGGGTCTACCTTAATGCCTGGCCCCATGGTTGTTGATATCGCCACACTCCTCACATAGGTTCCTTTACTGGCGGATGGCTTTAACCTAATAATAGTATCGAGTAAGTGGGCGCCGTTGGTAAGCAGCTTCTCTACTCCGAAGGAGGTTTTTCCTATTGTGGTATGGAGTATCCCTGCCTTATCCACCTTGAAATCGATTCGTCCTGCCTTCAACTCTCTCACTGCTTTTGCCACATCAAAGGTAACGGTTCCGAGTTTTGCGTTGGGCATCATTCCTCTCGGGCCCAAAATACGGCCTAACCTTCCAACGATACCCATCATATCCGGGGTAGCAACGGCCTTATCGAAATCGAGCCACCCTCCCTGAATCTTCTGAGCGAGGTCTTCGGAACCGACAACATCAGCCCCGGCCTCCTGAGCCTCCTTTTCCTTCTCGCCCTGAGCAAAAACCGCCACCCTTACCGGTTTGCCCACGCCATGGGGAAGGGAAACGGTACCCCTGACCATCTGATCGGCATGGCGCGGATCAACCCCTAATCGAACCGCCACCTCAATAGGGCTGTCGAATTTCTCATACGAGGTCTCTATTGCCAACTCGATTGCTTCCTGGAAGGAATACCTCTTTAACCTGTCCACCCTTTGGGCGGCCTCTCGATATTTCTTTCCCCTTTTCGGCATCTCACTAATTCCCTTCCTCTACAACACGTCCTCATTATACAATGCTGATGCCCATGGATCGGGCCGTACCCTCGATAATCTTTATTGCCCCCTCCATATCAACAGCGCTAAGATCCTGAAATTTCTGCCGAGCTATCTCCTCTACCTGATTCTTCGTCACGGTTCCCACTTTCTCTTTCATGGGGTCAGCCGAGCCCTTTGCAAGGTTCGCCGCCTGCTTGAGAAGTATAGAGGCGGGGGGAGTTTTTGTGATGAACGAAAAGGACTTATCCACGTAAACCGTGATGACTGCAGGGATAACAATACCCTCCTGGTTTTGAGTCCTCGCGTTAAAGGCCTTACAAAACTCCATAATGTTCACACCATGTTGCCCCAATGCTGGACCAACAGGTGGTGAGGGATTTGCCTGCCCACCCTTTACCTGCAATTTAATCGTTGCGATAGCCTTTTTCGCCATACATCGACTCCTTTGAACTATTCAGCCACGAAGACGCCAAGGCACGAAGATTAAAAAATTATTCTCGTGCTACCTTTTTTGTGGGGCCACATTACCGCCTAATGAACTACCCCGCAGCAGAGCTGCGAGGTATCAAAAGGAATTTTTATTAACCCCGATGCAGAGCATCGAGGAATTCTTTTGATTAAATGTACTGTGTTCTTCCTTGTTCGATAAAATAATAGCCTCTATTCATACTTGGTGACTTGGTGGCTATGAGCAGTTGCGGCTGTCTTATATTTTTGTCACCTGGACAAAATCGAGTTCCACTGGAGTTGATCGACCAAAAATACTTATCAAAACCTTGAGCTTCGCCTTATCGGGTTTGACCTCCTCAACCATTCCGTTGAAGTTCGTAAATGGACCATCGATTACCCTGACCTCGTCACCCTCCTCAAAAAGGAATTTCGGTTTTGGTTTCTCTCTTCCATCCTCCATCCTGTCAAGTATTCTTTGTGCCTCCTCTTCCGAAATCGGTACCGGTTTCGTCTTCTCTCCTAAAAAGCCCGTCACCTTTTCCGTGCTTTGAACGATATGCCATGTCTCGTCGGTCATGATCATCTGGATCAAGAGGTATCCGGGGTAGAATTTTCGAGAGGAGGTCTTCTTCTTGCCCTTCACGAGTTCTACTACTTGCTCAGTGGGAACTACGACCTGCCCGAAGAACTCCGCTTTGCCGAGGGATTTGATCTTCTCCTCCAGGGTTTTCTTTACCCTGTTTTCAAACCCGGAATAGGTATGAACTATATACCATTGTAATTCCACGCTCACGCCCATGCTCATCGAATAACGTTCTTTATTATCTTCACCAAACCAAGATCGACTATCCCCAGAAAGAGCGAGATAATGAGAACCAATACGATCACGATTGCAGTAGTGGATAAGAGCTCCTTCCTGGTAGGCCACGTTACCTTCTTGAGCTCCACCTTGGCGTCAGAGAGGAATTGCCGGGCTATAATGATGTATCGTTTCAGTACGAATACATCGTTTTCCGCTTTCTTGGAGACCTCCTTTTTCAACGGCGGTTGCGAGAGGTCTTTACCTTCTGAACCCCCCTCTCTGCTTATCTCTCTCCCTTGAACCGTGCTCACCGGAGACCTCTCATGCGATCTCCTCGTGCTCGTCTTCCTTTTATAAGCTTTCTTCTTTTTCATGGCTTCCAGGTGTATGTAGACATCGATAACCCTTCTGTCCAGCAATACTACATAGGCCACCGCTTTCCAAAAATGGCAGGCCAGGAGGGATTTGAACCCCCAACACCCGGATTTGGAGTCCGGTGCTCTAACCGTTAGAGCTACTGGCCTGTGACAACAGTGCTTATTTGGTTTCTTTATGGAGCGTATGGGTACGGCAAAATGGGCAGTACTTCTTCAATTGCAACTTATCCGGTGTTCTTCGCTTGTTCTTTGACGTCGTATAGTTCCGTCGCTTGCACGAAGTACACGCTAGGGTAATAATGTCCCTCATCATCGTAACCTACTCTACCAACTCACTAATGACTCCCGCACCAACCGTTTTTCCGCCTTCCCGGATCGCAAATCTGAGCTCCTTCTCCATGGCGATCGGGGTGATCAAGTTTACCTCAAAAGAGA
>Ga0307435_1000754_pt1 | contig 14226 bp, 12 predicted proteins | sample SalMarWE160470MG_FD_202164 | JGI IMG/M metagenome (GOLD analysis project Ga0307435, IMG submission 202164) | Salt marsh sediment microbial communities from the Plum Island Ecosystem LTER, Massachusetts, United States - WE1604-70 | ecosystem: Environmental > Aquatic > Marine > Intertidal zone >... | reverse complement strand
TTGATTTTTTACGAGACCATCAATCTTGATGGCCGCGCAAAAAGTCTTAAAATCTCTCTCTCGATGGGAGAGGGTTGGGGCGAGGGCGTCGTCATACGGGGTTCGGCACAAGGTAAAGTACGCTAAGCAAATATTGTGTTTACCATCAGGGCTTGCTATAGTTTTTTGAACGGCTTTCCCTTCGTGCAGGAGAACTATATGAAGGTTGCGATCTCAGCAGAGGATACTACCTTGGGGGCACCGGTAAGCAGAAGGTTCGGGGTCTCCCCGTATCTCATTATCGTTGACCTGGATACAGGCGAATGGGAGGCGGTGAGAAATCCCGGCTCATCGGGTAAGCGCGGAGCAGGCGTTGAAGCCATCGTGCTCGTGATCAGCAAGGGTGTGAACGCTGTAGTAACCGGCTACTGTAGCCCTCCTATAAGAAAACACCTTGAGTCCAACGGCGTAGATGTCTTTACCGGCCTGAGCGGAACAGTTGAGGATGCCGTGGGGATCTATAGAAAAGGTGAGATACAAAAGAAGCAAGAATTTGAATCTAATGCTTTGGATCGATGGAGTTTCCTTCGCGCCGGTACCATAACAAACGCCTTTAAAAGCTCCGGTAATCAGTTCGCCACCATGCTTCCGATACTTTTCAGCGTGGTGCTGCTCATGGGTCTTGTTAACGCCCTTGTTCCGGGGGAACTACTCGCATCGCTCTTTTCAGGCAGTGCGCTATTCGATACCCTCTGGGGGGCATGCCTTGGGAGCATTCTGGCCGGCAATCCCGTTAATAGTTATGTCATTGGAGGAGAGCTGTTGAAACAGGGGGTAAGCCTCTTTGCGGTGACTGCACTGATTATTACGTGGGTAACCGTTGGTCTGGTTCAGCTACCCGCTGAGATGGCGGCCCTGGGCAGGAGATTTGCTCTTGTCAGGAATGCCGTCTGCTTTATTCTAGCCGTACCTATTGCGCTTATGACCGTTGTAATCCTCAATGTCGTTACCGGGTGAGCTCTATGACCAGAGGAATCGGGCAGGAAACCAAAGGCAGAAGATCTCTCAAACGTATAGGCCTTTCCCTCGGCTCTGTGGTGGTATTCTACGGTGCCATGTATACCCTTGCCCCTGACACGGCGTTGACGGCCTTGAAGGCCAGCGCCAAGATCTCGCTGGCTCTTTGCCTGCCGCTTTCTCTGGTCTTTTCGGTGATGTTCTTGCTGAATCTCTTTGTTCGGCCGGCTCAGATTGCAGGAGTTTTCAGCCGGAACACGGGCATGAAGGGCATGTTGCTGTCGGCTGCGGCCGGAATCATCTCAATGGGTCCTATCTTCGCCTGGTATCCTTTGATGAAGAAGATGAGGGAAGAGGGGGCAGGTGAAGGCCCGATCGCTGTTTTCCTTTACAATAGGGCCGTCAAGCCATTCCTCTTGCCGGTCATGATCGCCTACTTTGGATGGACATATGTGGCACTAGTAACAATCCTGACCATCCTCGGATCAATCGTCCTCGGGTATTCCATGAACGCCGTATCCGGCGATTGAAATAGTCAATTATCTTATGCCAAGTTGCAATCACGTCATTGCGAGGAGCGAAGCGACGTGGCAATCTATGATATTGAGCCTGCCCTGGTGCGAGATACTAATCGGCGAGCATATACGGTGAATCGTTTCCAGAGCATAGCATTCTATACATGGCTTCGAAAAGCAGGTCTGGGCCAGGGATTGCTTCACATTCGTTCGCAATGACCTTTATCAATAGTAGCGGTCTGAATGCAACTTGGTATTAGTATTACTGGCTGGACGATAACCGTTGGTTCACAGTTTCCTTCGATTTGCGGGATCGTTGTTTTCAAAGGTGAAGCGGTTTACCTCCCCGCTTTCAAGATCTACATAAACCATGGTGTTTCGAAAAACAGTACCGCGTTTTAGGATAATCTTCAGCACCTCCATTACCTCTAATGACCCAATAAGAGCAGGCGTTACTGTCGGGACCCCGAGAATCGCCTCAGGGCTTTCTGGGTCAACCCTCTTCATCACCTCTCTATATAAAAGCTTGAGACCTATATCATCCGGGAATATGGTCATGAGCTGGCCCCCAAAGCCCGCGAGTGCTCCATGCACCAAGGGGATTCCCAGCCTTTTTGCCTCCCTCTCCAGCATAAGGCGATCCGGCACGTTATCCAGGGCGTCAACCACCACATCAGAGCCGGCGAGCATCTTCTCCGCGTTTGTGGAGTCAATCCTTACCTGATGAGGGGTTACCTCTATCCCAGGGTTGATCGAGTGCACCATCACGGCCGCTTCCTCGGCCTTTGACCTTCCCAGGGAGAGGGTAGAGCTCAGGGCCTGTCGATTAAGATTCGTCTCATCGAATGCATCGGAATCAACAACGATCAAGCTCCCGATTCCAACCCGTGCCAGCAACAGGATTACCTCTCCCCCAAGGCCGCCCGCCCCTATCACGGATACTTGTGACTCCGCCAGTTTGAGCTGTTCCCCAATGGATATCGAATCCCTGTTTCGAAGGTAGCGGTAGGGCAGTATTCCAAGCCTCAAGGCTTCAATATACACCTCATGGACGCTACAGTGAAGCGTCACCGCGATTTCCTCTGAGTGGATATCCTCCACTACCTTCACCGTGCGTCCGGCCGGATCTTTTTTCTTCTTCGATTTCCCTCGAATCAGCCCTTGGATCTCTGGGTGTGTATCGGTGATCATGGCAACTCCTTTCTCATCCCAAAGTTCTTTTGCCCTTCGACACTACAAATCACTATACCCTACAATCGTTATGGCTGGCAATTGCGCTGTGAGTTGAGTAGAGTGCTTAAAGCGCCGAGTAAAGGTTATGCGATTACTATGAGCCATCGGTTCCTTACCTGAAGCAAGAGTCAATCAGATGGAAGTTACACTGAATCTATTCGCGACCCTTTCACCATATATGCCTCACAAGGCTACGGGCCGCCCTTGCACCATAGAAGTTGATGAAGGGACTAGGGTCAGGGACCTGTTGAAGGAACTGAAGATTCCCGCCGAAAAGGCCGCATTAGTGTTCTTGAATGGGGTTCACTCAAAGGGCGATGAAATCCTTAAGCAGGGAGATAGGGTTGGCGTGTTTCCTCCTGTTGGCGGGGGATAGATTTCGAGTGACTCATTGATGCCGAGCTACCTTACGTTACCTCGTTGAAACCCGTAAAAAGACATACTGCTCCTGCCACGTTATCTCTCTGAGTTTCATTGGGGTAATCCTTTCTCCATCCATTTCGGCCACCCGGCAATCCTCCCAGAAATCCCGCAGCTGAGCCCTGAAGAAATCCGATAAACTCTTTCCATCCACCAAGACGCCCTGTGAGAGAAAAACGGGGCCTAGCTCCTTGAGCGAGAGATTGAAGAGTTTAAGGAACACAAGCCCCTCATGAGCAGCTTCTGTATAGTTCGCTTGCTTGTAGGAAATCTGGCTTCGCAAGGGCGCGTAGTAACCTCCCTTTCTTAAGGTCGCACCGGCCAATCCCGGGAGGGCGGCGGACAGAGCTATGGTTGATCCAGATCGGACATACGCGGAGGTCACATCATCGATGGGATTTCCATCAAGGAAAATCGTCTGTATCCTTTCTTCCAGGTACTCCGGGCTCAGGCCCAGTTGTTGACAAAGCAACTCTTCCACCGTGCATCCCACATGAACCTTGAGCGCGAACCCCTGCTGAAGAATCAAGAGAAATCTCCGAATGAGACTATCCGGCACAATGAGAAAAAGTTTCGTCATGGGAAGTTGAGTCAATCGCCGCACCTAGTCAAGGAAATGGGGAAATCTATTGTGGATCTCCCCATTTGGTTTCAGATAGAACTCTCAAGCCTACCAGTTATAGAGGGTATCCAAATCCTCATCCTTTACCTGGAACGTGAGGTTATGAGACGGGAGTGGCTCCTTCTTGAAGAATTCGGGCAGCCGATCGTGCTCGGCGGTAAAACCTGCCCTGGTATTGAAGTCCCTCTCTTTCTTGAGTATGGATTTGCCCAGTTCGGTCACGTCATCGGCGGTCAAGCTAAGGTCATAGAAGGCGTTGAGCATATCGATCAGTGCCTGGAAGGTGTCAGGCTGATCTAGCACGGCAAAGGCGATGAAGAGACACATGCCGGTGGAGTCCACGGCTGCAGTGGCAATCTGGAGGTTTCTGGAGAGCTCGATTTGGCCCTCTGGCTTTAAGGGGTCTACATAGCCCCCAACCTTTAGAATATTGGTAGCTATCGCATAGCCTGAGGTGTGATCGGCGCCCATGGTGCTGGTGGCATAGGTGACCCCTATGCCCTGAATTCCACGGGGATCATAGGCTGGAAGCGCCTGTCCTTTGACCACCGGCACCCTCTCCACGCCGAATACCTTGCCGGTAACCGCCGTGCCACTGCCCAGGATGCGGCCCAAGGGGGTGCCTTTCCCCACTTCCTTTACCAGGTTGATGGCCGCCTCCGCATCTCCGAACTCAGCTACACCCGCGTCCATGGCAACGCCGATGGTCGAACCCATCTCGATGGTATCCAGTCCGTAGTCATCGTCCAATCGGTCAAGCATTGCAATGGAATCCAGGTCATTTATGCCGCAGTTTGCGCCGTGAGCCCATACGGTTTCATATTCAGGCTGTTTGGTCAGGTAATGGCCATCTTTATCTACATAAATACCTGAGCACTGGATGATGCAGCCCCGGTGGCAACCATGGGTAGCCTTTCCACCACGGGCCGTCTCGGTCTCGGCCTGAGTCTCGCCGCTGATCTTTGAGCAATCCTCAAAGCGTCCCCACATGAAATTCTTGGTGGGGTAAGCCCCGGCCTCGTTGATGATGTTTGCCAGGATGTTCGTGCCATATGCGGGGAGTCCCTCGCCGGTGACCGGGTGTTTTTTAAGGCCTTCGACCCACGCGTTATTGGCCTTTTTGAACTTCTCGGGATCCTTTGGGCTTCTCATGCCCATACCTGTGTCATCGAGCACGATGACCTTGATGCCCTTGGCGCCCATAACCGCACCAACCCCGCCACGTGCTGCGTGCCGCGTTGGCCTCAGCTCCATGTCTGTAATAGCAACTGTCGAATTTGACATCTTCATCTCACCGGCAGGTCCTATGGAGATGCAGGTGATTTTATCCCCAAACTCGGCCTTCATCTTGTCGACCAGGTCGTAGTTACCGAGCATCTTAAGGTTGTTATCGGGCGTTATCGTTACCCCATCCTTATTTATGAACACCTTGTAGAGGGTGTCGTCTTTGGGCTTCCCTTCGAGCACGATGGCGGCATAGCCCAATCGTGCCAAAACCTGAGCGGCTTGCCCTCCCGAATTCGCTTCCTTGATGGTGCCGGTGAGTGGGCTCTTACAGCCTACTGAAAGTCGTCCCGACATCGCTGCAGTAGTTCCGCTCAGCAAGCCAGGAGCAATAATGAGTTTATTGTCCTCTCCCAGAGGGTGGCAAAGCGGAGGCACTTCTTTGGAAACGATTGCCGAGGTCAATGCCCTGCCTCCGAGGCCTGCATACTCACCCAAGGGCTTTTCAGCGGCCTTGGGGCCGCCCTCTGCCCCTACGTCGATTCGTAAAACCTTATCCATAGTTATCCTCCTTTCCCGTTTGTTTGTGGTAATGCAATGTAGGAAGATGAATGTATTCTCGATGGCAGGCGAATATCATCCTCGATCATATGCAAGGGATCCTCTTCGTCTCCATCTTAAAATACATAGCCGCGGTCCTGTAAAATGTCAAGAAAAAAGAGTGATATTAATGAGTTATATCATTTAGGACATAACTATCATGGTTTACGAAAACAGTGGCACAGACTAATCTCAAGCAAATCCTTTACGTTTTCCATATCAGGGAATAATGAGGCATGATCGGTTAGGTACTTTCCCCTACGTGAGATAGGCAATAGGCACAACATTAATGAATCCCTATCGTTAAATGGGTGGGGTCTCATCGTTTTTGAGTAAATCACCGGATTGAAACCAACCCTATGACTCAATATAAAGATAACAATACATGTAGCTGTATGATGGGCAAGTGATGAAAATCATTGATCCCAAGGAATATGAGCAGCAGGGAAACATGTAATTCAGAGGAGGGATGGTAATGAACGACAATCTGGCTAACCCGGCACCGCTCGGCTTGATGGGTTTCGGTATGACGACTGTGCTCCTGAATATGCACAATGCGGGATTTTACCCCCTTGATTCCATGATAGTGGCTATGGGAATATTCTATGGCGGCGTGGCCCAGGTCGTTGCGGGAATTATGGAATGGAGGAAGAACAATACCTTCGGCACAACCGCATTTACCTCCTATGGTCTCTTCTGGCTCTCCTTTGGCGGCCTCATCCTGCTTCAGAAGGGCGGATGGTGTGAAGGGCCAACCTGCATGGCGCTGGCTACGTATCTGTTTATGTGGGGACTGTTTACCTTCTTCATGTGGATTGCCACGTGGAAACTTCATAGAGGACTCCAGGTAGTGTTCTGTACGCTGACCATATTGTTCTGGATGCTCGCCTTACGGGATGCCTTCGGATGGGCCGGTGCCTGGGCAAAACTTACAGGGATTGAAGGCATCTTCTGCGGCTTTTCCGCGATTTACGTGGCAATGGCTCAGATCCTAAGCGATGCCTATGGCAGGACAATATTGCCGCTGGGTGAGAAGGCTGCGGCATAACGTAAGGCTTACTACTTAGATGGCAAAGGCCTGGAGCAATCCAGGCCTTTTTTCGTGCTTACAGTATATGCTTCCACGCCATGGATTCGTGATCCCTGTTGGGTATTTCATCCATCTCTTGAGGTTTTCACTATTCCGGAAACCGCTTTTATCTTGACTTACAAACGCCTTTTCCCTATGCTGCTTCAAACCTTCACAGGGGCGTTCCGCCATCCGAATAACCACATCAAGGGCAACCCATGATCATGAAAGCTGAGTTGAGCAGCCTCAAAATCACCGTTTGCGCTGAGGACTCAGTCGCGTATGAATCCCCCTATCTGGGACAGCACGGCATCTCCTATCTCCTCACCGCACAAAGAGAGGGCATGGAGAGAAATATCCTTGTCGATGTTGCCCAGAATCCCGATGCCTTGCTTGAAAATATGAAAAAGATGGGGATTGCCGCATCCTGCATTGACGCGGTTGTGCTGACCCACTGCCACTACGACCACACCCAGGGTCTGGGGAGGATCCTCAAGGAAATAGGAAAGAAGGATCTTCCTGTTATTGCTCATCCGGATATCTTCCGCCTCAACTTCATCACCGACCCGTACCTCAGACACGTGGGCGTCATGGAAGGGGACAGGAGGGAGGATATTGAGGCAGCGGGAGGTTCACTGTTTCTCACCAGGGATCCGCTGGAGCTCATGCCGGGGCTCATCACCACAGGGGAGGTGGCGAGGGCAACGGACTTCGAAGAGGTTGGAATTGCGCTCTATACCATAGCGGGAGGCAAGGTCCAGGCTGACCTGATGATGGATGATATCTCCCTTGTGGCGCGCGTGAAGGGAAAGGGACTGGTAATCATTACGGGATGCAGTCATGCCGGGATCGTGAATATCGTCAAACAGGCGGTAGCGATCACCGAAACGGAAAAGGTTCATGGGATTATCGGGGGCTTTCACCTCATTGAGGCCCCTGTTGCCAGGATACAGAAGACGGCCCAGGCCCTCAAGGAGTTTAATCCAGATTGGGTATATGCCGGTCATTGTACCGGGTTCAGGGCCCAGGTAGAGCTCTTTCAGATCCTCAAAGATCGCTTTTCACCGCTTCACACAGGCATCATCGTTGAGATTCAATAATAGGCCCTTCGAACATCTCTGTGCACTTGGCGGCTGGAATCATCATCTTCCTTCCTCTACCCCCTATCCGGCCTTTGGTCACATTGATGATTCAGGCACGAGAGGCTACTGCTTATTGTTCTCTTTTTGACATTACCTCAATCTGCATTTAACTTTGTTGCCGTGGAATATAATAACAATGTTGGATTTATCTTGCTATTGGTATATAATTTAATTGTATAGGAATTTCCTTTTTTGAGATTGCTTCGCCTTGCTCGCAATGACAAGATCAGCTTATCAATGTCATTGCGAGGAGCAATAGCGACGAAGCAATCTAAATTTATGCAGAAACGTTCAGCGTATTTCAGGATTTTAATTCTATTGGCTCCTGATAGCGTGGGGTAATTCTTGGAGTAGGATTCGAGATAGCGGAAAGGGAAGGGATTTAGAAAGAGAAGAAATAATGAGGAAGGCTCTCACAGCAACAGCAATACTGCTCCTTCTCGGGATTGCCTTTTACTGGACGTTCACGGATCACGGAAAGGAGACAAAGGCGAGCCCGCCAGCGAACAGGAACCAAATCGTTGGACGGGTCCCCGTTGAGGTGGTCTTGCTCGAGAGGGGCTCCCTTGACCGTCGTCTACAGCTGACCGGGACCGTTGTGGCCGAGGCGCAGGTGGACGTGTTCTCGAAGGTATCGGGCATCCTCGAGGAAATCGAGGTGGAGCAAGGTGACGGGGTAAAGACAGATCAGGTAATTGCAGTTGTTGAAAGGGAAGAGCGGGAGGCAAAGCTTCAGGAGAGCAGGGCGGCCCTTGATGTGCTAAAAGCCGGATGGGCACAAATGGAGACGGGAGCCAGGCCTGAGGAAATTGTCCAGGCCGAGGAACTGGTTCGCCAGACCGAGGCCCGCTGGAGGAATAGCCTTGAAAACTACACTAGGTTAAAGACGCTTAAGCAGAGGGATTTCATCTCCCAGCAGCGACTCGATGAGGCCATGCTGCAGGTGACCATCAGCGAGGCGGAACACAATTCAGCCAAGGAAAAACTGACCCTGATGAGAAAGGGGGCAAGGCAGGAGGACCGGGATGCCTTGCTCGCTCAGATTCGTAAGGCAGAGGCAACGGTAAGGCTTGCCGAAATCAACCTAAAAGACGCAACAATCCGAGCCCCCATTAATGGGATCATTAGCAAGAGATTTCTCGATCAAGGAGCCTTTGTAACCACTACCGCCCCCTTGATAAGGATCGTGGCCATGGACGTTGTCAAGGTAGCTGTGCCTGTGGTCGAGGGAGAACTTGCCCAGATCAGGCCGGGATCCCACGCCGAGATCCGGGTAGATACGTACCCGGATGAGCTATTCCGGGGTTCAGTGGTCCGCATCAGCCCGACTGTCGATGCTCAGACCAGGACCGCCGATGTGGAGATACAGGTGGGGAACCATGATCATCGATTGAAGCCGGGGATGTTTGCCCGAGCGAGCCTCATTGTGCAACGGCGTGACGGCGTTCTCTTGCTCTCAAAGGATTCACTTTTGAGGGAAAAAGGCGCTTCAAGGGTCTTCGTCCATGATAACGGCAAGGCATCGCTTAAAGAAATCATGCTCGGCCTTGAGGGAGAGCAGTACATAGAGGTCCTGAAGGGATTGCAGGAGGGCGATGAGGTCATCGTAGCCGGTCACTACGAACTCACCGATGGTATGCCCGTCCATGTTATCCGGAGTCACGAAAACCCATGAGCCTTTCCAGTCTGGCTGTCCGAAGGCCCATCACCACATCCATGTTTTTCCTGGCCCTCCTGATCTTTGGATCCATCTCCGTGTTGCGCCTTCCCATAGATATCCTGCCGGATATAACCTACCCGTCTATCACGGTCGTCACCAATTACGAAGGGGCCGGCCCTCAGGAGGTAGAGAGGCTCATTACCGAGCTTATTGAAAAGAACGTCAGCACCATAGAAAACGTGAAGGACATTCGTTCCACCTCAAGTGAGGATGCTTCTACCGTTACGATAGATTTTAACTGGGGCACCAATCTGGACGAGGCGGCAAATGATATCCGGGAGAAGCTCGATCGCGTTCGCCCTTTCCTGCCCGAGGATGCAGAAGACCCCTTTCTCCATAAATTTGACCCTTCAAACCGTCCCATTATCTTCTTTTCATTGAGGGGCCCCATCCATCCATCCACGCTGAGGGATCTGGCCGACGACCGCATCAAGTACGATATCGAACAGGTTGAGGGAGTGGCAGCCGTTGATATATGGGGAGGCCTGGAGAGAGAGATCCAGGTGGAGGTCAACCGGGCAAAACTCCGCTCCATAGGGCTTTCCATCGATGCCTTGGTCGGCATCATTAAGGGAGAAAGCCTCTCGCTTCCGGGAGGTCGCCTTGAAACCGGGAGGAGGGAATGGCTGGTCCGTCCCTTGGGAGAGTTCTCAAGCCTGGAGGATATAAAGAACATCATCATTGCCACCAGACAGGGTACCCCTGTGTACCTGAAGCAGGTGGCCCAGGTGAAGGATGGGTTCAAGGAACTCCGAACACACACCAGGATTAACGGCCAGCACGGCGTGATGGTGGCTATCAGGAAGAGATCGGGAAGCAACACGGTGCAGGTTTCAAACCGGCTTCTCAAGATACTCCCAGGACTCGAGAGAGAGCTTCCCGAAGGGGTAACCCTCACCCTTATGCACGATACCGCGGATTTCATCAGGAAATCCATCAAACAGGTACAACAGTCCGCCTTCATAGGGGGAATCCTGGCGATAGTGGTGCTGTTTGCCTTCCTCAGAAACATCCGAAGCACGATCATTATCTCTACCTCTATACCAATTGCTATCTGGTCCACCTTCTTCCTTTTGGAGCGCTTGGGGCTCACCATCAATATGATGTCCCTGGGAGGATTGGCCCTCGGAATCGGGATGATTCTGGATAGCTCAATCGTGGTGCTCGAGAACATATTCCGTCACCGGGAGGAGGGAACAGGGGCGATAGAGGGGGCCACAGAGGGGAGCGGCGAGGTGGGTATGGCCATCACAGCCTCGACCCTCACCACCATCTGCGTGTTCCTTCCCCTTCTCTTTCTGAGAGGCGTAGAGGGGGTGATGTTCAAACAGATGGCCCTCACGGTCACCTTTTCCCTGGTGGCTGCATTGGTGGTAGCGCTGAGCCTGATCCCCATGCTCTCATCACGGTTTCTGATCGTTGAGAGCAAGAAGGAAGGAGCGGCAAAAACTCGTCTCTACGATGGATATCTCAAAGGGCTGGGGTGGTCCCTGAAGCACCGGAAAACGGTGATGGGGGGCTCGGTCCTTATCCTGTTTCTGGCCTTCTGGACCTTCAATCTTAAGGGTGTGGGAACGGAACTGCTTCCGAAGATCGACGAGGGAGTTATCAATGGGGAGATCGAGATGCCGGTGGGGACTCGGCTCGATATCACCTCCCGCGTAACAGGGGAGATGGAGGCGGCGGTCCTCCGAAATGTTCCGGAGACTCAAAGGATGTTCTCCAGATCGGGAAGCCACCCGAGCCGGGGGGGGAGCGCTCATACGGCCTTTTTCCGGGTGTACCTCGTGGACAAAAAGGAGCGAAAGCGCTCAACAGAAGAAATCATTACAGATCTGAGGCCGAAGCTCTCCGGCATTCCTGACGCCAAGCTCCGTATCTCCGAGGGAAGATCCATGTATTCGAGTTTCCTCGGCGGGGGCAGGGAAGAGAGATTTGAGATCGACCTCAAGGGCTATGACCTCCATAAGGGGAAGGCCCTCGGCGAGGAGGTCATCCGCAGGATCAAGGGGGTCGAGGGAATTATCTATCCCAGGGTAAGCATTGAGGACAATCGACCCGAACTTCAGATAGCCATCGACAGGTCCAAGGCCGCAACATTGGGCCTTCCGATCTCGCGGATCCTCCAGGTTATCAATACCAATATAGAAGGAACGGCGGCTTCCAAGTACCGAGAGGGAGGAGATGAGTTTGATATCCTTGTCCGCTTACGGGAGGAAGACCGTGCAGGTCCGGAGGATATCCTGAACATATCCATCACAGGGCCGGCCGGCGAGGAGACTCCATTAAAGGGATTTACCACCATTACAGAGGGAAAAGGTCCAACGAAAATAGATCGGAGGAATCAGGAGCGATTGATTACGGTGATGGCAGGGATTCAGGGAAGGGATCTAGGGCACATTGTTCAGGATATCAGAGAAAAGATCGCTGACGTGAGATTGCCTCCAAACTTTCGCCTTTCTTTCGCAAGCGAGTACGAGCAACAGAAAGAGGCCTTTGGTGGGCTGCTGTTCGCCATTGCCCTGGCCATAGTCCTGGTCTATATGGTGATGGCCTCCCAGTTCGAGTCCCTCACCGAGCCCTTTGTGATCATGTTCACGGTACCCTTTGCCTCAATCGGGGTTATCCTCGTATTATTGCTGCTCAACATGAATGTCACGATCCCTGTGTTTATCGGGGGGGTTCTTCTCATCGGCATCGTGGTGAATAACGGCATCGTGATGATAGACTACATCAACCGGCTGAGGAAAGGGGGGAACCCCCTGGCAGAGGCGATTCTCATCGGCGCGAGAAGACGCCTTCGCCCGATCATGATGACCACCCTTACCACCTGCCTCGCACTGGTGCCCATGGCCCTCGGGTTCGGAGAGGGTTCGGAGATAAACGCACCCATGGCTCGTGTAGTGATCGGTGGAATGCTGGTATCAGCGCTTTTCACCACCTTCTTTGTTCCCACCTTATATGCTTCCATCAAGGGGGTTGGAAGGGAAGTTTCCGTAGAAAAGAGCTAAGTAAGAGGAGTTGTGGTGCTTTTCGCCTCCAACACGGTTTATCTGTTTCTCAATGAGAGAGATTGCCGCCATCGGCCTCAGCGTGCGAAGCCGGGTCACCATGCATGGGTTTGCCCTCAACGTCAATCCAAACCTTGAGCACTTCTCCCATATCAACCCCTGCGGCTTTCCCGATAGAAGAGCCGCCTCCATGGCAAAGCTTCTTGGCCATACGCCATCAATGGATGCGGTTATGAACAGCATAATCAACAAATTCTCCGAGGTCTTTAGTATTACGATGCAGGGGTGTTCGGAAAAGGCTGCGAGATACTCAATGGCATGGCATAAGATTGATGAAGTATTTGCCTGATGATACTTTCCTGACTCACTGATATCGCGTAAGCGTAATCGATAGGCACAACAAGTTACTATGAGGTCGAATCGTGAAACTCCTTCAAACCTTTCCTCAATGCACTGAATGTCTCATGGGTATGACGCACCAGGCAGTGGATCTTATAGCAGGAAATGACCCCGGTCTTCGAGCACGGGCCGAGTCGGTGGCTCGTGAGATCCTGACTGATGCAAAAAGGAAGAATCTGACCTCCCCGGAGGCTGCCAATCAAATCCTGAGGAAGATACGTCACCTATCAGGTATTTCAGATCCCTTTGCACAATTTAAGCACAATGAAATGGCAGGGGCAGAGAGGATCTTTTCCATGCTTGATACCTGCGGTAAAGACGATATCAGATCCCTGGTGAGCCTTGCTGTTCTGGGAAACAGCCTGGATTTCTTCAATGATGCGGAGCAGGCGCTGGCCGAGATCCCTGACCTGGTTCAGGGGGGCGTTTCCTTCTTCCACGATGACATTGCACAACTCGAGGGCTTTCTGGCAGGGAATCCCCGATTGATTTTGTACCTCTCGGATAACGCCGGGGAGATCTATTTCGACTACCCCCTGTATACCTACATCCGGGAAAGGGCAGGGAGGACGATTCTGGTGGTGAAGGGCGGGCCTTCCATGAATGATTTGACTCTCTCTGAGCTTGAGGGTTCCCAATTAGGGGAAAGGTTCGCTGAGGTGACAGACACCGGCACGGACGGTGTGGGCATCGAGTGGGATCGAGTCTCTGGGGCATTTCTCGGCCTCGTTGATGAGGCTGATCTCATCATCTCAAAGGGAATGGGGAACCTCGAGACCATCTATCCCAAGAGTATCCGGTGCCCTGTATTCTTCCTTTTTAAGGCCAAGTGCAGGCCAATACAGGACTATTTCCGCTCACCAGCGGATAGCTACTGGGCTCTGTGGCACGATGGCGCACCGGGCTAAACGTACGCTGTTCCCTCAAGACTTTCCTCCCGGATCCAGCTCCGGGTAAACCCGTAGTCTTCTGCGAAGGCGGATAAAAGCCTCCTGGCCCGGGTTCAAGAAACTACCCTGGAATTCAAAGCCGCCGCCGGCATCACCTCCATCAAAAACTTAAAAAAACAGAAAATAGCCGCCCCCTTCAGCACGTCTATTCTAAACCAGCCCTACCTAAAGGTCTTGTAATCTTATACCCTCATCTTCTTTACCTCTTTGCTTGTTCAATCAATCCCAGCATCATGCTGACCGCCTTCGCTGAGAACTCCGGATCATTGATGTTGTTGTCCATCTCTACCACGGTAATGCCTTCTCTCACGCTGGACGTAAGGGC
>Ga0307435_1000743_pt1 | contig 14360 bp, 13 predicted proteins | sample SalMarWE160470MG_FD_202164 | JGI IMG/M metagenome (GOLD analysis project Ga0307435, IMG submission 202164) | Salt marsh sediment microbial communities from the Plum Island Ecosystem LTER, Massachusetts, United States - WE1604-70 | ecosystem: Environmental > Aquatic > Marine > Intertidal zone >... | reverse complement strand
CAGACTGGCATTATGGATATCCCCCAATGAGCTTTGAAGTTCGGCTAATGCCTCCTTGGTCAATCGACCCAATACTGTTGGGTAAACGGTGTCTTTACGGATATTCCCCAAGCGATCACAAGTCTGTTCCATAGCAGCATCCACAAGCTGCTCGCGCAAATTACCGACGAAACGCATTGCATCTAAGCGAGCGTGATGAATAATGCGAGCGCGCTCCTTGTGGGCAGGCATTACTGCGGTCAGGTAAGCTTGCTTTTCAATCTCCTGAGCCTCTAAACGAGCGACCGCCAATAATTCATCGGCTTGCGCTTGAGCGTGTTGCTTAATCTCCTCAACCCGGCTATCTCCCAGAGTACGGATTGACGTCAGGATGGCACTTAGACCCACATCAACCTCCGAGGAGCAAAATCATGGCTGCCACAGCAAAACCGAGAATGACCATAGTTTCAGGAATGGCGATAAGCAAGATAATCCCGCCAAGCGCTTCAGGTTTTTCAGCGATGACCCCAGCTCCCGCCGAGCCAATGCGCGCTTGAGCGAGCCCGGTACCTATAGCAGCCAAACCAATCGCCAAACCTGCACCAATAGCGGTCAACCCCACACCAAATGCAGCTTCCATTGAAACCTCCTATGGATATCGTAAAATGAATCCATGATCACAATTCTTCATCTATGTTGGTATGTCCATTTTTAAGTGGCTGCGGTAGGGTTCGTACGGCCTGCCGCCCCCCTCATAAAACTTACGAAAGAATTCTACGTAATGCAGACGTAAACTATGGATGGTAGGGCTAAAAGCGCCCAATACCAGATTTAATGAATGAATCAATAGCGCAATAATTACGCCGACGATCAAATTACCCGCCATGCCAGCAACATCATTAGCAACTTTCGCCAAGTACACCGAAGCCAAACCGATGGCAGCAATGCGCAAATAAGATAATACATTCCCGATCAAACCTATGAATTCTATAGGACCCATGAGAATCCCCAACCATCCTAAAGAGGCGCCCATAAGGACGATCCCTATGATCACCCCAGCGATTGCCGGGGTCATAAACCCAGTTGGCAAGAATTTCGTCATCCCGCCAACCATCAGGAACAACCCGACCAGACCAATAAGCATGCCACCACGTTCCAAGAGATGACTACGGCTTTTATCTTTGACAGCCTCCCAAATACCCAGGATCAATCCGAGGGTGATATGAATTGCACCGACCACCAGAGACATCCCCAAGAGTCCCGCAATGTCCTCAGAACTAGCCCTATCTAACAAGAGTGGGTGCATTCCCCAATGCTCACCCAGAGAGCCAAAAGCTTCGCCATATAGAATTCCAAACAAAATAGACCAAGCAGCTCCCATAGATAGCACAATCAACACATCACGACTCACACCCCTTCTATATTTGCGTAGTAATAACAGCGTGATAAGCAGTAAAAGTGTCCCATAACCAACATCGCCAAGGATCATGCCAAAGAATATAGGCAGAAATAATGCCATCAAGCGAGTGGGGTCAATGTGACCGTAACGAGGCAAGGCCAACAGATTCACTAAACTTTCAAATGGTTTAGCCAGTGAGGGATTCTTGAGACAAACTGGTGCCCGTTTCTTCATTTCAGATGTCCATGGGAGCTTTTGAATTAGGAAAGCCTCCCCAATGGCTTCGTTTAGGGCCGCGCTGACCTTATTGAAATCCTGCCTAGGGACCCAACCTGCCAGTACGAAAGTCGTATCCGTCTCACCGAATCTTGCTAGAATGCGTGCAGCCTCGATCTCGTCTTTTAACCAGGCACTCCAATTAACCAGCTTGTCCCCCCATTCAGAAGCCAGACCGGACAATTGGCTATCGATGTCTTTGATCTCTTCCGGGATAGATTTCATACGATGTTGCAGCTTCTCCAGGGTGATATCGGGTGGACCTTCCCCTAATTCGGTAGGCAAACGTAAACGTGTAACGTCTTCCCTGCCTAGTAAAGTTTCGATCTTAGGGGTGAAGCTGCTCGGAAAGACGACCAACATCGCTCTGGTCGTGGCATCTACATCACTGGCTACCACCTCAGCCCTTCCGGTAGTAAGCTCAAGGACTTGATTGGCGATTGTATCCAATACCCCAATATGCAAACGGCTGACCAGAACAACTACAGTAACATTGCCTGGATATCGTGCAGAAGAAGGGATGATGGGCAAGAGCTTACGAAGGGTAGCTTCGTATCGAGGCAATGAGGCCATTTCGGATTGAAGTTTTTCCTTATGAACAACACGAGTCTGAACCATTGGCATCAGGGCTTCCACACAAGAACGGGCTTCATCTATATATTCCTTCTCCGGAGGGTGTGTGGCTTTACCGGAGTCAACGCCCAAGGCATCAAATAAACCTCCGATGCGCGCGGAAAGGAAGCTCAATTGCTCCTGATAATGCAGAGTCTCACGATCCATCGTTAGAGGGCGTGCGGAAATCTCGGCAGCTTCAACGATTTCGTCAATGTGCACACATCCAACACGACGTATGACCTGTGCAGCTACCTGAAGATCGCTCTTGAGGCCGACAATCTCGATGGGAATCATCTCGAGATTCATGCTGCCTCTCCATCGATTTCGATACCGAGGATTATTTGAACCGCCTGGTTTACAGCCTCAAGCAAATGCCGTTGCCCCTTGATTTGTAGGTCTTCAGCCTGTGAATTTGCTAGAGAAATTATCCCCCCGGCTTCCTCTTCCGCCTGGGTGACAATATTTCCAAATTCAGCCTGTCCCCGGCGACGACCAGTCTCGCGCGCTTGGATTTTGATTTGCATAGCTTGTGATTGCGCTTTTACAACCATTTGTCCGGCTTCTTCACGAGCAGCTGCAATCCGACCCGTGATTTCCGCCTCAGTTTGCCAAATCTGATCCAAAGGTGAGAGTTCGGTTTTTGAAGTCAACATCGTTAATCTTTCTCAAGTCCTTACTTTCAATGTAACCGATAATTATGACAAATTTCGTTACAAGGTTGTGACAATACTGTGATAAAAATCATCAGGAGCGTGGTACCAGTTACAATCCTCTTCCAACCATCCATGTTTGCATCAAAAGCATCGCCTTCCATTCAATCTACGTAGCGATCTCCCCTAAATCCATAACCAAATCCCGGATTAGTCTTTATATAGACAGGATTAGCAGTATCAGGTTCGATCTTGCTTCTCAAGCGGTGTACAAGCTGACGGAGCACATTGCGGTGGCTTCCACCTGGACCCCAGACATGATCAATGATGTTATCAGAGGGCAGATCTTGTCCGGAATTTGTCATCAGATAGTCAAGCAATCGTACCTCCAGCGCTGTTAAAGAAATGGGACCTCCCTGACGGATGCGAACTACTCGGCGGTTTGAATCCAAGAGAACGTCACCTGCTTGAGAGGCAGCTTGAGCGGATAATTGTCCCGCACGACGCAAAACAGCCCGGGCGCGGGCGACCAGCTGGCGCGGGCTGAAAGGTTTGGTGATATAGTCATCAGCCCCTAAATCCAAGCCGTGGACAATTTCATCATCCTCACAACGCACTGTGAGCAGAATGATAGGGGTATCGGCTTCCCGGCGAATTCGCTGACAAACCGTGAAGCCATCCATCAAAGGTAGATTGACGTCTAAGATAATTATGTCTGGTTTTTTCTCAAACCATAGTTCCAATGCGGAAAGCCCGTCATACGCCTGGATCACCTGAAATCCTTCACGACGCATAGCAAATGCGACAATGTCTGCGATTATCCGATCATCATCCACGATCAGAGCCTTCATTATTATCGAACCACCAGCACGGGACGATCGACTCGGATTAAGACTTTACGGGCTAAATCGTCGAGCAAGAAACGTTGCCAGCCCTCAGAACGATAAGCGCCGATAACCACTAAGTCATAATCTCCATTGCGAGCTTCCGCAAGAATTTCATCAACTACAAATCCATGCCGTACCTTGGGTGTTGGATGAATGCCAGGTTGTTCCAGAACCTGTGTGTCTCTACCAAGCAATTCGCCCTCAGAAGTTAACTGGTCAATCAATTCTTCAACACTGGCTCGTAAAAACTTACCCGGAACTCCTGGGCCGGCACTTATCTGCGACATGACGTGCAAAACAGTAATATCTTCCTCGCCCTCAAGCATTTCAGCAAGTTGCGTGGTAAAACGGCTGAGCACTAGTGATCTCCCAGCACCGCTGTCACATAGCAGGATACGGCGAATGGGTCTGACATTTCCTTTGACAATGATGGCCGGACATGCCGCGTGTTCTGCCACGCGTATTGCCTCAGAGCCCAGCAGGAGATGGGGTAAATGAGGAATTAGCTTCTCACCTACAACCACCAAATCGTAGTTTCCTTCTCTGGTTTCTCTGATGATCTCTTCAGCGGGATGGCCAATCCGAACCCTGGTAATTAAATCAGGAAAATCTAAGAGCTTGTGGGCACGGTTTAGGATCTCATCAACATTGGACGAAAGGTGATCTATCTTATGCTCAATCACCGTCAGTACCGTAGGCGTATCCACTGCCCTGAATGCAATCTGGGCGCTAAAGCGCAGGATTTCGTCACTTTGTTCTATAGCATCAATTGCGATCAAGATCCTCATAGCAATTCAACTCGGTTACACTAACATCAAAGTGATCGGCGCGGAAAAGATGGTGATCACGAAGATAATCAGATTGCGATTACTAGCGGTAACCCAACTCACGAAGTCAAGCATCGCTCTCTGATATTGGTGATAAAAAACGATCAGAATGAGGAGCGACATAATCGTGACGCTGACCATCTCAACAAACACAATGGTGAACGCCATCGGATTATTGAGCAGCACAGCCGCAAGAAGTGTATCGATAAAAGTGGTGATATTGGCACCCATGATGTATGGGATCACATTCTCGCGACGGACAAAGCCTCGGCTGCACAAAGGTACGAGAAGGCTGAGGGAAAGGCTGACAGACATGGAAATCAATGTGACAAAAGCACCCAAGATGAACATAACCCCCGGTCGGTAAACCAAACGAGACATCCATCCCATCTGACTTTCCTTGAGCGTCATTTGGGGTAAGCACTTATCGAAAAGGGTGAAGCTGATCAAGATTAGGCCTAATCCAGATAAAAAGATAACCCAATTAGGGAGCAAACCAATCGCCACTCTAATGATCGGTTCAATTGCCAGATCAATAACCGATCGGAGCAATGTTCCAGAATGAAGTTGTAAGGAATCTAGCCAACCTTTGTCCAGGAACACGAAGCCGAGTAAAAGGCCAGGTAGATAGGTAGTGGCGGTGACCGTGAGTGAAAGCAATCCCATGCTCAGGTTGGCAGCCCGGTTACGGCCCCTTAGTACATAAATGAAACCGATAAAAAGAACAATAAAACTTGCCCCCAAGCGGCTGCCTGAGATCATGGAGTAGGCCGCAAGTTTATCAAGCGCCCCGGCGTCGAAAAAGGTCAATGCGGAAGCAGCGACAGGTGATCCGCTCATGATGATATAAGCAAACAACCAGCCAAACCCGAGCGCATTCGCCCCATTACGAATGGCGAAAAAATTGTTTATCAGGGGTATGATTCCACGTGCGCCGAATTTCATAAGCGAGATGGCTAAGATGAACAGGTACAGGCTAAGGCAGAACAGTGAAATCTTTCCAAAGTGAACGTATTCCCACCAGGTGAGCTTCACCTGTGCAACGGCCACCGGTTTAGGTATTGTCAAAGCAATCTCAAGATTTTCGACCTGTTTCTGCCCAGGAGGTAGATCTGATGTACTCAAATCCAACTCAATCCGACCGTTCATGCTTCATCCTTCTGGATCCAAGAACCCAGGAGCTGGATCAAGATCGAGCCGCGCCTCAATCTCCGTTCGCCACAATATCTCAACCAGCTGGTGGTACGCTTGCGACCAGCCACCCAGGTCTTCTACTGTGAAGGTCCGATTCAAAGATGGGAATCCTGCGTAATCCAGGTTCACCGGTCGCATGTGGTAGCGGCTAAAAACCCCTTGCGCGTCGTTGCTTAAGAGATAATCCATGAAAGCCTGCACGACAGGCCGCTCGAAGTAGGAAACATTTTCGTCCACGATCACGGCAACATGTTGGGCGAGGATCGTGTTAGTGGGGACGACAATCTGCAGTGGGACCCCGCGCGCCAATGCCAGGCGAGCGTCCTGCTCGTAAGTTACCAAGGCATCTCCAGCCCCCAATTCAAACAAGGTTAACGATGAGCGGGCTGATGGTCCCAGCAACCTCACGTTATGCCAGATGTTCTGGAGCAGGGCTCCAGCGGCAATGGGGTCATTTGATTCCAACAGGACGCTCCCATATTCAGCCAGAACGGCCCATTCTCCTGCTCCTGAACTACGTGGATCGGCATGTAACAAACGCAAACCATCCGAAGCCAAATCAGCATAACTTGCAATGCCACTGGGATTACCCGGGCGGGTGACGATAATCAGGGGGGTGTATCCGATTACGCTCGGTTGGGTTTCTTGCCTGACCATTCGTCCGACCTTGAGGCAATCCACATGGTGGGCATTGCTGAAAAATGCAACATCAGCCGGGGCACCCAGGTTAATCTGGCCCGCCAGGGTAGCTGAAGGCCCAAAAACAGCTTCGATCTCAAGGTCTTTTCCTGTTTTACTCTCCCAAGCTTCTTCAAAGGCGGGCAATATGCCTTGAGATAACACCTCTTCCTGCGTGCTGAAGGCGTAAACGATCAATCGGTCAGAAGTATGGGCGTTAGCCGTGAGGGCCTGCCCCCCATAGTAAGCCACCAGGATCAATACCAGTACGATAAAACCCCCTCCTGCCAGAAAACACCAATCCCGTCTAGTAGGAAAATGACTTAATCGACCTTTCACCATCAGCCGTCCCTATCAACCAATATCGCCAGCCAAGTAGGCGCGTGTGCGCTCATCCTGGGGAGAATCAAAAACCTGCGTGGCCGAACCGGATTCAACCAGCTCTCCCATCCACATGAAAATCACATAATCAGCCAAACGACGAGCCTGGCGGAGCATGTGGGTCACCACGACAATGGTTCTTTCCTGCTTAAGTTTTTGCAGCTGGGTCTCGACGCACTTTGCTGAGGTCGGATCCAGGGCCGAGGTGGCTTCATCGCACAGGAGCACCTCAGGTTCAACAGCTAAAGCCCGGGCAAGGCAGAGGCGCTGCTGCTGACCAGTGGAAAGCCGGGAAGCCGGAGCCCGTAAGCGATCCTTCACCTCATCCCAGAGGCCAGCTGCGCGCAAATGATGTTGCACTAACTGGTCGAGATGAGCAGAATTGCCTTTCCCGTGTATACGAGGCCCGAAGGCGATATTGTCATATATAGACATAGGAAGAGGAAAGGGTTTCGGAGCTAACAAACCCACTCTGGAGCGCATCTCGGTGACATCCACCTCAGATCCATAGACATCAATGCCGTCCAACAAAACGCGCCCCTTCACGCGCACGTCATACACTTCCTCGATGAGCCGGTTTAAACATCTGAGTAGCGTAGTTTTACCGCAACCTGAGGGACCGATGATTGCAGTGATGCATTTCGGTGGTATGCCTGCCGAGACGTTCTTCAACACATGATCGTTTCCGTACCAGACATTTAGATCTTGAATCTGAATCTGGGGGCTTAGCATATTCTCATCACCTATCGGATTACTTGTTTGGTCAAGCGACTGGCCAATGCCCGTGTTATCAAGCTAATAGCCAGCACAATAATGGTCAACACCAGCGCTGAAGCGTAAGCCCGATCCTGAACTGCCGGGAAAGGAGTGCCTAATTGGAAGAAAATAGCCAAGGGTAGCGAAGCGACAGGACTTAGCAAAGAGGAGGGCAAGCGATCGGTATAACCTGCCGTGAAGAGCACCGAAGCGGCATCTCCGATCCCTCGCCCAAAAGCCAAGAGGGTAACCGTCAATAATCCCGGAGAAATCTGACGAATAACAACTTTCATCGCGGTTTCGAAGCGGGTCGCTCCAAGGGCGTAGGTGCATTCCATTAGCATTGCAGGGACCATGGCAATGGCTTCTTCCATGCCTCTAACCATGATAGGCAACTCCAACAAAGCCAGAGCGAGGATGCCTCCTAATAAAGAAGCTCTTATCCCCAACCAGAGCATGATAATAAAGCCAAATGCTCCGTAAATGATGCTGGGGACGCCCCAGAGCACATCGAGAGACAAACGCGCCAGCACGACATAGGGGGAGTGGACCGCATAGATTTGTAGGTAAAGAGCAATCGGCAGGCTTATTAACAATGCTAAAATGGTCGCCCCACCCGTGAGGTAAAAAGAGCCAACGATGGCGTTGAGAATGCCACCTTCTTTGCCAAGATAGTATCCTCCTTTGGGAGTCTGCGTGAGCATAGCCAGATTTAAGGAGGGCAGCCCTCGCCAGATAACGGTTTCGAGAATCAAAAGCAAGCATCCGAGCACGAGGGTGGTTGAGATAATCATCAAGACTTTAAAGATCCTTTCTTCTAATTGTGGTCTTATCACTTTAGCAGCTCCTATTCATTTTGAGCTAACCGCACAAGTATGAGTCGGGAGATGATGTTAAAAATTAGGACAACCAACAGCAGGATCAAAGCTGCCGCCATCAAGGCAGCCTCGTATAAGGGCACGGACATCATCTCTCCATAATTATTGGCGATCAAAGCGGTTAATGGATAAGCCGCATCAAAGATCGAATGTGGCACTTGCGGTACATTCCCGACCACCATCAAGACAGCCATAGTCTCACCAAAAGCGCGCGAAAAGCCCAGCACGACAGCTGCAAGCACTCCCGGCAAAGCGCGACGCAGGACAACATGCCTTACAGTTTGCCAGCGGGTTGCGCCCAAAGAAAGACAGGCCTCTCGCAAACCTTGAGGTACGGCACTCAACACTTCCATTGTTACGGCAATGATGATAGGAAAGACCATAACCGCCAGAACGAAGCCACCCGCCAGAACCCCATAACCGGTAGGGTTCTTGGCACGAAAAAGGGGAATAAAGCCCAGCCCACCATTAAGAGCGGGAGCAATAACCCGCTCGATCAAGGGTACTAAGACCAGCAATCCCCATACCCCATAAACAACTGATGGTATGCCTGCGAGCAGGTCGATGAGGGACTTGGTAAGAGCCCGTAGACGGGGAGAGGCGTATTCAGCTAAATAAATAGCTGTAAGGATAGAAGGGGGCACGGCGATGACCATACCCACGACCGTGACCCAAAGTGTTCCCATGATAAAAGGCAAGAAGCCATAGGCTCCCTGCAGGGGATGCCAGGTTGATGAGAACAGCAGTTTTACCAGGGGTTGAGAAGCAAAGATGGGGGAAGCCCGGAAGACAAGGGCTAGAGCCATGGCGGGCACCAATAATCCAATGCCAACGGTCAAAAGCCCCATTGTTTTCCTGGCGAGACGATCTTTGGTTTGCCGCCTCACTATTCGTAAGGGACCGACCCAGCGATGCCTGCGCGGGCTGCGCCGGAGAGATCCCAGAATATCTTGCTTCACCTGACACCCTGCCCGGATCGACTTGCGCCTGCTAAGTTCAATCCAATTTCTTCAATTCGGCGGCCAGCTCTTCGGCAGGCAAGGCAATGTAGCCCGCTTCATCAACGTTTTTTTGACCGTCTGTAAGGATCCATCTGAGGAAGGCCTTTACCAACGGCGCTGGTGGTCCCTTGGTCACTAAATTCTCCTTACGCGCCGGGGGCGAGGGGTACTCATTGGCTGCCACCGCGTTGACAGCCTGGTCTTTGGTATCGTATATCTCCTGTGGGTCAGCAATGCCGTTGCCATTGACATCCAGAGGGACGACCATGGCCCCAGCCACGGGTTTGTGCGTATCAAAATCGTAAGCATAGTTCAGATTGTTATAACCAATACCAAGCGGATCTTTGATGACCGCATCCAAAATGCCGGGATCACCATAAACGCCAATACCAATCAGATCCTCCTGTTTCTTACCCAAATACTCAGCCCAGGTAGCCGGAGCACCGGCAGCATCAGAGCGGGTAAAGACATGGATGGGTTCGGCCACATCTGAGCGATCGACCAGCTGACCCCAGGTTGTTATGTCAGCGGTAATGAAGATACCAATAAGCTTTTCCCGGGTCAATCCCGTGCGGTGTAAATCACTCCAGATAGGGTTCTTAGCGTTGACGGTGAGAAAGACGGCATCTTTGGTTACCGCGATCCAAAAGGCACCCATCTCGGTTTCCTCGGGATAGATCTCCCGGGAAACCATACCGATATCTACCGCACCAGCCAACACGTCAGACATGCCTTTGCCGGCACCGCCAGCCGAGATATCAAACTGAACGTCAGGATGAACCTTTTGGAACTGCTCCCCCCAGGTGATCATCATGGGATAAAGCGCCCAGGCTCCCGAGATCGTAATCGTTCCCTGCAAAGATCCCTGGCTTTGGTTGAGGTCATTGGCGCGATTACAAGCGGAGCCCAAAGCAATCAGGAGGATCAATAAACAAAAGAAGGGTTTACGGAATGGCATGGTGATATCTTCCTTTCGTAGAGATAGGGGAAAGAGAGGTGGAAGCATCCCCGGTGTTGGTGGTGATAAGGCATGCCCTTAAAACGACTTCGACCTGGCGATTAATACCGGCCGATTGGTAGTGCGTATAAGCGGCTCAACCAAGCCATCGAACAGCCAACATCGCAGAGGTTGGGGAGAATCGGCTGGGAGGACCACCAGGTCATAGCTGGTGGTCCATAATTCAGCCTGAATCTGCATTTCGAATGTACCTGTACGCAGACGCAAAGTGCCTTCTATTTCCCCATCCGCAAGCTTTTGAGCAACCTGGCGCAACTGCCTGCCAAGAGCCGTTTCGGTAGCTAACAGCTCGGGCAGCCCATATTGCAGCAGCGCCAACCCTCGGTACATAAGAGGCACCGGAGGCAAGACTGCCAAGACGGTGACATGAGCCCGGCTCGGGCGAGCCAAGCGCAAAACCCAATCCAAGCCGATTTCATCCCCCACCTGGCCTTTTACCAAGAGCAAGATGCGTTTGAGAGGCAAGCGGGAGCTCGGTACGACCAGCAAAGATGCTGGCAACCTCTTGAACAGGGATCGTTCCGGTGCGCCACAGACGAGCAGGTCGCAATCCAAGCATCTGGCTTCTTTTATCAACGCCTGGGTATTAGGCGGCAATCCGGTGGGGAAATGGGTGACGTGGGCGTTCATTAAGCTCCCCAAAGCCCGGGCGTAAGCACAAACCTCACCGGCATCAACACCCCTGGAGGAATATTCCTGCACGGTTCTACGCGGTGGGGCGTAGACCAACAGTTCTAAAGTGGGGGGATTGTGAGAATTTCCGGACCATATCTGCTCGATGAGGGCATCGATATCCACACCGTTTCCCTTGACCAGGCAGGCGTCAAGCCCCAAGGAAGAAACCACCGCCTTTCTGGCTCTCAGATCATCAGGATCCGCCATCGCCACGGTGATGTGGCCGTTTTCTTCAGCCACAGGTATAGCGTGATAGCGGCGGGCTAATGAGGCGGGCAAGCGGCGGGCCAGATGGGGCCTGATACGCAGCTCCCTGATCTCGAGATTAGTCATTTTTCGAATGCCTTTGATGGTCATCGCCAGATGTTCCTCTACTCTAATTTACCTGAACGAGATGACAATCCTCGTGATGAAGGCGTGACAATAGCATGATAAAAAAAAGAGGTCTGGCTGGCACAAGCGCCAACCAGACCTCTTTGGGGCTCCAAAATCCCAAGGATGAGTACAACCAATTCCGGAGACATCGGGGAGCGCGCAACCATGCTACCCGGATGATGGCAGGCAGCGTTCAACCGGCTTGATAAAAAAGGCAAATGGTCAATCGCTTGACCGGATTAGAATAGTCGCAAGTACCCGTCTTGCCCGCTAATAAAAAAGCACCTCATGCCAAAACAACCTGAGGTGCTTTCTATGCGGATTTTGTTTAAGGGGTAGAGTACAACTCTGGTGCTGGACGTAGACCCGACGGGTTAAGAAAAATCCAGCAGTCCAGGATCAAGAATCATCATTATGGTTATCTCGCAATTTTTCAAAAGGATGCGGCAATTTTCTAAATAAGGATTGAATAGTTTTCAGGGATTTGATTATAAACACTTCTTCATCTCCCCGACCATCCTCATAATAATACCCATTGGAGTAATACGGGGAATAATACACGAACCCACCATAATATTCCGCACTCCTTTGCGTAATTCGATTAAGCGTAACGCCTAATACCCGGGCACCAGATCGATGAATCTGCTCCATCATTGCCTGGGCAACCGCTTTCCTGGTGTGTCCTGGCCGCATCACTAATAGAACACCATCAACTTTCTGAGCCAAAATAGAGGCATCAGACACAACAAAAGGAGGACCATCGATGATGATAAAGTCCGCCACTTCCTTCAATCGAGCCAGGATTCTATCCATTTTCTTTGAGCTGAGTAATTCAGCAGGATTATTCAATTTATCACCACTGGTAATTACCGCCAAATTGGTCATTTTCCACGGGTGAATTACATCACCAATATCGGTCTCACCTAGAAAAAGATTGCCTAACCCTTCGGTATTATCTATTCCAAGATCACTATGCAAATTTGGCTTCCGAAGGTCTGCGTCCATTAATATAACCTTCTTCGATGCTTGAGCCAAGATAACCGCCAAATTTGTTGCCACTGAAGTTTTGCCAATCGCTATTTCGGGACCGGTGACGAGAATGGTCTTGATTTGAGTTTCAACTTGGGCAAATTCAAGATTGTTTCTGAGCGAACGAAATGCCTCTGCAATTGGAGAGCGGGGGTGGTTTGACACATAGACGCCATCGCCATCCTGCTGCTTGATCTCAGAAATATATCCAATAACCGGCAGATCAAGAGCTTTAGAGATATCTGCTGGGGTTTTCAAGGTGTCATCCAGATATTCAATTAAATATGCAGCCAAAGAAGCCAGTACAAGCCCGATGGCTGAAGCGAGTAAAATGGAAAGACCTTTTTGAGGACCGATCGGTTTTGAAGGTAAATCAGCAGGTTCGACCACTGTGAGCGTGTTGGCGGCACCTTGTTGCGTATTGGACAGCAAAGCAGCAAAATTTCCTTGTAATGTTGCTAATTTGGTCTGCAGGGCAGTAATCTGGGTTTGGGTATCAGCGATCTGGCGAGCGCTATTCAGGTCACCTAACTCCGCCTGGAGTTTGGCTATTTCATCTTGAGTTTCTATAATTTGTGTTTGGAGAGAATCTAGTTGATTATTAATAAACTCCTGGCGTTCTTGATCCTCCGGTCTGGTAGCAGTGGGACTGCGCAATATCAACTGGTTAGCCAGCTCATTGGCAACTACCTGGGCACGGAGCGGATTAACGTCAGTAACTGCAATTTCGATGAGTTGGTTGTTGGGAATAGCTCGGGCGAGATATTGAGGAAGCCAGGTCATCTCCAATTTGTCCATAGTTGCGTTACGCAGGGGCTCTCGATTGGCGATGTCGGCGTAAGATGCTGCCAACTGCTGAGCCAAATAAAATTCACTCGAGGTTGGATTAGGATCCTCGATCGTACGGCCAATCATCAAGGTGGTATGTGCTTGGTAGATCGGCAACTGTTGCAGCGTGGCGACATAACTGGAAACTGCTGCAACCAGAGTGGCCGCTAACAATAACCACCACCATTTCTTCAAAGGAGCTAAATAAGCGCTAATTTCCATGGTTCACTCAATCCAATCACACAAGCGGGGTTTTAACCCGGGCTAATATAAAATGCATTTCAATGGATCAATTTGATCTACTGGATCGCTTCCGGTGAATAGATTCTAGGTAAATACCTTCGAGTTGTTGAGTGATATCTCTCCAACTATGTCGTTCCTCAACATATCGCCGACCAGCTTGTCCAATCTCTCGAAGCTTTTGTGGGCTATTTAACAAGGAAAGCACCTTACCTGCGAATTCCCCTGGCTCATCTGCAATCAAGATGTCTCGATCAGGTTGCACAGACAGCGCAGAGATCGCCTGTGATGTTGACACAACTGGCGTTGCACAGGCCATGGCTTCCAGCACTTTATTCTGGATACCGGCAGCGTAAATCAAAGGAGCCACAGCTATGGTCGCTCGCTGTAAATATGGGCGAATATCGCCAACGCTTCCAGTTACCGAGATCGCTGGATTGATGGCAAATGCACGTATTTCAGGCGGCGGATCTTTGCCCACAACCCACAACTTCACATCTGGTCTATGAGACCAAATGGCTGGCATTATTTCCTTTACAAGATAATGCACCATGGTGAAATTGGCGTGGTAACTCATTTTGCCACTGACCACCAAGGTAGCCTGTTCCCTGACAATGCCCTTATCTGGTTTGAAATAGTTTAGATCAACACCATTTGGTAAAACCGCAATGTTA
>Ga0307435_1000740_pt1 | contig 14369 bp, 17 predicted proteins | sample SalMarWE160470MG_FD_202164 | JGI IMG/M metagenome (GOLD analysis project Ga0307435, IMG submission 202164) | Salt marsh sediment microbial communities from the Plum Island Ecosystem LTER, Massachusetts, United States - WE1604-70 | ecosystem: Environmental > Aquatic > Marine > Intertidal zone >... | reverse complement strand
CCCATCCTTATCCATAATACCTGCACTCCAACTTTATTGCATAATCATTCGATGTGCTTGCATAATCCGGCTGTGGTCGCTCTAAGTTAGCAGATTATTGACGGGAAACAAGTGGTATTAACTGCGAGCTGCTATTCCTCGTTCATAAGCTCATACAGTTTTGTGAGTGCTTCATGCTGAATCTGGCGGATTCGCTCACGTGTGAGCTCCAGCTTCGCCCCGATTTCCTTGAAGCCCATCGGCTGGCTGCCGTCAAGACCATAGTGCAGGCGAAGCACCTCGGCCTCGCGCGGGGCGATTTCGTCTAACAGCCGGATGGCCTTGGCCTTCTCCTCGTCCCACACCAGCTCCTCTTCCGGCTTGGCCGTCCCCTGCCCCCGAACCGACACCTCCAACATCTGGTTTTCATCCGATGTATCTGCCTGCTGATTATCCTTTACCGAGCAAAGAACGTTGACGGTTTCGTATATGACTCTCGCCTTTTTCAGCGACAGATGCATCAGATTTGCCATTTCTTCAACGTCGGGCTTTCTCCCTAACTTCACCTCAAGCTCCGCCGCAATATGCCGCCACTGATTAATCAGCCCAATCATATAGCCGGGCACATGAACGGGCCGAACGTCGCTAAGCTGGGCGCTCTTGATGCTCTGCTTTATCCACCACGCCGCGTAAGTGCTAAACCTCGTCCCCCGGTCTGGGTCGAAATAATCTACCGCCTTGATTAGCCCTAAGTTGCCTTCCTCGATAAGGTCGCCTAACGTCAGTGCGCCCCGCCCTCCGTATCTTTTGGCTATGTTCACTACCAGCCGAAGATTACTGCGAACTAACTGCTCTCTGGCCGCAGGGTCGTTTTCCTCGACAATCAGCTTGGCTAAACGATGTTCCTCTTCCGCCGACAGCAGTGGCGCCTCGTCGATTTCCTGAAGGTACTCTTTTATGGTTGCGTCGAATGCGATTGCCCTTCCTCCTGCCTTTTTACAAACCCTCCAGCCCAGGCCGCAAGGCCGACTCCGCTGATTCCCCTCGCTCCTTTGGAGGTAACCCTTTCTCCGCTGATTAAATATCGACTAACTTCGCCCCCGGGTTTAGTAAGACATTGTTCGGCCTAACAGCCGCCTCACCCAGCCCCCGAAACCCTACTACCGACAGTATTATCGGTATCACCTGCATCCCTGCCCTTCGTAGCACAGCGAAGACCCCGGAATGTCTTTATCCGGGGCCCAGTCTTTCTTGTCATTCCGTGCCTGCCTGTTCCTGAAAGCCTTTGACAGGGGACACGGAATCCAGTTTTGTCATTGCGTGCCTCGCCACCTTGTGGCGACCCTGGCAATCTCATCCAATTGTTAATCCGAAACTTGTCCGCCTCCGGCGGATTTTATCCGCCTTTGGCGGAAAGGGAAAGATTTGGGTAGAATTGAAAAATATTAAAAAGTTAAAGAGGAAATAATAGGTGGTTGTCCCCCGGTTATTCCGTCCTGCTTTCCTTTAAATTTTTGGCTTTTGGAAAAGTAAACGAAGGTTTTTGCTTCAGTATCGCATACCCAAAGTCGAGCATTGTATCATTGCCGAGCTTATCCACCTCCAGCGGCTTTATAAAGAAATTGGCAATGAATCCCTTGATAGTGCTCCAGAGGGTCTCATCCTCGGACTTCCTATAGATAGATGATATTTCTATTCCCATTTTGGGGTTCTTTTCACTCCTCCTGAATGTAAGGGAGTTCACTCCCGCAATTATCTCATTGTACCTATTTTCGTACTTATATTGTCCGTTTTTCGGCTTAACACTGTAAAGCCCAATGGTCACTGGGCTTTTATGGCCCTTTGCGTTGAAATATATATCCACCCTCGTAACGGTCTGTGTAGAACCGCTAATCGTTCCTTCAACCTCAACAAGACCAACCCCTTCTCCTTCAAACTGAATATAATCGAGCATATTTTTCAGTGGCTCTCCTTCTTTCAAATTACCGATATTTCTCGCTATCATCCCTGCAGGGTCAAACGTGTTTTTGTGAAAGCCCTTTCCCGTCAACTTAATTTCACAGGCCGCATAAAAAAAGTTTGAAGTGACTTTTTCTTCATACGAGATTACACCTACCTGCTGCTCATTATTGACGCTGACTTCCCTGTCAACAAGAACCGGGGATATCAGCGGGATAAAATACGCGAAAGATAAAACAGGGTTTTTTATTAACATCTCGTTACTATAACTCAACATAATCGTGGGGCCGTTGGAATCATCGGCGGCATCGTTACTGTCCGCCGCAGATTCCTCACTGTGGACGCTTATGCTGCCGTTGGGGTCGGAACTTAACACGACACAGGGCGCCAAAAGAAAAATGCAAATAATGGTTACTGCAAATAAGGCTGTTAGACGGTTGTTTCTTAAAAGTGCACGTGTATTTATCACATACAATTGCATAACTTACCCCTGATACTGAAATACTGAAAAAACTTTGTTATTTTAGAAAAACAGCCCCACAGTCGACGCTTTTCCATCACCGTGCCATAATTCTAATTGAATCCGCCCGGATTTCAAGACCTCAAATTTATCCTCGCAAGATTTAGGCGGGGGTACGCTGCAGGCGCGATTTTTCCGCCTTTTTTTGGTGGATTTAGCTGTTGAAACTTATCCCCCTATGGCGGACAAGATTCGGTTTGCGTAAAATTCATCCGCTGTTCGATTGCCGGATTGTGGGACATTCGAAAGTTAAAAGCTAAGGGAAATAATAGCTGTCCCCGGTTATTCCAACGTTTTGCTTTCCCTGATATTTTTAGCTTTGGGGAAAGTGAACGTGGTTTTTTTTTGAAGTAATGCATATCCAAATTCAAGCATCGTAGTATTGCCGAGTTTAGTCACTTTCGGCGGCGTTATAAACAAATTGGCTATGGCCCCCTTGATGCTGCTGAAGAAACCCTCAGATTCTCCTGCATCACTGATAGACGCCACTTTTATTTCCATGCGGGGAGTCTTTTCGGTCTTTTTGAATATAAGTGAATTCACCCGAGCAACTATCTGGCTCGATCTGTTTTCGTACTTATATTGTCCGTCTTTCGGTTTAATATCATAAAGACCAATGGTTACGGGGCTTTTGTGGCCTCTTGCATTGAACTGCATGCCCACCTCGGTAACAGTCGGAGTAGAACCGGTCATAGTTCCCTTAACCTCGATGCGGCCGAACCCTTCCCCATCAAATTTGATATAATCAAGCATATTTGTCAGCGACTCTCCTTTTTTCAACTCGTCGGTATGTGCCTCTATCATCCCTGCGGAATCAAATGTGTTCATATGAAAACCACTTCCCAATATTTCAAATTCGCAGGCCAGATAGAAGGATTTTGAAGTACCCTTTTTTTCATGCGAGATTATACCTACCTGCTGGTCATTATTGACACTTGATATATTGTCAACAAATGTCGGAGCTATCAGCGGAATAAAATACATAAAAGATGCTATGGGGTTTTTTACAAATTTCTTTTTACTATAACTCATTATCATAGTGGGTCCGTTGCTGTCTTCGACAACATTATTGCCGTCCGCCGCAAGATTACTGTGGACGCTTATGCTGACGTTGGGGTCGGAACTTATCCCGACACAGGACGTCAGAAGAAAATTGTAAATAAAGATTACTGCAAATAAAGCGATTAGACGGTTATTTCTTAAAAGTACTCGTGCATTCATCACATACAATTGCATAGCTTACTCCTGATACGGAACAGTCCATACTTTGTTTTGGTTCCCGGTCCGTTGTATCTTCGTACCCGGAGTTTATTACCCCTGGTATCATACTTAATGGTCGCATAATCATAAAACTCTATTTCCCGGTTCGGCACAAATCCTTACTATTGCTTTTCGCCCGGCGACCAGGGCTTGCGAGGCTCACGCAGAACGTAGCTGGCTATGACAAGCCCCAGAATAGAGCCCATTATGAAAGTAAGAATCAACAGCAGGACTAACGGCATCGTAATCGTGACAAAGAGCAGCTTTGTGTCCACCGCCTGCCTGTTCTGGACAAACACTATCAGCGACAACAATAAAATAATCAGAATTACGACAATCCTGGCTTTCCTCATTTTTCAGAGTCCTTCTCTTTGTGTGATTTGTTATTTTAATCCCCAAAAGCGCAGTTGGTGCGCACGCAACAATACACACACGAACACTCAGTCGTGCGCGTAAAGCACAACATTATGTCCCCACCACTGTTCTTTTTGATATATGCTACAGCTGCGTGAATCGCTGAAACGTTCTACCAATTAACGCCATGGCATCCGTTCATAAAAGCTGCCAGTGCAAAAAGGGCGATTGCCAGGACATACTTGTAAATTGAGTTTACTTTCATTTTAAATTTCCTTTTAATTAGCGTTATAATTGTAAATTCGTTTTGGTTTCATACATATGCTTTGCCGCTTGTCAAGCGTACTCTCATTCGAACAAACAAATGGGAATCTACGGAGAAACAACCTTTATGTTAAACTCCGTCGAGGTCGACGCCCCGGTTTTCGGGATACCCTTAACAGAGACGCGATACTCACCGATGGCGGCGTCCTTGGGCACAGCAATCCGGAGTTGCACATCAGGTTTGTCGCTGGCCTCGATAATAACGCTGGTCGGGTCGACACTGATGCCTGTGGACGCTTTAATTTGCAGCTTCACGTCCTGCTTAAAATACTCGCCCCTCTCCAGTGAGACGGTAACGATTTGGACTTCACCCTGTTTGACCTCTGTGCCGAAGGTTGGGACAGCGATTTTGAACCCTTCGGCCTTGAGCGCGCTGCCGCCTCTCTGGCTGCTCGATTGGCAGCCGAACACGGTAGCCAGAACCAACGTCATCACAATTGTAATTGCATTTTTCATTTGCTCTTCCTTTCTTAAATTATTAAATAGGGAGTGATACAATACACTCCTTGACGTTAGGTACATGTTCCCTATCGAGGCGTTCAGGTTCCCTTAAATTGACCACGCAATAGACCAGCCAGCCCGATAATTATCGCAACAATTCCGCCGAGCAGCATCCATATCGCCTTGTCGGTAGGCGAGCCGGTGAAAAATCGGGAAATGTCAGATCTCAATGACTCTGACGCAGCAACGCCAAAGACCACAAGAACGATACCACCGGCAAGAATTGCCAGTGAGATTAGTTTATTCATTGAATTCTCCTTTAAATTTTTATGTCTAACTCACGAAAGGTCACGGGACTCTTCGTCCGCTGATGACTCTAAGCAAGATGACCACGATGGCAATCACCAGGAGAGCGTGAATGAAACCGTGAATGGTGTAGGAAGTTAGCAATCCCAGGAGCCACAATATGAGCAGAATTACAGCAATAGTGTAAAGCATAACAATCCAACCTTTCTTTTTTGGGGTTTAGTGTTCACCGCACACGGCCACGACGCCTGACGGACCAAACCCACATACTCATTTTCTATACCTCAATGTAACCTTACAATGCCTTGATGTAAGCCTGCAATGCCACGATGTAAGCCGACAATATCATGATGTGAAGCTTATTTCTTGCTTTTCTTTCTGTCTGGCCGCTGGGCTAATGCAGAGGCGGCGGTACTCTTGGCCTTTTTTGAGGTACTTTTGCTTCGCAGTTGTTGGGAAGCGATTTTGCCCATTCGTTTTGAGGTTTTTTCGCTCTTTGCCATCGTTATTCCTTTCATATTTTACTTTTTTACAAAACTACTATCACCGTATTGCTCGGCTGACCTTCGCCGGATTTATTTATTGCTATAACACGATATTCAAGTTCCGCGTCTTTCGGCTGTTCAACCAAAGTTGATTCTGTCTCGATTGCCATTGCGACATTCTGCCGCAGCGATTTTATTATACGAGTTTTACCGATCGGTCACTTGGCCTGGTAGCTGAACTTCTGTCCGCCCACGGAAGCCTCGAACATCAGGCCCGCCTCGTCCATTGTGAAAACCGCCACACCGTTTGTGAACTTGGCATTAGCGCCGGCGCCCGATTTAATCGCCACGGCTGTGGCTTGGGCGTCGAACCGGAAGTTGCCCTGCTTGAAGTTCTCAACGTTTTGCCCGGTTTCAAAGCAGATGATCTCGGTATAGGACTGCCCGCCGAGCTGCATCCATATCGCCTTGTCGGTAGGCGAGCCGGTGAAAAATCGGGAAACGTCAGAGCTGAATGACTCTGTGGCAGCAACGCCAAAGACCACAAGAACGATACCCACGGCAAGAATTACGAGCGAGACTGCTTTGTTCATAGAAATAACCTCCTTCTGATTTTCATACCTGGCTCTACGAAATGGTCACAGGGGCTTTCGTCCGGTGATGACTCTAAGCAAGATGACCACGATGGCAATCACCAGGAGAGCGTGAATGAAACCGTGCATGGTGTAGGAAGTCAGTAATCCCAGGAGCCACAATATAATCAGAACAACAGCGATAGTGTAAAGCATAACAATCCAACCTTTCTTTTTTCGGATTTAGTGTTTACCGCACACGGCCAGGCGGCCTGACGGCCAAACCCACATACTTATTTTCTATGCCGACTCGAAACAGTTTTTTGTTACCTGGATTATTTCCCGGAGCGTTTTTCCTTTAATTCTTCGAGATACCTTGCCGCGGCATCCTTGCCGCCTAATCCAAAGGCAAGCGCCAAAGCAAGGACAATGCCGCCAAGGATAATATTGAATGTAGCAGTCACCAAAAGCGTTCCAATACCAAGCTGTGCCAGCGCAATTGTTAATGCAAAAATTATAATCGCCCACCTGCTTATGCCGGCCAGCAGCTCCGGTTTGGGTAATTTCGCGTTCGCCGCTGCTATCTGCACTATTCCCGACACGAAGCTGGCCAGAAACATCGCAACCACCAGAACAAGCAGCGCCGCTATGACCTGCGGGATGTAAGCAAACAAGCTGGCAAGAACGTCTGAAGTATTCGGCAGCCCTAATGCGTTTACTGTCATCACAAGCACCATGATGATAACCAGCCAATAAACAAGGCCGCTGACGACCTCCCCTGCGGTAATCTTCAAATCGCCTTTGCTTAGAATTTCTGATACTCCCGCCTTATCCGCCAGCGTATCGAAGCGTACCACTTTGAGCACTCCGTTCACTATCGATCTGATTATTTTGGCAACAATCCAGCCGACAATCAGAATTAATAGTGCGCCCAGCAGTACAGGAAGATAGGCCAGTATCTTCGTCAGCATTTGGCGGACCGGGTCAACAATAAGATTTCCCCATTCTATTTCAGCCAGCATTTTCTGTACCTCCAATTAAATTGTTAATATTGGATACCTTTTCTACTATACATAGACACCTCGGCTTAGCTTACCTAATTATAACCACAAAGATTCTTTTGTAAATCATAGTGTAGAAACTGATTATAATATAAGACAAATTGCCTATCCGCCTGTCGGTAAAATTCCTCACACTAACACCGATTCGCATACTTGCAAAGGCACTTTGTAAGCTTAAAATGCGTTTTTTGAAATAAAAACAGCGATTCGTGAATTTGCAAAGGCGAAATAACCTTCCCCCCGAAAACTGATTTATTCAAACTGGGTAACCTGGGGACAGTCTTTTTTTTCAGCCGCCGTCCGTAGCGTAGCGAAGGCCCCAGAAAGACTTTATCTGGGGTCCCCCTGATTAACTCAGTACTCAGTCCTTGATACTCAGTACGTAATATTCAACCATCAACCAGTGACTCGCACCCAGCAACCGTCAACCAGCATCGACCTTATCTATCCGCCTCCAGCAGCGTTCTGTGTTCTCCGAGGCCTCTGAGGTTAAAACAGTGTTACTTGACCGCTTTTTATTCGCCTGTGGCGAGTCGGTGGAATTGAAAATCGAAAATCTTCTGTGGCCAAAATGTTCTGCTTTGTTTTGCGCTAGGTGGCAATAACACCTACTGAACGCCTCACCGGCTGACTAAACTTGTCCTGAGCTTGTCGAAGGAATCCGTGTAAATCTGTGTAATCCGTGGTTGCAATATCTCTGTGCCCTCTGAGTGCTCTGTGGCTATATTAAAATTCTTTGTGTCTCCTGTAAGGGATGGCCAAGCCATTAGTGCCTTATTGGCTAAAACTCTGTGTTCTCTGCGTTCTCCGCGGTAAAAACAAAAGAGGCCGGGTTATTTCCTGGCCTCTTATTATCTGTATCACAAACCGCCTTGTCAGCAGCCCCTAAAGTCCCCGGCTACACATCCTCATCTGTACCTGTCGTATCGGAACCTTCCGTGGGCTGTTCGTCCTTGCCCGCAACAGACTCGTCCACTGCTACCGGCTGCTCCGCATCCGCCGATTCCTGCTCAGCTTTTAACTCTTCGACCTCTGCTACCGGCTGCTCCGCACCCGAGGTTTCCTGCTCAGCTTTCGGCTCTTCGACCTCTGCTACCGGCCGCTCTTCACCCGATGATTCCGGCTCAGCTTTCGACTCTTCGACCTCTGCAACGGAAGCTTCCCCGCCTGTCCCGAGCTCGGTCGAGGGGCCGGCCTGCTCCTCCTTTTTCTCCTCCTCCCCTTCAGCCGCTTTCGCCTCGGCCGTATCGCCTGCCTGGTCTTCCGCCGCCCACTGCGCACGACGCAAGCTCAATCCGATTTTACGTGCCTCTCCGTCAACCTTCAGTATCTTCACCTCAAGCTCATCATCGACCTTGACCACGTCCTGTGGCTTTTTGATTTTCTGGTCCGACAGTTCCGAAATGTGCAGCAGCCCCTCTAACTCCGGCTCTAATTCCACAAACGCACCGAAATTCGTCAGCTTCGTAACCTTGCCCTTGACAATATGACCGGGTATATACTTTTCCGGAATCGCCCGAATCCACGGGTCCTCGGTCAACTGCTTGACGCCCAGCGACACTCGCTGCTTTTCGGGGTCTATATCCAGAACAACGCACTTGATCTGGGCGCCCTTTTGCACCGCCTCATTCGGATGGCTGTATTTCCTCGTCCAGCTAAGGTCTGAGATGTGAATCATTCCATCGATGCCTTCTTCTATCTCGACAAACGCCCCGTAATTGGTGACCCCGCGAACGGTAGCCGTAACCACTGTCCCCGGCGGATACTTCTGTGACGCCACCGACCACGGATTCGTCTCCGTCTGTTTCAATCCCAGTGAAATCTCCTGCTTGTCCTTGTTGACGTTCAGAACCACAACCTCGATTTCATCACCGAGGTTAAGCATTTCGCTCGGATGATTAAGCCGTTTCGTCCAGCTCATCTCGCTTATGTGCACAAGCCCCTCAATCCCGTCCTCCAGCCGCACAAACACACCGTAATTCATAACATTGACTACTTTCCCTTTTACCCGTGAGCCGATGGCGTATTTCTCCTCGACGCTGTCCCACGGGCTGGGCGTCTTTTGCTTCAGGCCAAGCGATATCTTCTCATTCGCCTTGTCAACACCTATCACCACGCACTCGATTTCCTCATCGATCTGGACCACCTCGGACGGATGGCTCACGCGTCCCCAGCTAAGGTCTGATATATGCAGCAGTCCGTCCACGCCGCCCAAATCCACAAACACCCCGAAGTCCGCTATATTCTTGACGATGCCTTTTCGCCGCTGGCCGACCTCGATTTCCTCGAGAATCTTCTCTTTACTGACCCGTCGTTCTTCTTCGATGAGTTTACGCCGTGAAATAACGATATTGCGCCCCTCAACGTCAATTTTAAGAATCACGCACTCCACCTCTCTGCCGATGAATCTGCTGATGTCCCCCGGTCTTCTGATGTCTACCTGTGAGGCGGGCAGGAATACCGGGACGCCGATGTCGACCAGCAGCCCCCCCTTGATTCGCCGGACGACCTTGCCCTTGACAATGTCGCCTTCCTTCTTGGTGTTGATAATGTTCTCCCAGCCCCTGATGCGGTCGGCCTTGTGCTTCGAGAGCAGTATAAGCCCGCTCTCAGAGTCGGTATCCTCAAGAAACACCTCTATCTCTTTGTCGGGGACTATCTCCGAAGCATCCTCAAATTCACCCGCATCAACAATCCCTTCGCTTTTGAGACCTACTTCGACAATAACGTCGTTTCCAATCTGCGTTACAATTTTACCCTTCAGGATTGTTCCCGGAAGGTGGGAATCCACCTTCGCCTGAAGAACGTTCTGGAACAGCTCGTCTTCCTTCTCGCCGAACATTTCCGCGACCTGCTGGTCAACCTGTTCGGCCGACATACCCAATTTGTTAATTATGTTTCTGTCAACCATAAATTCGATTTTCCTCTGTGGAGTCTGGTTTTATCCGCCGAGGCGGACTAATGCCCGCCGGCGCCCCACATTTACGCCGACAAGCCACTGACGTAAGGTTAATAATCTAAAAAAACGCATTTGCCCACGCAGCAAATGCAGATATTCATATCTCGTTGTGAGTACTACTTTCTGCGCCCCGCGTCTTGCCCGGCACGCCACTATTCCACGCTGCCGGCATCAATCGCCGCCAGGTTCTTAACAAACTCGTCAATTATCCACTGAGGGGTCGAGGCACCGGCCGTAACGCCTGCGGTGAGCTCGCCTGCCCTGAGCTTGTCGAATGGGTCGAATCCGCCCGCGGTCCGACTGCCCGAAACCATATTTTTATCAAATTCCTGCCAGTTCTGCAAATGAAACGTTTTACTATTATTTATTTTGCATAACTCAGCCAGTTTTCGGGTATTTGCGCTTTGCAGCCCCCCCAAAACGAACATAACATCGACTTTTCGGCACAATTCCACCGCCGCCTGCTGCCTCTTGATGGCCTCTTTGCATAGCGTATTGAGCACTTTCAGCTCATCGAAGCCGCTTTGGCTCCTGACTATGGCTGAGAGCATCCTGCCGAAAAATTCCGGGCTTTGCGTCGTCTGGCAGACAATCCCCAATCGCCCATTATTGCCGATTTTATCAATATCCGATTCATCCCCGACGACCACCGCCCCCTTCGTGCAGCCGACCACCGCCTGAACTTCGGGGTGGTTCCGGTCGCCCATTATCACAACCTTATAGCCCTCCCCCTCCATCCGGGCGGCTATCTCCTGCACTCTTTTAACCAGCACACAGGTCGCGTCAACAATCTCGGCGTTCTTGTCCCTGAGGTGATTTATCTGTTCGGAAGCTGCGCCGTGCGAGCGAATCAATACGGCCGACCCTGCCGGTATCTGCTCCACGTCGTCAACTGCGAGCAGTCCCTTTTTTGCCAGTCGTTCGACCACGTTGGGGTTATGAATAATCGGCCCCAAGCTATATACCCGTCCCTTCTCAGCCAATACCTTTTCAGCCGTGCTTATGGCGTTGCGCACCCCGGCACAAAAACCATATTTTTCCGCTACTATCACCTTCATTCGGTGTCCAACTCCGTCAATCGGTACCTCCTGCCGGCTGAATCTGTGTAAACATCACCATTTAGTCTCTCGAGGACTATCCCGTCCTTTTTCCGTCCATCCCCTTTTCGCAGTTTCATCAAGATTGGAATAACCAGCGTCTCGAGCCCCACAACAATAGCCACAACTGCCAGAAATCGTAAATACCAATCATTCTCACTATCAACCCATACTATGCCGATTATCTGCAGAGCAAGTATTCCAATAGTAACCGACGATACCGGCTGGACCCATTTGCACCTGCTGTCAAGCTCTGGAAGAGCCAGCAAAAACGCATGAGCAAACCCGACAGCAAGCACACCCAACGTAACCGTAATCTTCCCGAATACCTCATTGTCGATTTCCGACCACATCCCCCCAATCACAAGGACCGCTGCCGCCACAGACAGACCAATTCCAAACAGGCCGAGATAAACCTGTTTCTTCTTATCAATGAAGGCCGCGCATGACATCGAACATATACTCGCCGCGGATATCGTCAAAGTCGTTGCCAGAATCTTTCCTTGAAGTTCGCCGAACTCACCCGTCAGCACCGTGATTACCGCAATAATCGCCGTCAGCCCAAGAAAGCCGATGAAAACCTTCAGCGACAATCCTCTTAGCTTGCTGTAGTCCATCTTTATACCCCTTAAAAAATCCATCCCTTTCCGCGAGTATCACCTGCCATAGAGAAATTAAACCTGCTGCAAAATTATAGCCACAGAGGGCACAGAGCACACAGAGATTTTTTTTGTTTAGACCATGCCTGCCTGCACTCGAATGTCGTAATCGGGAGCGGTGGGTGGCACTTTCAACCGACGTTTTACGTCGGACAATGGCAGGGTTCCCGAGTGAGGTTCGCTGACAGGGGTGTCGGGGTGATTATTATCAAATAAAAAAGGCCCCGCGTTGCGAGGCCTTTCTTTGGCGTCAATTGTCAGTGGTTTATTGGGGCGTAACGCTTGTCGCGCAGGGTCCTTTTTTCCCCTCGCCAACCACGTATTCAACTACCTGTCCTTCGCTCAAACTCGCGTACCCGGTTGTCTTGACTTCCGAGTGGTGAACGAACAGGTCCGGGCCTCCATCGTCGGCGACGATAAATCCGAAACCCTTTGAATCATTGAACCATTTTACTTTTCCTGTACTCACTACAATACTCCTTGGCCTTCTATTTGGCCGTCAATCTATAATTTGCCTCTCACGTTTGTTTTTGGGAGGATATCCTTGAAAGGCGGAAAGATATGCTCTACAAGACAACTATTATACCACTAATCCCCTCGCCCACAACAAAAATAATAAAAATTTATTCAAAATTCCAAATAACGGGCTTCTGACACTGATTAACAAGCTTTCAGCGAGCCGCAGGCCTCGCGGCCTTCGAGCCGAGGGGTCTCGCCAAAGGCGGACAAGCTTTTCCACTGAATCTGTTGCCGCAGTGGTTATTCATTTCTGATTTATGATTGTTGACTGATGATTGAGGATGAGGATTCGCCGGATGGGCTTTCAGTAATAACTTTGCCGCGGGACAAAGTTAATTTAGCGTTCAAGGCCGGAAAAGAATCGCACCTTTGTCCGTCAAGCTTGGCCCCAGCCGGGCAAGTCAATACTGATTTGGCATTAACTTTGTCTAAGCCGGCCGAGTTTATATCCGAGATAACCGACCACGCCTATGCCGATAAGATGCACTAACCACCATCCACCGTTGAGAAACTGAAGAGTCCTCGGTAAGACCACTGACAGCAGATTCATATACTCGGCCATTGTTCTACTCCTTTACCTAATCCAGGATTAGTTTCGAACGTCTGTTTTTGAGATACGATGCCGGCTGACATAGTCTCAATTCCGTCGCAAGTCCGCAACTCTTTTTTTGGGCCATTTTGTGCCGAATAATAACGTCGTGGCTGTCGTAGTAACGTCAGATTCCACTTCCCTCGTATCCCGAACATTCCCGTTTGGCAATAGTCTTGCTTGCCGCTGTTGTCTTAGGCCGGTGTCCTCGTAAGCTTTAGGCGAGGAGGCAAGATTCAACCGTCTTCTGTGTGGTGGATTTATCTGCGGATTTGCGGGGAATTTTGCCGTTAAAAAAAAGGGGAAGATTACTTATAAAAGCATCGACAGGTCTTGACTTAAGCTGCGAAATTCTTATTATATAGCGAAAGAATAATTCACTGAGGTACGAATGGATTCGCGGATAACAGAAATAACCGAACCAGTCATCAAGCTCGGCAATCCGTATTCTCTTAAAACATGCAATGCTATCACGCCTTTGAAAAATAAAAAGGCCACGCATAAGAAAGATGAGGCAAGGGGGTATAAAATTCTGACAAATTGGCTGAATACTATTCAATGTATGGATTGCGTGGAAGGGATGAAGAAATTGCCAGCAACCTGTATTGACCTCGTCGTTACCTCCCCGCCATACGATGGTATCCGGGAATATAATGGTTTTTCGTACGATTTGCACGCAACAGGACAAGAAATACTAAGAATTTTGAAGGATGGAGGGATTGCAGTAGTTGTTATTCAAGACCAGACTAAGGATTTTGCCAAGACCTTGACGTCTTTCAGGACCATTGTTGATTGGTGTGACAATATCGGATTTCGCCTATTTGAAACAGTCATCTATAGGAAACATGGAACCGAAGGGGCTTGGTGGGTTAACAGATTCCGCGTTGATCATGAATATATGCCGATCTTCTTCAAGGGCAAGAAACCACAATACTTTGACAAGGAACCTTTGAAGATCCCATCCAAACACGGTGGAAAGATTATGACTGGCAGCGGAAACCGCAGGACAGACGGAAAGACAACAAAAACCGTCAGACGAGCAATCAATGAAGTAAAGTGTCGGGGCACTATCTGGAACTATCTTATGGCAGGAGACAAAGACCCGATGAAACGCAAACATCCCGCGGTATTTCCTGATAAAATACCATATGACTTCATACAGTGTTTTTGTCCTCCAGAAGGTATTGTGCTAGATCCTTTTATGGGTAGCGGCACAACAGCTGTGGCAGCAAAAATGCTCAAGAGAAACTATATCGGCTTTGAGATATGCCCTGATTATTGCAAG
>Ga0307435_1000738_pt1 | contig 14383 bp, 12 predicted proteins | sample SalMarWE160470MG_FD_202164 | JGI IMG/M metagenome (GOLD analysis project Ga0307435, IMG submission 202164) | Salt marsh sediment microbial communities from the Plum Island Ecosystem LTER, Massachusetts, United States - WE1604-70 | ecosystem: Environmental > Aquatic > Marine > Intertidal zone >... | reverse complement strand
TATGGCAGCAGTAGCGCCATCTCCAGCAGCAGTTATCGCCTGCCTGGCTGAATTATGGCGGACATCTCCAGCAGCAAATATTCCTGGAATCTTCGTTTCCATGAGTTCATTGGTGATTATGTAGCCCACTTCGTCCAAAGGCAACAATCCCCGCCACTGAGCACTATTGGGCTCCGAGCCGATAGCCACAAAAACACCAGCCAGCTCTAATTTTGATATTTTATCATTTTTGGTGTTTTTTAGCATGAGCTGTTCAACTATCCCCTCACCTTCAATTTGGGTTACCACAGTATCCCAAATAAACTCTATCTTTGGTTCGCCTATAGCTTTTTCCTGAAATATCTTGCTGGCCCGAAGCTGGCTGCGACGGTGAACGACCTTAACCGAGGAAGCAAACTTACTTAAGTAGAGAGCCTCAGTGATGGCAGCATCGCCGCCACCTATTACAGCCACTGCTTTACCTTTGAATAAAGGGCCGTCACAGGTAGCACAATAAGAAACTCCCCTACCCACAAGTTTATCTTCCCCAGGCACGTCTAGTTTGCGAAATTGCGAACCAGAGGCAATGATTACCGACTCGGATACAAAATCGCCTTCACTGGTGCTGACCAGATTATGCCTCTGGTTGGGCACTGCTTTGGTAACCTCGGCAAGCAAGGTTTCCAATCCATAGCTAGTGGCTTGCTCATGAATAAGTTGTCCTAAATCAATTCCTGAGATACCTTCGGGAAAGCCAGGGTAATTCTCCACTCGCGCAGCGTTGGTTATTTGCCCGCCAATTACCCCCTTTTCGATAAGTAAAGTATTGAGCCTAGAGCGGGCGCAATATATTCCAGCAGCGAGTCCCGCCGGTCCACCACCAATGATGACTACTTGATAAATTTTGCCCATAGCTCGAAATTTTAACCTGTAGCTGCTTCCTCCCACAAATCACAGTGTCCCCCCCACGTAGCCAGAACCTTGCCCTCCACAGAGATTTGAGCAATCTCGCATAAGTTGGGACAGACTTTACACTAATTATACCATTGATTTTTGCCTTTAGGTTGGGAATGCCTACTCTAATCACTGTGGAATTCCTGCTTAATCCTATCAAGTATTCCTGGTTGGAGGATATCAGACACAGTCATGGCCATTGCCTTGGCTGCATCCATTAAGCCTTCGTGTCCTGCTTCAGAGGCGGCTGCGGAGGCAAACTCCTGTGTATGTATGAACACCTCAGGCGAAGCTATGGCTATCGTGGGATGTATGCTTGGTACTACTTGACTGACGTTTCCCATATCTGTGCTGCCAAAGCCAAAACGGGGGTCGAAGGCTTCGACATGTCGTCCCAGCGATTCTAGATTTTGCTTGAATAGCCCGGCTAAAGCCGCATTGTTTTTCATCGGGGCATAAGCCCTGTCTCTCCACCTATATTCTAATCTTGCGCCGCTGGCTACAGATGCTCCTGTAAAACAGTTTAAAACCTTGTCCTTCAATTCAGCAAGATAATCATCATCTAGAGCACGTATCAAAAACACAGCAGCGCTATGGGCAGGCACTACGTTGGGGGCTTCACCACCATCAGTGATTATGCCATGGATGCGTGCCTCTGCCTTTATGTGCTGGCGCAGCGAATTTATGGAGGTGAAAGCTAATATCATAGCTTCAAGGGCATTTATACCCCTGTGGGGTTGGGCAGCGGCGTGAGCCGGCCGGCCAAAAAATTCCACCTCTAGGGAGCTACAGGCAAGCGTTTGTATGGCTACCATGTTTAGGATATTGGGATGCACTATCATAGCCACGTCTATTTCTTTAAAGGCTCCTGCTTTCACCATGTCTATCTTGCCACCGAGGACTTCTTCTCCGGGAGTGCCCAGAACCACAACGCTGCCTCCTGACTGGTCAATGATAGACTTACTAGCCACAGCAGCTCCGACTGCCGAAGTAGCTATTATATTATGCCCACAGCCATGCCCTATTTTGGGTAGAGCATCATATTCAGCAAGCAAAGCAATTCTCGGGCTCCCTTGGCCATATGTCGCTCGAAAGGCTGTAGCCAAGCCAGCAATGCCTTGTTCTACATGAAATCCACTATATTCAAGATAGCTAGTAAGCCAGGCCGACGCCTTTTCCTCCTCGAAGCCCAACTCAGGGTTATCATGAATATTCAGGCTCAACTGGATAAGCTGCTGCCTTTGTGATTCGACGCTATCCTTTATCGTTAGCTTTAGTCTTTCTATCTCCAAGATTGTTTAGCACTCCCTTCTCTCATTCTGACCATTAACCCTTCGCCTCTTGTCATTCTGAGCGAAGCGAAGAATCTAATTCCGCTCAGGGTGACAAAATGATCGTTTTCTATTTTCAATACTTGAACCTCTTATGATATAGTTTACTATACTTTGTGCTTTATCTAAATTTCTAGGCTATGACAGATGGAAAGAGAACCTTTGAAGGCTTTGATAAACGTAGCTCCGTTGATGAAAGAGCCCGTTGGCTCTAGCCAAAGCCATGATATAAGTGGGATGATTGATGGAGAAGTTGAAGGTTCTGTTGAAGGAAAGGCAAAGGTGATTCGTACCAATCGGGGAGCTTTAGTTCAGTGCAAATTAACTGCTGAGGTAAAACTCATATGTAGCCGCTGCCTTGATACATTCTTATTCCCTATTAGTTTCACTGCGGAAGAAGAATTTCTTCCGATATCCGATGTGTCTGGTGATTTAGCAATCTCTTCGGTGGAACAATCAGAAGGGTTCACCATTGATAATAAAAACATACTTGACCTGAGCGAGCTAATACGGCAATATATGTTGTTAAATTTGCCCATGAAACCACTATGTCGACCCGAGTGCCCAGGAATAAAGGAGGCGAATTCACATGGCGCTACCTAAGAAAAAGACCGCTAAAGCGCGCCAGGGGAAAAGGCGCAGCCACCTTAAACTAACTCGGCCTGCCATGGATGTGTGCCCCCATTGTCACAGTCCTAAGTTATCTCACCATGTTTGCCCTAACTGTGGCTGGTACAATGATAGAGAAGCAATTGAGGTCAAACCCGCCAAGAAATAGTTCGCATGGCTGAGTTACCCAAGGTAGCTTATGTTTTCCCAGGACAGGGCTCCCAAAGCCCTGGTATGGGACTGGACCTGTACAACAGCTATCCTTCAGCCAGAGAAGTCTTTGATGAAGCTGATGCTTCTTTAGGCTTTTCCCTCTCCAGTTTATGCTTTGAAGGTCCAGAGGAGGAATTGACAAAGACACATAACGTCCAGCCAGCGATACTAGTCGTCAGCATTGCCTGTCTTAAATCGCTTGAAGAGGCAAACATAGCTAATTTTCCCTCTCCCACTTTTGTCGCTGGACATAGTTTGGGTGAATATACTGCTCTGGTTGTTACTGGTGTGCTGGGCTTGGCCGATGCTGTTTTGCTTGTCAGGGAAAGAGGGAGATTAATGTATGAAGCTGGACTAAGAAATCCCGGGAGCATGCTGGCTGTAATAGGGCTTGATAAAGAAGCAGTTGAAGACATAAGCCTTCATAGTAGCACCGAAATCTCCAACATAAACTGTCCTGGGCAGATTGTAATCAGTGGTGCCGCCCAAGCTCTGGCTGAAGCTAATAAATTAGCCAAGGCAAGAGGTGCTCGCGCTCTTATTCCTTTGAGAGTTACTGGGGCTTTTCATTCCGCCTTAATGGAGCCAATCATAGCTGAATTCAGTAGAATCGTCTTGAACGTTAGGTTTCAACCACCAGTTATTCCTGTAATATCTAATGTGACCGCTCGGCCGTTACCCGATATTAATTCGATAAAAGAAGAGCTGGTGAAGCAGCTTCGTAATTGCATCCAATGGCAAGGGTCGGTGGAATATATGATGCACAGTGGAGTCACCACCTTTTATGAGATAGGTCCCGGGAGAGTGCTTAGCGGTTTAATCAGGCGAATCAATTCAGAACTCCAAACTTTCAATATATCAGGAATTGAGGATATAACGCAGCTAGCATGTACAGAGAATCCAACTAACTAATGGCTGGTATCAGGCGACAGGCAAGAATCGCTGCTCTCCAGGCACTTTATGAGCTTGATTGCACGAAGCATAAGGTGGGGGAAGCTTTAGCTCGCTTAAGAGCAGGGGAAACACTGGCTCAAGAAGCACTTAGCTTCAGTGAAGAGCTTGTGAAAGGAGTGCTACAGAACAAATCTGAGCTTGATGCTCTTATTAAAAAATTTGCCCCTGCCTTTCCCCCAGAGCAGATGTCTATCATAGATAGAAATATTTTGCGCCTGGCTATTTTCGAAATTTTATTTGATGATAAAACTCCGTTCAAGGTGGCTATAAATGAGGCTGTAGAGGTAGCCAAGGAATTTGGAAGCGATTCTTCCCCCCGGTTAATCAACGGTGTATTGGGCTCAATAACAACTGAACGTGGCGTAAAACAATAAAGCCTCACTAAGGGACGTGAGAGCCTTGTCTGCTCTCCTGATACCGTCATCTGCCCCCGAACCCAATGTAATAAAAACTTTTAGAAAATAAACCACCAACCATTTTGCCAGAAGGCTAGCACAGAAGTTTGCGTCATTTGACAGGGTTTGTTATACTTTCCCGCCGTGCTTCAATTTATGTTACGGAAGAAAAGGGTGGGTACAATTCTTTTGTGAGAGCCACCCCTTTTTTTAGCAAATCTTTGAAAAGTCGAGGTTGAAATGGAAGTACTAAGTCCTTACAAAGAAGCTACAGATGTAATACTCGAGGCCGGTGGTGAGCCTATCAAATCGTGCTACCAATGTGGTCTTTGCACCGGTATTTGTCCCTGGAATTTGGTCCGAAGTTTTCTCGTTCGTCGCATCATGCATCAAGCTCAGCTTGGGACAACCGATTTTGGCGGCGAAGATATCTGGACTTGCGTCACTTGTCGAGCTTGTGTTCAACGCTGCCCCCGAGGTGTCGAGATAATAGATGTCATGAGGGCTATGCGCCGAGCTGTAGCTAGCCTGGGTATCGGCGTTGTCCCCGATGCCCTGAGAATTTCAGCCAAGAACATCGCTGGCGTAGGTAATCCACTTGGTGAGGCACCGGAAAAGCGAGATGACTGGGCCAAAGACCTTAAGGTGAAAAGTTTTGCTTCGGGCACCGAAATACTTTATTTCCCTTGCTGTGTTCCTTCCTATGACCCTGATGTAAAAACAGTAGCTCGATCTACTGCCACAATCTTCAATAAGCTTAAGATTGATTATGGCCTTATAGGTACTGAAGCAAAATGCTGTGGCGAGTCAATTAGAAAAGCCGGGTATGAAGATACGTTTCAAAGTCTGGCCCAAAACAATATTAGTCTCTTTAGCAATAATGGTGTCAAAACTGTGGTGGTTTCCTCACCGCACTGCTATCACACCTTTAAGAATGAGTATCCTGAGCTTGGAAGCAAATTTGAGGTAATTCATATCACGCAATATCTAGCTTCACTTATCGAGCAGGGGAAATTGAAACTCTCTAAAGAGATAAACAAGAAAGTAATCTATTCCGACCCTTGTTATTTGGGGAGACACAATGATGTCTACGATGAGCCAAGAGAAATTCTGCAAAGTATTCCTGGCTTGGAGTTAATAGAATTCCCCGATGCTCGTGAGGACGGTCTTTGCTGTGGCGGAGGTGGTGGTAGAATCTGGATGGATACCCCGAAAGGGGAAAGGTTCTCTGACATAAGAGTGGAGCAAGCTGTTGCAAAAGGCGCTGATATAATCGCTGTAGCTTGCCCTTACTGCTTCCTCAACTATAGGGACAGTGTGCTCTCTATGGGCAAGGCAGAGACTGTGCAGGTTAAAGATATCGCTGAGCTTGTTGCTGAGGCGATATGATAGTGGAGGAACCAAAATGGAAGAAGTAAAAATTGGTGTTTATGTTTGCCATTGTGGAACGAACATAGCTGGCACAGTTGATGTGGAAGAGGTAGCCAAGTATGCTGAAACCTTGCCCCACGTGGTGGTTTCGCGTCACTACCCATATACTTGTTCTGATCCAGGGCAAGAGCTCATCAAGAAGGATATTAAAGAGTTGGGGATCAACCGGGTTGTAGTGGCTTCTTGCTCACCACGTCTTCACGAAAAGACTTTCCAGGGAGTGCTCCGCGAGGCCGGGTTAAATCCTTATCTATTCCAGATGGCTAATATCCGGGAGCACTGCTCGTGGCTTCATGAGCCGGGCCCCGAGCTTACCGAGAAGGCCAAGAGGTTGGTTAGGGCAGCAGTAAACCGGGTATACCGACATGTGCCCTTAGAGATCCGCAGCGTGCCGATCTTTCCAGCTACTCTTGTTGTCGGCGGTGGCATTGTTGGTATGCAGGCTGCCCTGGAGATCGCTAACTCAAATCACATGGTTTATATCATAGAACGAGAACCTAGCATCGGCGGCCATATGGCGCAGTTTGACAAAACCTTCCCGACATTGGATTGTGCCGCTTGTATTCTTACACCAAAGATGACCGAGGTTTCCCGTCACCCCTTCATCAGAATTTTAACTTATAGTGAAGTTGTGGGGATTTCTGGCTACGTAGGTAACTTCAAGGCCAGAATTAGGAGAAAGCCGCGCTATGTTGATGAGGGTAAATGCATTGGTTGTCTCGTCTGTCAGGAGAAATGTCCCTGGACAGCATTAAGTGAATTTAATGCTGGTACAAGCAAGCGCAAGGCAATTTACACGCCGTTCGCTCAGGCAGTGCCCAATATACCAGTCATTGATACAGAACACTGTGCTTACTTCCTCAAAGGAAAATGCCGTGCTTGTGAGAAATTCTGCGAGGCCAATGCCATCAATTTCGAGCAGAGCGAGCTCATCTTTGAGCTGGAGGTGGGCAATATCATTATCGCTACAGGATTTGACACTTTCGACGCTTCCTCCATCCCTCAGTATGGCTATGGGCGTTATCCCGATGTGTTCACTAGTATAGAGTTTGAGAGGCTGTGTAGCCCGACTGGCCCCACTGAAGGACATATAATCCTTGCTGATGGCCGGCAGCCTGATAGCGTAGCAATCGTCCACTGCGTTGGCAGCCGTGATAAGAACTACAATGAGTATTGCTCCCGTGTTTGCTGTATGCATGCTCTTAAATATTCCCACTTAATTAAGGAAAAAACCGATGCCGAGGTTTATCAGATGTATATTGACATGCGCTGTTTCGGCAAGGGTTACGAAGAGTTCTATAACCGCATCCAGAATGAGGGTGTTAATTTCATTCGGGGAAAAGTAGCTAAAGTTACTGATGAAGCCATAACTGAGGAGGAGAAGGGGAAACTGATTGTCCTTGTTGAGGATACTCTACTAGGAACTATGCTCCGCGTTCCCGTGGATATGGTTATCCTGTGCATTGCCCTGGAGCCGCGTGAAGATGCCAACGAAGTAGCCCGGCTTTTCCATCTCGGTCGGAGCGCCGACGGCTTCTTCCTGGAAAGGCATCCCAAGCTTGATCCCGTGGCAACGATGTCTGAAGGCATCCTCATTGCTGGCTGCTGTCAAGGTCCCAAGGATATCCCGGACAGCGTAGCTCAGGCTTCAGCTGCAGCAGCCCGGGCTCTAGCAATGATTGCTCGGGGCAAGATAGAAGTTCCGGCGATAACAGCCTCTATTGATGAAACCAAATGCTCCGGGTGTAGAATCTGTAATCTTCTGTGCCCGTATGAGGCCATATTCTTTGACGAAGAAACCAAGGTATCGCGAATTAACGAAGTTCTCTGCCAGGGCTGTGGTGTATGCGCTGCTGCCTGTCCTAGCGGTGCCATTACTCATAACTATTTCACCGCCGAGGAGGTTGTGGCGGAGATAGAAGGAGTGTTAGCATGAGTTTCGAACCAAAGATTGTCGGCTTTCTGTGCAATTGGTGCTCTTACGCTGGAGCTGATCTGGCAGGGATCTCACGGCTCAAATGCGCTCCCAACGTTCATATTATTCGCATGATGTGCAGTGGTGGAATAAGTCCATTTCTTATTTTGAAAGCCTTAGAAGCGGGGGCTGATGGCGTGCTTATCTGCGGGTGCAGCCCTGGTGACTGCCACTATCGAGAAGGTAATTACAAGACAATGCGGCGGATGATATTGCTTAAGAAATTGTTAGGACAGCTCGGCATTGAACAGGAAAGAGTGCAGTTGCACTGGGTATGTGCCTCTTGCGGTGACGAGTTTGTCAATGTCGTCAATAAGATTACTGCGGAAATAAAGGAGCTGGGACCGCTGCAAGCTGGGGTAAAGAGTCGTGAATTGACTTGATAGGAAAAAAGAGGTAAACTTACTGCGAAATTAAGAAAAAAATGGAAAGGAGGATAAGATGCCAAAGTGGCAATGTGTGGAATGTGGATATTTCGTTCAAGAAGCAAATAGGCCGCCAGATGTTTGCCCCAGTTGCTCCTTGAGATGTAGCTTTACCGACGTCACCTGTTATCGACCGGAATGTGGCGGACCAGTCAACCCCGATCCTACGGTAATGAAAACAGTTACCAGCAAAGGTATAACGCCGCCGCTTCGTCCCTCTGTGACAAAAGAGGAGGCTCCCGAAGAAGAGGTTGTTTACGGTGAAAAGGCCAGGATGGCCACTTTATTTCACGGGGTCGGTGAAGAAGCAATGCAAAAGATACTAAGCATCGGTGAAACGATGGTCTGTGAGCCAGGCACTGTCCTATTTAGAGCAGAGGATGATGCTACGACGATGTATTTCGTTCAATCAGGGAGAATAGCTGTCCAGGTTAAGGAAGGTGAGACGGAAAAGACAGTCTATACCGCCTCCGAAGGCGATGTCCTTGGCTGGTCAACAGTGGTGCTCCCATATCAGCGAACTGCGACGGCTGTCGTGGTGGAAAAGGCCAAAGTTGTCGCTATTGACACGAACAAATTCCAGGAGTTCTGCGATAAGAATGCTGCTATGTGCTACCGGGTAGCGCAGAATCTTAACAGGGCTGTGATCGCCAGGCTGAGGTTTGCCAAAGCCGCAGGACTTGAAGAGGTATATGGATAAATACTCCTGTTAAGGAGGTTGTTTTACAGCTTTCGTTGATAAGCCGAGGGGGCAGCGAAGGGAAGATTAGTAGCTGCCTCTTTTTATGCCCTTTTGGACGTTGTCAAATCATAAACTTTGTGGTTAATAATATGCAGGCTATGGGAAAATACAAGAACAGCAGTGAAGGAGGCCGATCTCTAAGAGCGTGAGTTGATAAAATGTTGTTCAACTGATATTAGTGGTGATATGAAATGGAAGAAATAAAAACTGGAGTTTATATCTGTCACTGCGGATTGAATATTGCGGGCACAGTTGACGTGGAAGAAGTAGCCAGATATGCTGGAACTCTACCCAATGTAGTGGTAGCTCGTGATTATCGCTATATGTGCTCTGACCCCGGGCAGGCACTTATTAAAGATGACATCAAGAACCTTGGTCTTAATCGAGTGGTGGTAGCTTCCTGTTCGCCGCGAATGCATGAGCCCACTTTCCGTCGAGCCTGCCAGGATGCTGGATTGAATCCTTATCTCTATGAGCAAGCCAATATTAGAGAGCATTGCTCCTGGGTCCATGATGATAGGCAAATAGCCACTGAGAAGGCTAAGGATTTAGTTAGGGCCGCGGTAAGGAGAGTTTCCTATAATGAGCCGCTGGAAATCAAAGAGAGACCGCTTAATCCCAATGTCCTAATTGTGGGCGGTGGCATCGCCGGCATACAAGCGGCATTGGACATCGCTAATGGTGAGCATAGGGTGTATCTAGTAGAAAAGGAAGCGGCAATTGGTGGCCATATGGCTCAACTTGACAGGACATTTCCCACCCTGGATTGCTCCGAGTGCATTCTCACCCCGAAGATGACCGAAGTAGGGCAACATCCGTTTATAACACTTCTGGCCTATAGTGAGATAGAGGAGGTTGCGGGCTCGGTAGGTAACTTCAAGGTTAGGGTGAAAAAGAAAGCTCGCTACGTGGATGAGGAAAAATGTACTGGGTGTGGCATCTGCGAGGAAAAGTGTCCCTGGAAGGTGGACAGTGAGTTTGAGATGGGCTTAGGCAAGAGGGGAGTAATCTATGTCCCCTTCGCCCAAGCCATTCCCCATGTGGCCACTATTGACAAAGAACACTGTGTTTACTTTTTGAAAGGCAAATGTCGGGCTTGTGAGAAGTTTTGCGATGCCAAAGCCATTGATTTTGAGCAAAAGGATGAAATTGTCGAGCTGGAGGTGGGCTCAATTATCCTTACCACTGGCTATGACATTTTCGATGCCCGGCGTATACCGCAATATGGTTATGGAAGATATGATAATGTCCTGACCGGGCTTGAGTTCGAGAGAATGACCTGCGCTGGAGGACCAACCGGGGGCAAAATGCTCCTTAAGAACGGTCAACAACCTAAAAGTGTGGCAATTATCCACTGCGTTGGCAGCCGGGATGAGAAGTATCACGAGTATTGCTCGCGGGTTTGCTGCATGTATGCTCTTAAATATGCCCACCTCATAAAAGAGCTTACTCACGCCGAGGTATATCAAATGTATATTGACATGCGTTGCTTCGGGGAAGGATTTGAGGAATTTTATCGCCGTGTTTGTGATGAAGGCGTTAATTTTATTCGTGGTAAAGTAGCTAAAGTTACCGACGTGGCGCTAACTGAGGAAGAACAAGGGAAATTGGTTGTAATCGTTGAGGACACGCTTTTGGGTCGAGTAGTGCGAGTTCCCATAGACATGGTAATTTTGTGCCCGGCTTTGGAAGCTCGTTCTGATGCTGAGGATGTTGCCAAGCTATTCACCATCAACCGCCGGGCCGATGGCTTCTTTCTGGAAAAGCATGTGAAACTTGACCCAGTAGCTACTGCTACAGACGGAGTGTTCATCGCTGGTTGTTGCGAGGGTCCCAAGGATATTCCTGACACTGTAGCTCAGGCTTCAGCCGCAGCCGCTAAAGCTCTGTCGGTGATAAGCAGAGGCCGGATTGTAATCGAGCCTACCATAGCCCAGGTGGATGAGGCCTTATGCCAGGCTTGTGGACGCTGTGAAGAGATTTGTGATTTTCACGCCCCCAAGGTTATCAGCAAGGATGGACTTAGAGTCTCCAGCGTTGACGCGGCGTTATGCAAGGGATGCGGCGCTTGCGCCGTTGTCTGCCCCACCGGCGCTATGTCAGTAAGACATTCCACGCGGGAGCAAATAAATGGAATGGTCGAGGCATTATTAGAGGTATAAAATGGCTGAATTTGAACCTAAAATCATAGCTTTTTGCTGTAACTGGTGCACTTACGCTGCTGCTGACATCGCCGGAACAAGCCGTATTCATTACCCGGCTAACGTGCGTATTGTTAGGGTGATGTGCAGCGGAATGGTAGATCCGATATACGTTTTGAAAGCCTTTGAAATGGGTGCCGATGGGGTTCTGGTCGCCGGTTGTCATGAGATAGATTGCCATTATCTTAATGGTCCGGTGAAGTGCGATGCCATGTTCGAGAAACTGAGGAGAGTGGTCAATACGCTTGGCTTGGAGGATGAGCGCCTGAAACGGGAAATGATATCCACTTCTGAGTCGCCAATATTTGCCCGAGTAATCGAAGAAATGGTCGAGCAGCTTAAGAAATTAGGTCCTTCACCTCTCCGGGAAGGGGTTAAGGTTTGAATCTGGAAGATATTATCAAGGAAACGAAGACCTACTACTGCCTGGAATGTGGCAAGTGTACGGCTGTTTGTCCCGTTTCAAGACATAATTCCAATTTCTCACCCAGGCTTATGCTGGAAAGAGCCTTGATGAACTTTGAAGATGAGTTAATTCATGACCGGGAGTTATTCTCCTGCCTTACCTGCTATGCTTGCTCTCATCTCTGCCCGTCAGACGTTGATTATCCGGTGTTCACGCAGAAGGTAAGGAATCTGGCTTCTAGCCAGGGTGAGCATGGCGATTGTACACATTCAGGGATTCTTTTCTCGTTGATGAACCTTATATCTCGCTCCGACATTAAGCAGAAACGGCTGGATTGGCTCGATGGCTGCCGCACTTCGCAGAGGAGCGAGGTATTGTATTTTGTGGGCTGCGCTCCTTATTTTGAGCCAGTTTTCCAGGATATTGAGGTGAGCCCGGTGAGTATTGCCAGAAATAGCATCAAAATACTCAATGCTTTGGGGATAGAGCCTATGGTGCTTCCCAATGAGAGATGCTGTGGACATGACCTCTTATGGACCGGAGATGTGGAGACGTTCAAGAAGCTGGCTCAGCTCAATGCTCAGATGATAAAGGAATCTGGTGCCAAAAAGATAGTTTTCTCCTGCCCTGAAGGTTACCGGACGTTCAAGATTGATTATCCCCAATATGTGGAGCTTGATTGTGAGCCAGTGCATATCACTGAGCTTCTAGCTCAGAATCTCTCTACGCTGTCATTGAAAGCGAAGCGAAGCAATCCCGAGGTTAAACGGGTAACTTATCAAGACCCTTGCCGACTAGGAAGGCACCTGGGGATTTATGAACCGCCCAGGGAAATAATAAAGGCTATCCCGGGAATAAAGCTAATTGAGATGGAACATAGTGGCGACGAGAGCATCTGCTGTGGCACCAGCGCCTGGACTAACTGCGGCTCTTATTCCAAGAAGATAAGAGAGGAACGACTACTTGAAGCCAAGGCTACTGGCGCTGAGGTGCTGGTTACCGCTTGCCCCAAATGTCAGATCCATTTCAAGTGCGCTATGGTGGATAAAGGTGCCGAGAAAGGTACCGATATAGAAATGAAAGTCATGGACATCGTGACCCTGGTAGCTGATGCTCTAGGAGGCAAAAGTAGTGAATAATTCCGTTTTAGTTATCGGTGGAGGCATAGCCGGGATTCAGGCTTCTCTTGATCTGGGTAATATGGGCTTTAAGGTATATTTAGTGGAAAAGTCGCCCAGCATCGGGGGAAGAATGGCACAACTGGACAAGACCTTCCCCACTAATGATTGTGCTATGTGTATCCTTGCCCCCAAGATGATTGAGGCCAATTCCCACCCCAATATAGAGTTCCTAACTTATTCTGAAGTGGAAAAAGTTTCTGGAGAAATAGGGAAGTTCACGGTTAAGATAAAGAAAAAGGCGTCTTTTGTTGATTGGAACAAATGTACAGGATGTGGCCTCTGTGTGGAAGGATGCCCCGTCATTATACCAAACGAATTCGACCAGGGGGTTGGAAAGAGGAAGGCTATATACATGCTCTTTCCCCAGGCTGTTCCCAAGAAATGTGTTATAGACAAAAGAGAAGAGCGCCCCTGTAAAGCGGCCTGTATGGATGCTTGCCCCGTCCATACTAATGTGCCCGGGTACATCAAGCTCATTGCCGAAGGACAGTTTAAAGAGGCTTATAAGCTCATAAGAGAGACAAATCCCCTGCCTGCATGTGTTGGGCGGGTATGCTATGCCCCTTGCCAGGAAGCCTGTAATCGCGGTCAATTAGATGAGCCAATTTGTATCCGCGATCTTAAGAGAGTTCCCGCGGATCAATGGAATATCGAAGAACTTGAAGTCCCGGTAGTGGCCAAAACAGATAAAAAGGTAGCGGTTGTAGGTGCAGGTCCTGCAGGCCTTGCCGCTGCTAATGACCTTGCTCTTAAAGGACACGAAGTAACTATCCTTGAAGCTCTTCCTGAACCCGGAGGTATGCTTCGTGTCGGCATACCTGAATATCGCCTCCCCAAGGAAGTTTTACGCCAGGAGATAGGCTACATCCAGAAGCTTGGCGTGGAGATAAAAACGGGCGTCCCGGTTGGCAAAGAAATTACCCTCGAAAAATTGAAAAAAAACTACGACGCTATTTTCGTCGGTGTTGGAGCACACGGTGGCATGAAGCTTGGAGTGGAGGGTGAAGATATTCCCGGAGTAATGGAGGGAATAGGATTTCTCCGGGCTACGAGTCTCGGGAAAAAGGTAGATGTTGGAAAGAAAGTAGCGGTGATTGGTGGAGGTAATACAGCTATTGATTGTGCCCGCACAGCAAAGCGATTAGGAGCAGAAGAGGTAACCATTGTTTATCGTCGTTCTCGCGCTGAGATGCCAGCTTCCGTGGAAGAAGTAACAGCAGCAGAGACCGAAGGAATAAAGATCGAGTTCCTGACTACTCCAAGCCGCTTCTCTGCCGGGAACAAAAAGCTTGCCAAGATGGAGTGTGTGCGGATGAAGCTTGGGGAACCAGACGCCAGTGGTCGTCCTCGCCCCATCCCCGTCAAGGGTTCTGAATTTACTGTTCCAGTGGATACAGTGATTGCTGCCTTGGGACAAGTTCCGGAAACAGATTTTGCTAAGAAGTTGGGAGTTTCACTTTCCAAGAGAGGCACGATAGAAATTGATGTCAGGACCGGGGGGACCAATGTTGAAGGAGTATTCGCTGGAGGCGATGTAGTTACCGGACCTGCTTTCGTGATTGACGCCATTGCAGCAGGGAAAAAGGC
>Ga0307435_1000737_pt1 | contig 14391 bp, 13 predicted proteins | sample SalMarWE160470MG_FD_202164 | JGI IMG/M metagenome (GOLD analysis project Ga0307435, IMG submission 202164) | Salt marsh sediment microbial communities from the Plum Island Ecosystem LTER, Massachusetts, United States - WE1604-70 | ecosystem: Environmental > Aquatic > Marine > Intertidal zone >... | reverse complement strand
AAAATGCACTTAAAAAAGAAAGCCAGGCTCACTTTATTTGGGCCCGCGTGGCACAGGAAGCTATAGACATTGTCACCTCAGGGAAAAAAATAGACCTTATCCTCATGGATATGAAAATGCCCTTCATCGACGGCTTTGAAGCTACAAGGCAGATAAAAAAGATAAATAAACATATCCCGATAATAGCGCAGACTGCATACGCCCAGCCCAAAGAAAAGGTCCGGTGCTTCGGGGCAGGATGCGACGGCTACGTCAGCAAGCCCATAAATACCGAAAACCTGCTGAAGCTGGCCAATGACCTTATCAGGAAAAAATAATTGCCGTAAATATTATGCAACCGGGAATTACTACAAAAGTAATGATCAATATTGCATTAATATTGATTACTATGATAATGGGATTTATCCTTCATAAAACAGGCAAACCATATAATTCTGCCCTTCTTACAATCCATAAGCTGGCAACCCTGGGATTTGTCATATTTATATCATTTGTTCTTGTCAGTTATACGGGTAACTACGGGCTAAGTGTATCCTTTACTGCGTTCCTGATTTTAGCTATTCTTTCAATTATTGGTTTACTTGTTTCAGGTGGAATGTTGAGTCTTGACAGGATGCACTTTACAATGATGTGGCTGCACAGGATATTCGCCGCGGGATTTGTTATTTGCATAGCAGTAATATTCTATAAGGTTTTAGCTACATATTCTCAATAGCATTATTGAGGAACATGTTGAAAGGCTTAAGTGCCTTGAACACCTTTATCGCCGTCTCCGTGTACCCTTCATCCGCCACCTCCTCATCTGTCAGGTCTACAGATACGGTATAGTGCTTGAATTTCAGCAGCTCGCCATCTTCAAAGTCTCCCGGGAAACCCTGCGGCACGGATTTTAACTTTTCACCCCATATTTCTTTGAAGTATTTGCTGAAGTCCCTGCTGCCAATTATATCCTTAAACTCTTCTATGTTCTCATAGATCTCGGTCCGTACAGCTTTTAAAATGTCAGGCGGCGGCATATACAAGCCCCCGGCAAGCATCGACGCACCCGGTTCAATGTGCAGGTAATACCCTGCATAACCCCCGCTTCTGCCTCCCCTCGATATATAAGCCCCGAAGTTTGTTTTGTAAGGTGTCTTGTCATGTGTAAACCTTATGTCCCTGTATATCCTGTAAATGGTATCCTTTGCCATAAGCACCCCTATGCTCTTGTCAAACTCATGTACCTTCTTAATAATGAGCTGTATATACGTCTCAAATTCCAGTTTGAGCTTATTAAATAACGATTTGTTTGCATTAAACCATTCTCTATTATTATTTTTGCCTAGAGCTTTTAAAAAGTTTATTATATCTTTATTGAGCACCATTTGATATTTTTTTGATTATATATATTAAGCGCCATTTAATATTTTTTAATAAAAATAAATATTTTAAAATTTAACCGGTTCTTATTTCTATGAAAAAAGTAGTTATCATAGTAGCAGGTGGACGGGGGAAAAGGATGAAATCCGATACACCCAAGCAGTTCCTCCCTATATACGGGTTTCCCATACTTATGCACACTGTAAAAAAATTCCACCGCCACGATAATTCCATAAAAATTATTATAGTCCTCCCCAAAACACAGATCAAATTATGGAAAAAACTTTGCAGGGACTACAAGTTCAATTACGAACATGACACCGTCCAGGGAGGCATCACCAGGTTCTATTCCGTGAAAAACGGACTGTCAAAAATAAAGGGCAAAGACTGGCTGGTAGCTGTCCATGACGGCGTAAGGCCCCTTGTAAGCCTCGACACTATAAAAAGGTGCTTTAAAAAAGCCGCATCCTCGGGTAATGCCATTCCTGCAATTGAAATTCCCGAGTCCATGCGTGCCATAGATAAGTCCGGCAACCGCCCCGTTGACCGCTCAAAATTTAAGCTTATCCAGACACCCCAGGTTTTTCAGTGCATGCTCCTGCAGGAAGCCTTTAAACAGGACTATAGACCTGAATTTACCGACGACGCAAGCGTGGTAGAAAGCCTGGGCCACACCATTAACCTTGTTGACGGGAATAAGGAAAATATCAAAATTACTACCCCCTCGGACCTGCTCGTCGCAGAATCGTACCTTAAAAAGATAAAATAAAGCTGCTCAATCGGACTTAACAATCTTGCCTCCCGTGCCGCTGTTGACGATTTTTTCCCCCGGATCACCCTTGTATGATATATAACCTCCTGTCTGTGCATCGGCAACAAGCGACCTGCCGGCATGCACCTTGGCGATGCCTCCCGTTGCTGCCTTAACTTTCACGATATCGCTTTCGAGATTAAAGGCTGAAAGCGCCCCCGATGTCGCGACAAAAACATTTTGTGAGACAGCATGACCCTCTGCTGAAAGAACCCCTCCCTCAAGAATCCTGCTGTCAAGATATGCCAGGTCAAGATCCAAATACGCCTTACCCCCACCTTTAAGGATTACACGCAGCGTATCTGTCTTTATCAACGATACCGACGATACTTCGGCCATGTCCGAGACCTTAATCTCATCAATATGCCTGTACTTTAATATTAAATTTACTTTCCCGTAATCGCGGGGAGGGACTTCAACACGAATCTTCAGCGTATTATCGGTGACATCAGCGATAACATTTGAGGCTTCGGCACGCTGGATCTTTATCTCAAGCGACTCTTCGTCCGCCTTCACAAGCTGCACCAGCACCTTATCGGAAATATCAATCCTTATGAACGGCTCCAGCCTTCTTGTTTCATCTTTCTGCGCAACCGACAACCGGCTTAACAAAGCACAAACAAGTAAAAAATAATATCCTGAAGTTTTCATTAACTGTAAATTTTAAATTTGACAGAGGTAAATAAAATTACGGTAATTTAATTAAAAATGAAATTTTAACGTTTACTCAATAGGAATAAGATTTACAGGTATGTTCAGGAGCGACTGGAAGACCTCGCCCGCTTCCTGTATTATGTCATCATCTTCTTCATAATACCAGTTAATAACCATTTGCTTATCCTCAGAGTATTTTACCTGTAAATTTTTTAATATATGAAATAACCACTTTGATGAGCTGGTATTAATATAACTCAGATTAAAGTCCAGTATCACTTTTTGTTTAAATGCCTTGCAGTATTCTTCATACAATTCTGCCAGCTGCTGGTAAAAAATCGAAGGATCCTCGAGCCTCGAGGTGCCGCTTACAACAATCAGGTTATCGTCACTAAAAATATTTACTGACGGCGTATGCAGTGTTTCTTTGATAGGTGCGATGATCATGGTTTGGTAGCTTTATTATTAACAAATTTATCTATTATTATTTTTAATTACAATATTCTGTAAAACTTTCACCGACAATTTAGGGGATTTTGCCGATTTAAGTTTTATCTGCTAATAATAGAAGTATATCTTTGCACTCTTTCGGAATAGTGATTTAATGTGTTAAGCTTAACGACTTTAAATTAAAATAATCTTAAAATGAAACTGAGAGAAAAACTGCTGTTCGGCATTGTATTTTTTGCCAGTCTCTGTTATAGCCAGGCCGATAGTGTTTATTCCTTTACATTGCAGGAAGCCCGCGAATATGCTCTAAACCATAATTATGAAGCGCGAAACACATTGCTTGATATTAAGAAATCCAGGAAGCAGGTATGGGAAACCACAGCAATGGGGCTCCCGCAGGTATCCGGAGCAGTGAGCTACCAGCATATACCGGGCGAAATCCCCACAATAAATTTTGGCGAACAGATGGTCCCCCTGTTTGTTATATTGGATTCCCTGCACCCCGGGGCTTTCTCCTCTTTTGGCGAAAGTATGAGCTCCGCGGAGTCCGCCATAGCTGTCAAAAACTCCACAACCTACGGCCTAACGGTATCCCAGCTTGTATTTAGCGGCGAGTATATTGTCGGACTGCAGGCGTCAAAGACCTTTCTTATGTTATCGGAAAATGCCAAAGAGAAAAATGACATGGATATCAAACAGACAGTGTCATCATCATATTACTCGATACTGGCGCTCGAAAAGAACAAAGCTATTCTTGACACCTCGATGATGAACCTCCGCTCCACACTCAAAGAGTTCAGGATAATGAATAAAAATGGCTTCATCGAAGATACGGAAGTGGACCAGATTGAACTTACATTGAGAAATACCAGGAATGCGGCAGGAACCCTTGAGCAGCAAATAGAACTGTCATACAAGCTCTTTAAGATACTGCTGGGCCTCAACCTCGATGCCGACATTAAACTTACGCAGAGCTTTGAGGAATTTCTTGTGTCGGTCGATATTGAGGACCCCTCATACGGGGACTTTAACATCTCGGATAATATTGACTATAAACTGCTGGAAACGCAGGAGAGGTTATCAGAGCTTAGCCTTAAAAGGGAACGTTCAAAATACCTGCCCGTGGTGTCTGCCTTCTATTCATATACCGACAAGACAAATAAGGCCGACTTTGATTTTACAATCAACCATATTCTCGGAGTGAATGTTAACATACCCATATTTTCCAGCGGCCAGAGAAATGCGCAAATACAGCAGGCAAAGATAGAACTTGAAAAAACCAGGAACCTCAAAGAAATGGCCACCGAGAATATTAACCTGAGCATCCGGCAGGCAGCATTCGACCTTGACAAGTCAATAGAGAAACTCAAAAATGAACAGTTCAATATAGACCTGTCAAAAAGAATATACCAGAAAACACTTATCAAACATAAAGAAGGAATGGCTTCAAGCCTCGATTTAACACAGGCTCATAACCAGTACCTGAACAGCAGCTCAAATTATACTAACTCCATACTGGAACTCCTGAATTCAAAACTTAATTACGATAAATTATTAAATAACCTGTAACATTCAATAATAATCAATAATGAAAAAAATATTAATTATAGCAGCAGTCATTTCAGTAGTATCAGGCTGTGGAAATAATCCGGAGTCAATAAGGAAAAAAATAATATTTAAAAAAGAGCAAATATCCAGGATCAACCAGGCCATAAATAAGCTCGAGCATAAGCTTAATAAGGATACTGCAACTATCAATAGCGAATTCATGGTGCCGGTAGTAACAAAGGAAATAATATATGAACCCTTTAAACATTATATCGAAGTGCAGGGCAATATCGAGGCAGTTGAAGATGCATATATAAGTCCTGAAATGGGAGGGCAGATAAAGAAAATATATTTCAGGGAAGGAGAAAGGGTACAAAAAGGACAGCTTCTTGTCGAATTGAATACCGATGTCACGCAGAGTTCGATACAGGAAGTGAAAACAGGCCTCGAACTGGCCCGGAAGCTGTACGACAAACAGAAATCACTGTGGGAACAAAATATAGGCTCCGAACTGCAATACCTTGAAGCAAAAAGTTCATACGAACAGGCCGAAGCAAGATTGAAAACACTCCAGGCACAGCTTGAAATGTCAAATATCCGCGCCCCCTTTGACGGACTAATAGACAAAATATACCAGAAGGAAGGGGAGCTGGGAGCTCCCGGTTTTCGAATACTGGAGCTCGTGAATCTTTCAAAGCTAAAAATTACCGCGGAGGTGTCGGAAACATACCTGCCCTCGATAAGCAAAGGTAAGATAGTCGCAGTCACCGTGCCCACATATGCGGACATGAAAATGAACGTGCCCATATACAGGACGGGGAACGTCATAAACCCCGCAAACAGGACCTTCACGGTTGAGGTGCGCCTCGATAATACAAATAATAAACTTAAACCCAATATGTTTGTATCGCTCAAAATAAATGACCTTACCATAGACTCCGCAATGATAGTACCTTCAAATATTATTAAGAAAGATATAATAAAAACTGCAGCGGGCAACTTCAAAGAGTTCCTGTTTATAGCCGCAGAAAAAGACAATAAGGCGACAGCTAAAAAAGTATATGTCGTAACCGGACAGACTTATAATAATGAATCGGTAATTAAATCGGGACTGACACCCGGACAAAAAGTGATTGTCGAAGGTTATAATACGGTCTCCGCAGGCACTGAAGTAAAAATCTCAAACAAATAATCTGCCACAAAAAATCAAATATTAAACGATGAGCTTGGATAAAGAAATAAAGAATCTTAATGAGAAAGTTATAAGGGAATTTAAGCCTACTACCTTATCCCTCAAGAACAGGACATCAATCTTCCTGATGACTTTCATAATCATTGTCTTTGGCCTGTATTCATACAGAAGCATGCCCAAGGAGCTGTTTCCCGATATTGCATTACCCTGGATAATGGTACAGACAATTTACCCCGGGAACCCTCCTATAGATATGGAAAACCTTGTGACCAGACCTATAGAGAAGGAAATAGAACCAATAAAAGGTATCAAGAATATTACTTCCACATCAACCCAGGATATATCCTTTATCCTCGTGGAATTTAATCCTGATGTCGACATTAAAACGGCCGAAGATGAGGTGAAAAAGGCCGTCGACTACGCCAGCTCGGAGCTTCCCAATGACCTGCCTTCAGACCCCATAGTCTCCGATATTGACTTCTCGGAATTCCCCATAATGAACATTAACCTGTCAGGTGACTATAGCACTACCGAACTTAAAAAATACGCCGAAACACTCGAGGAAAGAATCGAAACAGTACCGGAAATTTCAAAGGTGGATATCACAGGAATAAGTGAAAGGGAAATACAGATAAACGTAGACCTGCTGAAACTCGAGGCTACACAGCTCAGCTTCGATGATATAGCCAATGCCATTATGTTTGAAAATATGTCAATATCAGGAGGCGAACTGAAAATGGAGGGTACGCGCCGCTCAATAAGGACGGTTGGCGAGTTTGAAAATATTGACCAGATAAAAAATATTATAGTAAAAAGAGACCAGGGAAATATCGTTTACCTGCGCGACCTGGCAGAAGTTGTTGACACCTACGAAGCTCCTACGAGCTACACACGGCTGAACGGACAGCCCGTGGTTTCACTGCAGGTTGTTAAAAAAGGCGGTGAGAACCTGCTGTCGGCGACAAAGAAAATTGAGAATATATTAGCAGAGGTGGAGAAGGAAAATGTCTTTCCCGATGACCTGCATCTCACCATAACCAATGACCAGTCGGAGATTGTAAAAGACCAGCTTAACAGCCTTGAAAACAGCATGATAATGAGCATGATCTTTGTGATCTCCATATTGTTCCTGTTCCTGGGCACAAGAAATGCCCTGTTCGTCGGACTGGCAATTCCGCTGTCAATGTTCCTCTCATTTATCGTACTCGAACTTATTAACTTCCAGGTGAACATGATAGTGCTGTTCAGCCTTATCCTGGCACTGGGAATGCTCGTGGACAACGCCATAGTTGTTGTGGAAAATATATACCGCTTCGTGCACCAGGGCTATACAAAGTACCAGGCTGCAAAGCAGGCAGTGGGAGAAATAGCCGTACCTATTATAGCTTCCACGGCAACAACCCTCGCCGCCTTCCTGCCCCTGGCTTTCTGGAAGGGCATTGTCGGCGAATTCATGAAATACCTGCCCATAACACTTATCATTGTGCTTACCTCCTCACTGTTTGTCGCCCTTGTCATCATTCCCGTGTTCTCATCATCCTTTATTAAAAAGGACGAGCATAAAGATACTGTTAACAGGAAGCTTGCTGTTAGAGTAGCCCTTGTGCTGGCCGCACTGGCTGCCTTATGCTACATTTTGAAAATATATACCGTGGCCAACCTGTCAGTTATAGCACTTGGCGTCACCATCCTTAACCTCTTCCTTTTCAATGCCCTTGGAAGATGGTTTAAGGATGTTTTTCTTGCCCGCCTGGAATCCGCATATCAAAAAGTGCTCGTGTTTGCCCTCAAAGGCCTTAATCCCGTCTGGTTCGTGGCAGGCACATTCCTGCTCCTGGTACTTGCAATAGTTTTCTTTTTAATCAGAAGTCCCAATGTCCTGTTCTTCTCGGACAATGACCCTGATTATATTAATATACTTGCAGAGCTTCCTGTGGGCAGCGACATCGACGCGACAAACAGGTTTTCTGAAAAATTCGAAAAAGATGTCGATAATATCGTTCATCCATATAATTCGATAATTAAATCAAAACTGCTGAATGTAGGCGAAGGGGCGGTGCTTGAGAATGACATGGACTGGTTTGCAAACAGGGATAATAAATGCCTCATGACCATATCATTTACAGACTACCAGTACAGGCAGGGCATCAATACCAGGAAGATAATGAAAGAGCTTAATGACTCCCTGTCAAACAGGTATGCCGGAGTGGAAGTGACATTTGAGAAAAACAGCATGGGCCCCCCTACGGGAAAAGCAATAAATATTGAAGTTTCCGGCAAAGATTATGAAAAGCTTATAAATGTTGCCGACACGCTCATGCAGATTATTGAAAGTGCAAAAATAGAAGGTATCGAAAGCCTGCAGATGGACCTCGACCTTGGTATGCCCGAAATGCTGGTTACTATCAACAGGGATAAGGCCAGGAGACTTGAAATGTCAACGGCACAGATAGCCAGTACAATAAGAACAGCACTCTTCGGCAGGGAGATATCGGATTTCAAGATCGGCGAAGATGAATATCCTATCCAGCTGAGATCGCTTGATAAATTTAAAAATAACGTCTCCGCCCTGATGAACCAGAAGATAGTGTTTATGAACAACCAGGGCAAGTGGCTGAGCATACCCATATCGGCAGTAGCAGATTTTAACTATAGCTCAACATACGGAGCGGTGAAACGAAAAGACCTCGACAGGGTTATTACACTTTACTCCAACGTTGTTCCCGGCTATAACGCAAACAATATCATTAACCGGATAAAAACCTTGCTTGCCGACTATAATATGCCTGCCGGGTATAATTATAAGTTCACAGGTGAGCAGGAAGATATGAATGAATCGATGGAATTCCTGGGCAGGGCCTTTCTGATTGCTATCGCCCTGATAATGTTAATCCTTGTGACACAATTCAACTCCATCGTAAGACCTTTTATTATTATTGCCAGCGTCGTGTTCAGCACAATAGGCGTATTCGGCGGTATTGCAGCATTCAAAATGGACTTTATCGTTACCATGACAGGCGTGGGTATAGTATCCCTGGCCGGAGTGGTAGTGAATAACGCTATCGTACTTATTGACTATATAGAATTGCTGAAACTGCGAAAGCGAAGGGAGCTCGGACTGGCAGACAATGCTTTCCTGCCGCTGAAAAACGCTACCGAATGTATAGTGCAGGGCGGCAAAACAAGACTGCGCCCCGTACTGCTGACGGCAATAACAACCATACTCGGCCTTGTTCCCATGGCTATAGGATTAAATATTGACTTCGAATCCCTTTTAAGAACATTCAACCCCAAACTCTATATCGGCGGAGTAATGACAGGCATATGGGGCCCTATATCGTGGACTGTAATATTCGGACTATCCTTTGCTACATTTCTTACACTTATCATTGTGCCGGTAATGTACAGGATAACTACCGTCATCCAGAAGAAAGCATACTCCCTGTCAACAGCAAAAAGTAAAAGGGAAAGAATAGTGGAATGATTTTAAGGTAGCAGGCAGACGGAAACGGCAGGCAGACGGAAGCAGCAGGCAGACGGAAGCAGCAGGCAGAATGCAGGCTAAAAATTTAATATTTCCTTTAAATTCTTCATCCCGCTTTTGCTAACCTTTACCAGGACCCCGCTCTTCAGCCTGGCTACATAGTTGTCCTTCTCATATGGCTCAAGCTGCACCACCTGGTCAATCTTCACCATGTAGGAGCGGTGGACACGGATAAACTGGTTTGGGTCAAGGTTCGTTTCAAAGAATTTCATCGTCGCCTGCTTCAGGTGCTTGCTGTCTTCGGTATAAATCATGACATAGTCGTCCTGGGCCTCCAGGTATTGAATCCTGCCGACCGGTATCACCTTGATCTTCGAACCTGTCCTGACAACAATACGCTCAATTTTACTGCCAAGAGGCTGGCTTATTAGCTTTTCAATATTTTCATTGACGGGCTGCTTTGACCTGATCCTTACTATAGCCTTTTTTACAGCTTCAATAAGCCTGTCCCTTGAGTAGGGCTTCATCAGGTAATCCACAGCATTGTGTTCAAATGCCCTTATCGCATATTCATTGTGGGCAGTTATAAATATTATTTCCGGAGTGGTATCCAGCAGCTCCAGCATCTCAAAGCCATTTAACTTGGGCATCTGGATATCCAGAAAAACAAGCTGGGGATTAAGATCATTGATGGCCTTTATCCCTTCAAAACCATTGGCACACTCCCTTATAATATTTATGTCTTTAAAGTCTTTTAAATAACTTATGATGAGCTTCCTGGAAAGCTCCTCGTCCTCGATGATTATTGCATTAATATTGTTCTCCATATTCACTCTGATTTACTGTCACACCCGGGTTCACTGCGGGAAGATAACAATTACTTCAAATATATTACCTGTTTTATTTATAGTAACAAGATTATCATTCCTGTATATTATGCCAAGCCTGCTCCGTATATTATTTAATCCTATACCCTCACCCCTCTTTGAAACAAAATCAGGGTCGTAATCATTTCTTATCTTCACTTTTAAAGCCACGGCATTGCAGCTTGTGACGATTTCTATTTCCGTGCTCTCAATGCTCTCATAAACACCATACTTGACAGCATTTTCAATAAGCGGCTGAAGAATCAGTCCGGGCAGCTTCTTATTCATGCATTGGTTATCAATATTTTCCAGCACAATAAGCCTGTCGCCAAACCGTATCTTCTCTATATCGAGATATCTCCTTAGATTCAGTAATTCCTCCCTTAAGGTGGTCATCTGCTCATCTTTCTGTGATATCGAATACCTGAGAAACTCGGATAACTTGATTACCATTTCCCGTGCTTTATCCGGACTGATAATTGTCAGTGAACTGATAGAGTTGAGGCTGTTATATATAAAATGTGGATTTATCTGGGATCTCAGAGATGTAAGCTCCGATTCTTTTATCAGCGTCTTCAGCTCAGACTCCTTAACTACCTTTTCCCTGAAGTTCTGATAAAAAATCAATAAATAGTAAGCTAGAATTATCATCCCGTAAAAAAGAAAACCATTGCCCAGCCGCCATGGTATTGATGATTTCAGATAATATATATACCCGCTGTCATTTTTGAATGACGAACTTAAAATAAGGTAATTAATAAGCATCCATAATCCCAGGAAAATGACGATAAGCAGGATGTGATTGATGATTTTTGTAAATAAGGCCTGATGCTTGATATTACTGTAAAAAATAGAAATCCATAATCCTATTCCGAATAATCCAAGCAGGAAATTTGATAATAATCCCTCGATAAGCAATATATCCAGTGAAAACTTACGGCTCAATAAAAGGATAATGCTATGGATAGCCGAAATGAATACCCATAGCATTAAATATGTGAACAAATATCTTCTGTTACCGAATATAGTATTTAGCACAAATTGATCATTAAATACCTAGAAAGACTTAATTTCACCCCCTCCAAAAATAACCAGCCCTTTTATTATTAATTTCTTCTTATTTTCTTTTTCTGCTTTGGATATCCTGTGCTTATCGCTGAATCCCCCGAATATCGAAACTACCTGGATCTTAATATCCCAGTCTTCAGGGACTACCATTGACATGCCTCCAAACACGGCAAAAACGTCAATATATTGAGTCCCTTCAGCTAATTTTACACCTGTCATATTCAAATTAGACCCTCCGAAAATTGCAGTTACCTTCCCGCCTTTAAAGTTACCGGAGGTTATAATCTTATCACCTCCCCCGAAAATTGATATATCATCAATATAATCATCGCCTGACTCTCTGAGTTCCCTGTCACTTATTATCAGCCCTTTCCTGCGAAAAATTAACAGCAGTCCGACCAGAATTATTATTGCAGGAACAAACACCTGCCAGAAATCAATATCTACATATTTGTCCTTGATCTCCCTGTATAAATACAAGGTACCGCCGACTGCGATAAGCATAATTCCCGTGCCCTTATTCTCACTTGCTATTAAAGCAATAAATCCTACACCTGCAATAATAAGCTCCCAGCGGTATAATTTGTGATAAAGGCCGCCTTCCTTGTCTATGAAGAAATTACCTGCCAGCACTAATGCCCCGGCCAGGATAATTAATAATCCTGCAATAAGCCTTTTGTCTGAATGTTTTGTTTCCATTTTTTTATTTTTATGCCAAAAGTACAATGCAATGTAAAGGAAAAAAACAAGAATTCGGCAAAAGGCATTAATATATCGGTAAATAGCTGATGAATATGGCGTTTAATATACGACTGGTAACGGTTACAATCCCGGGGGTATAAAAAAGCTACCTTATCTTTTTTGCTTTTCTCTGCTCCATAGCTAACTCGAACTCCGTATATAAAAGGTTCAGCTCACTTTTGAGCCCCTCTTTTTCATTATGATCCTGGCAATCCTTAATTTTCTTTATCAGATAATCAATTTTCTTTCTGATTTTTAACTCCTCAGGTACTACCCCCGCATTTTTCAGTATATGAAAAGCTATTCTCTCCTCCCCGGGAACACTAAAATATTCCGAGTTGTCAACAGGCTTGCCGAAGCCCTCAAGGTCTTCGAACTCCTTCTTTTCAATTGCCTCTTTTATCTTCTTTTCTGCAATCCGGTTAAAATTTCCCATAGTACCAAATAGTTAGCGACAAGTCAAATATATTATAATATTGTTAATTTTCTTAATAATTAGCCTAAATATATGCAAAACCAATTATTAATACCTTTTAATTAACCCAATTTACTTATTACAAAATTTATGCCACTACTTATTAAAAAATGACCGTAAATATTTGTAATATCAAAATATTTGATTATATTATAATCTTATAATTTGATTATGTAATAATCATTATTGAAATGAAAAAACATATATTTATCTCAAAGCCCGGCCAGGGCTGGTCGAAACTCAGCGTCCCCCGCAGCCTTAGTAACAGCTCCTGCGAAGAACTTTGCAACTGGGCACATAGTATTGTTAAAAAGCACAATTATAAAGGATTCCTGATATCCGACAATGCGACACCATACCCGGTCCGCAAATAATAATTATTGATTTCTGCTATTATATGGCCGGCATTTATATACATATTCCCTTTTGCAGAAAATTATGCCATTATTGCGATTTTCACCGCTCCATACATACTGGCAATATAAATGCTTTTCTTGATGCCCTGATCAAAGAAATTGACCTGAGGGAAAATTATCTTGTTAATGAACCTGCAGAAACAATATATTTCGGTGGCGGAACACCTTCAATATTAAAAATACCTGAAATAAACCTGGTAATTGCCAAATTATCAGAAAAATTCAGGCTTGCCCCTGATGCCGAAATAACATTTGAAGCAAATCCCGACGACCTGACCACTGATTATCTCAATGAATTAAGAAAAAGTACAATAATAAATCGTTTAAGTATTGGCGTCCAGTCATTTAACGATGCCGACCTTGCACTTATGAACCGCCGCCATAATTCCCTGCAGTCCGTACAATGTGTGAAAGATGCACAAAGAGCAGGATTCTCAAATATAAGCATTGACCTTATTTATGGTATCCCGGGGATGACAGCAGGTAAATGGACAGCAAACCTGCGGCATGCAATAAACCTTGATGTGCCGCATATCTCAGCTTATCACCTGACCTTTGAGCCGGGAACAGCATTTTATAAATACCTGAGCGAAGGCAAATTTACCCGCCCAACTGAAGATGAAAGCCTTAAACAGTATGAAATACTCATGAACATTACCCGTAAAAACAAATTCATCCATTATGAGATCTCAAATTTTGCAAAAGAGGGCTTATATTCGAGACACAATACTAACTACTGGAAACAAAAAAAATATCTGGGTCTGGGTCCGTCAGCACATTCATATAACCTTATTTCACGCCAATGGAATATTGCAGACAATAAAAAATATATTGACGGAATTAATAAAGGTTTTCCCTTTACTGAAAAGGAAACACTCGGCATAAAAACCAGGTTCAATGATTATTTGCTTACCTCGCTAAGAACCATGTGGGGAGCAGACCTGAAATACATCGAAAATACCTTCGGCACAGAATATTCCGCTTACCTGTCAGCCCGAATCACAAAATTTCTATCTGCCAAAACCATGATTAAGGACATAAACATACTCAGACTTACAGACAAGGGGAAATTTATCTCGGATTATATAATATCGGATTTGATTTTTGTTTAGTTTATTTGCCGGCTTTCACCGCCTTATCAATAAGTTCTTCCAGCTTTTCCTCCAAAGTATCGTATGAAAAATACTTTTTGCCAAGAACATAATTATGTTCAGCAATTTCCTTTGCCAGCTCTTCATTATATATTACTTCCTTCATCTCTTCAATTGCCTTATCAGTGAGGTTGTTATCCTCCAGCATAACAGCCCTGAACCCTTTACTGCCAATA
>Ga0307435_1000735_pt1 | contig 14409 bp, 8 predicted proteins | sample SalMarWE160470MG_FD_202164 | JGI IMG/M metagenome (GOLD analysis project Ga0307435, IMG submission 202164) | Salt marsh sediment microbial communities from the Plum Island Ecosystem LTER, Massachusetts, United States - WE1604-70 | ecosystem: Environmental > Aquatic > Marine > Intertidal zone >... | reverse complement strand
CTCGCTTAGCCATAGAGCCCTCCCTTGGTGCACGGTTAAAATCCGTTGCAAGAGGAGGTATTTTTATGGGGGGACGTAGCCAAATAATTTTTGGACTACGTGCCGTAGTATTAGCCATCATGCTCATTTCAGGTGGCTTGGGGACCGTAGCATACTGTCAGTCAGGGGGAGTTTCGCTTATTATTAGGCAGTTCCCCTCGCAGGGTGGTACCGTCACTCCGGGTCTGGGTGTTCATCATTTCAACCCAAATGAGGAAATTGCTTTGACTGCAATACCAAAACCCGGCTTTAAGTTCGTTTGCTGGTTAGGAGATGTAAGTGACTCAAAGGCGAGCAGCACTGTTACACAGGTAAATGTGCCTAAGGTTGTTATCGCTTTATTTGAGAGTTCCGAGTATAAGGGACTATTTCCGAAGACAAGCTCTCCCGGAGGTGGCGGCAAAGCTCAGTTTGGCGGAGGCGGCATTACCGGAATCGGGAATAATGTTTCATTAATGGGGGGAGGTGGAGGAACGGTTGTCCCAAAGGTCATTTCTCCTGATTCTGTGTTTCCTTCATGGCCCGGAGATCCGGAGCTTCCGATTGTGATTGTCCCTGTATCGGACGAGCCGGTTGTGCCGGAACCGGCAACGGGGGCGTTGTTGGTTCTTGGTAGTTTATTTATCCTTGTCAGAAGACAAAAGACAAAATACAGAAGTAATTATTCTGTATTCTGTTCTCCATCGTCAATCGTTCGCTCTTAAATTACAAATCACTAAAGCAGACCTCACTCAAAGCTATAACCACAGGTTTCAGCAGTGATGAGTTCTGATTCGGTTCTTGGATATTTTCTGCAGTTCAGCGGACGGATTGCATAAATGGAGCAATAAGACTTTCCATCCTGTCTGAATCTTAGAAAGGGACAGACATTAGGCAGCTTGCAGCACGCTCCGCAGCTATTGCATCGGCCTTTACGTTTTTTAGAAACGGGCAATGTCGAAGTAACAGTCCTTTTTATTTTCGCCGACCAGGTGTTTCTTCTTTTATCCACAACGAGTCCGAACCTCCTAAGCGATATCCATAAAAAACAGGTCATGCCAGTTGTCAAAATAATTGTTTAACTTTACACCGTTTAGCCTTGAAGTCAAGTTATCTGCCAAATTGGCACACTAGTGAGGGAAGGAAAAGGTCGTAACTACTTTTTATGGCTGTAATTATAATTTCATACTGTTTGGGCACGGCTTTTGCTGATATATTTTGGCGATGTCTAATAATCTGTATTTAAAGGACTTTAGATTATGAAATTCGACAAGTTAACATTGAAAGCTCAGGAGGCATTAGCGACCGCTCAACAGATAGCGATGGCTAAATCACATACCGTGTTGTCACCGCTACATCTATTAAGTGCTCTTTGCAGCGATGAAAGCGGCGTTGTGGTTATGGTTTTGAAAAAGATAGGTGCTAATGTTTCACGGCTCAAAGAGATGATAGAAAGCGAGCTTAGGCGTCTGCCACAAGGTAAAAGTAACAGCCAGATTATGCCCGATCCTGCCATAAATCAGGTAGTATTGGACGCCCAAAATAGAGCCGATGCTATGGGAGATGAATATTTAAGTGTTGAACATCTTTTTATCTCGCTTGCGGAGGTTCCAAGCGATGCCAAAGAGATTTTAACCCTTAATTCCATTACGCCTGAGCAGATCGAGAATGCTCTTAAAGATGTACGTGGTGGTGAGAGGATAACCGACCAAAATCCGGAAGAAAAATATAAAGCTTTAGAGCGTTATGGTATCGACCTTCTTGAAATGGCTCGTAAAGGAAAGCTCGATCCCGTTATCGGCAGAGATGAGGAGATCCGGCGATGTATGCAGGTTCTCAACCGTCGAACGAAAAATAATCCGGTACTAATCGGCGAACCCGGTGTCGGCAAGACCGCAATCGTGGAAGGACTCGCCCAGCGAATAGTCGCAGGTGATGTCCCCACGGGGCTGAAAAATAAAAGAATCATCGCTTTGGATATGGGGGCGCTGATAGCAGGAACTAAATTCAGAGGCGAATTTGAAGACCGGCTCAAAGCAGTGCTCAAAGAGGTTCTTGCCGCGGAAGGGCAAATTATACTTTTCATTGACGAGCTGCATACTGTTGTCGGTGCCGGCAGAGCCGAAGGCTCGGTCGATGCGGGTAATTTGCTAAAACCATCGCTTGCGCGAGGAGAGTTGCGTTGCATTGGAGCAACAACGATAGATGAATATCGAAAGCACGTGGAAAAAGATGCTGCACTTGAGAGGCGTTTTCAGCCGATTCTAATCGACCCGCCGAGTGTTGAAGAGACCATAGCTATTCTTCGCGGCCTCAAAGACCGGTACGACACCCACCACAGCGTTCGGATTACGGATGCGGCGCTCGTCGCCGCTGCGACTTTGTCTAATCGCTACATAACAGACCGCTGGCTGCCGGATAAAGCGATAGATTTAGTTGACGAAGCAGCCTCGAAGCTGCGGATTGAAAATGACTCGCTGCCCGCTGAGCTTGATGACATTCGCAGGAAGATAGTTCAGCTTCAAATTGAGCGTGAAGCATTGAAAAAAGAAAGTGACGAGGCCAGCAAAGAGCGGCTAAAAAAAGCTGAAAAGCAGTTGGCCGAATTACAACAACAGGATAAAGAGCTTACCGCACGCTGGGAAGGCGAAAAGCTTGATATCGACCAGATAAAAGAAATAAAGAAAAAAATCGAAAATGCCCAAAATCAGTTTGAAGAAGCCCAACGCAGAGGTGAACTGGAAACAGCCGCTCGTCTTAAGTATGAGACCATTGCGAATCTAAAAAAAGAGCTTCAGGAAAAAGAGACGCAGCTTGCCAAATCTAACGGTACTAAAATAATCGAGAATGAGGTGAACGAAGAGCACATCGCCGAAGTTGTATCCAATTGGACGGGGATACCGGTTGCAAGGTTATTGAGCGGTGAGCGTGAGAGGTTAATGAAGATGGAGGAACTGATTTGCCGGCGTGTAGTTGGCCAGGATGAGGCGGTCAGCGCTCTTTGTAACGCAGTGAGAAGAAATCGAGCGGGCCTTGGCGACCCGAATCGGCCTATAGGGACATTCCTGTTTCTCGGGCCGACCGGAGTAGGAAAGACCGAGCTTTCTAAAGCGCTCGCTGATTTTCTTTTTAATGACCCGAATGCTATGGTGCGAGTTGATATGAGCGAGTTTATGGAGCAGCATTCTGTTGCTCGACTCATCGGTGCTCCGCCGGGCTATGTCGGCTATGAAGAAGGCGGAAGACTGACCGAGGCGATCCGCCGAAAGCCATATTCGGTGATTTTGCTCGATGAGATTGAGAAGGCTCATCCTGATGTGTTCAACGTGCTGCTGCAGGTCTTCGATGATGGCCGATTAACCGACGGAAAAGGCCGAACCGTCGACTTCAAGAACACTGTCATCATTATGACCAGCAATATCGCCAGTCAGCAGATTCAAAAATTAACCGAAGAATCCGGGGCTGACTGGGAAATTGAGGCTCATGTTAAAGATGTGCTCAAGCAGGTCTTCAAACCTGAATTTCTCAATCGCGTCGATGAGATGATTGTTTTCCACATGCTCACAAAAAATGATTTGGAAAAGATTGTGGATATTCAACTGAGTTATTTAGTTGACCGTCTGGCCGGACAGAAGATAAAGCTTGAATTTACTGAAAGTGCTCGTAAGCAGATTATGGATGAGGGCTACGACCCTGTATATGGTGCAAGGCCTTTGAAGCGGACGATTCAGCAGCGATTGGAAAATCCTCTTGCCGCTGAGCTCTTAGCAGGCAGATTCGCAGAGGGCGACACCATAAAAATTGATGCTGATGCTCACAAATTCACGTTCAATAAGTGAATTAAGATTACAAAGATTTGACTTTCCTACGCTTTTCTGTCAGTTTTTGCACTTTTTGTTCAGTTTTTGTAGGTCATGCTGTGTAAGCAATTGCATCTGAAGAAATTGAATCTTTGAAATTTATCTTGCAGTTTTTCCCGCACAGGCCAGAATAGTTTTCTACGACAGCCAATTTGCGTAATAAAATTTGCAAAAAGGGAATCCGAATGGAAATGCAAACAATCTTAGAGCAGGTAAAAAAGGATGAGATAAAATTTATCACTCTGCAATTTACCGACTTGTTGGGAGTTATAAAGGAAGTCATTATACCGGTTGAAAGATTAGAGGATGCATTAACCGACGGCGTTTGGTTTGATGGCTCTTCAATAGAAGGCTTCGCCAGAATACAGGAAAGCGACCTGTTTCTAAAACCGGATGCGGTGACCTATGCCGTTGTCCCCTGGCTGACCGAAGACGGCAAAACAGCAAGGCTGATATGTGACATCTATCGTTCGGACGGCAAACCTTTCGGAGGCGACCCCAGATTTATCCTTAGACAAGCTGCCGCCGAAGCAGCTAAAGAGGGATATGAATACAATGTTGGGCCGGAGCCGGAATTCTATTTGTTCAGAGCCGATGGTGAAACAAGAACTACGTCCATAGACTACGGCAGCTATTTCGACCTTTCTTCTCACGAAGGATACAAGGTCATAAAAAAGATAATTGCAGCCCTGGAGAATTTTGCAATCGACGTTGAAGCGTCTCATCACGAGGTCGGCCTTGGTCAATACGAAATAGATTTCCATTACGGCAGCTGTCTGGATATAGCAGATAAAGTGGTGACATTAAAATACACCGCCAAGAAGGTTGCTCAAATGTTCCATTTGCACGCCACCTTTATGCCAAAGCCGATAATGGATAAACCGGGCTCAGGAATGCACGCTCATCAGAGTTTGTTTGACATCAAAACAAAGACAAATGCCTTTTACGACAAGGAGCACCAATATAATCTGTCTAAAATCGCCTATAATTTTATTGCCGGCCAGATAAAGCACATAAATGCAATGTGTGCAATTTTATGTCCCACCGTCAACTCATATAAAAGGCTGGTCTCCGGCTTTGAGGCCCCCGTTTATGTCACCTGGGCTGCTATGAACCGCTCGGCTTTGTTGAGGGTGCCCAAGTGGTTCAGACAAAAACAGGAAGCTGCCAGGATAGAGCTGCGATGTCCCGATCCGAGCTGTAACCCCTACTTAGCTTTTGCCGTTATGCTAAAAGCAGGTCTGGATGGAATCAAAAACGACCTGAAGCCGCCTGAGCCGGTCGAGGAAAATATTTATCAGCTCGATGGGGACAGTTTGATTAAGAAAAATATAAGCCTTTTGCCAACGTCACTATGGGAAGCTCTGGATGCGCTGAAAGAGGACAAGCTCATCCAGGATGTCCTTGGACAGCATTTGTTTGAAAGATATATTGACGTAAAGGAAAAAGAGTGGGACCAGTTCAAAAAGCAAGTTACCAACTGGGAGCTTGAAACATATTTAGATATTTTCTAATTTTCTCGACGTTAGCAGCATGATACATAGGCGAATGTTCCATTCCCTTATCTGCCACCGGCGGGTGGTTCTGCTTTGAGGGTGCGCATATTTTTAGGTTGCAGGACGTCTTCCGGACTGTATAATTTGTTTAGATAACCAAGCCTGGTTTTTCTATATAATCTGTAAACAAGCACTGGCTTGTGCATTATATAAAAAGGAGTACATATTATGGCGTCGGTGTGCTTTTATTTTCAGGTACATCAGCCTTATCGTCTGAGGCGCTATACTATTTTCGACCATGACAACAAATATTTCGACGATGTAAAGAACGCCGAAATATGTACAAAGGTCGCAAATAAGTGCTACTTGCCGACGAATTTGCTTTTGCTTGAGTTGATCAAAAAGTACCAGGGTAAATTTAAAGTATCGTTTAGCGTGACCGGCGTATTACTGGAACAGTTACAACTGTATGCACCACAGGTTTTTGCCAGTTTTCAGGAATTAGCCGGCACAGGCTGTGTGGAGTTCCTTGCGGAAACTTACTACCACAGTTTGAGCTTTTTGTACTCACAAAGTGAATTTGTAGAGCAGATTAAAGCTCAAATAAAAGCAGTCCAGCATTTCTTCAATCAGACGCCGCGCATCTTTAGAAACACCGAGCTTGTCTATAATAACACCTTGGCCGAGCTTATTGGTAAAATAGGCGGTTTTGATGCCATATTATCCGAAGGTGCCGACCATATCCTGGGCTATAGAAGCCCTAACTTTGTATATCGTCCGATTAGTGATAATAGGCTAAAACTGCTGCTGAAAAACTATCGTCTTAGTGATGATATAGCATTCAGGTTTTCCAATAGAGGCTGGAACCAATGGCCTCTTAAGGCCGACAAATTTGCCAGTTGGGTCAACGCTGTCAACGGCAACGGCTATACAGTGAATCTTTTTATGGATTATGAAACCTTTGGCGAGCACCAATGGGAGGATACAGGGATATTCAGTTTTATGCGGCACCTGCCTGATGAAATTATGAAGCACCCACATAACAACTTCAAGACTCCTTCTGAAGTGGTGGCCAGCTATGATGCGGTTGGCGTAATTGACGTTCCCTACACCATAAGCTGGGCTGATATCGAGAGGGACCTTTCCGCCTGGCTGGGCAACCATATGCAGCAAAACGCCCTGGGTGAGCTTTATAAGCTGGAAAGTAAGGTCAAAAGTACGGACGATATAGAAATAATATCTGACTGGCGAAAACTACAGATATCCGACCATTTTTATTATATGTGCACAAAATGGTTTTCTGACGGAGACGTGCATAAATATTTCAATCCTTACAATACGCCTTATGAAGCGTACATCAACTTTATGAACGTACTGGATAATTTGAATTCCCGCTGTCGCAAGGCACTTCAGCAAAAAGAACGTGGGTCCACGAATATTCCTATCAGCCAGACACATATAAACAGCAATGAACAAGCACTGTCAGACTTCGGCGAGTTTAGTCGAGCCGAAAATCCGACAACGTAGAAGGCAACAGGGGTAATTAACTTTTTACGTCGTTTTTGTTAGTTCATCTTTATGAGCACAGCATTCTGGGAACATTATTCACATCCGGCTGATATGGGCATTCGCGGTTTTGGGCCAACCAAAGAAGAGGCTTTCAGCCAAGGTGCTCTGGCTCTGACAGCGGTTATCACGGATTTACAAACAATTCAGCCGAATGAAGCGGTCGAAATTACCTGCCGGCAGCAGGACGATGAATTGCTCTTTGTAAGCTGGTTAAATGCTCTAATCTACGAAATGGCGACCCGACGGATGCTGTTTAGCAAATTCGAGATAAGCATTAAAAATCATCGGCTTCAAGCAAAAGCGTTGGGTGAAAAAATAGATTTGAAAAAACATAATCCTGCCGTGGAAGTTAAAGCTGCAACATACGCGGATTTGAAGGTGCAACAGGATACAAATGGAAACTGGCTGGCACAATGTATCGTAGATGTATAGTGATCTATCATACATGAAACCATAGATGTCATTGCGAGCGAAGCGAAGCAATCTCTTTTGCCTTAGTGGTTGAGATTGCCACGGCCTGCTTCACAGGCCTCGCAATGACAATTCGCCAAATCATATATGAAAGAGTAATAGTTTTGCAGAAGGTGCAAAATGAATATCGAGAAGCTAAAAAAGCGTTCTGATTACCAGTGGTTCATAGAACCGCAAGGCCAAATGCAGGTGCCGGTCGTTATCTTCGCCGATGAGAAGCTCATAAAAGATATGGACGAAAAGGTTCTTGAGCAGGCTTCGAATGTTGCCAGGCTGCCCGGCATAGTAAAGGCCTCGTATGCCATGCCTGATGCGCATTGGGGCTATGGCTTTCCCATTGGAGGCGTGGCTGGTTTTGATGCGGACCAGGGCGGCATAATCTCCGCAGGCGGCGTGGGCTTCGACATATCCTGTGGCGTTCGCTCAATACATACCGGCCTTACTTCCGATGACATTGAACCTGTAAAAGACAGGCTCGCAGAACAACTGGCTCGGCGAATACCAGCCGGCGTAGGCAGCAGAGGCAAACTTCGTCTCGCCGGAAGGGAAATGGATGAGATGCTAAGAGGTGGTGCACACTGGGCTGTCGAACAAGGCTACGGAACCAAGGACGACCTTGAACGTATCGAAGAACGCGGCAGAATCGCTGCTGCCAAACCAGAGTATGTTTCTGATCATGCCAAGAAACGCCAGGAGGAGGAGGTCGGGACACTCGGCTCCGGCAACCATTATCTCGAAGTACAAAAAGTTACGAAAATTTATAATTCCGATTGTGCTGAAGTTTTTGGTCTGCATCTTAATGACATTATTCTAAGCATTCATTGCGGCTCAAGAGGCCTCGGCCATCAGATAGCGACGGACTTTCTTCTGAGGATGGTCAAGACAGCTCAAAAAATGGGCATAGAGCTGGCTGATAGGGAGCTGGCCTGTGCGCCGATAAATTCCGATGTCGGCCAGCAGTATTTGGGGGCGATGAGCTGCGGCATTAACTGTGCTATTGCAAACCGTCAGGTTCTCACACATTTAGCCAGAAAAGTTTTCAGCGACATTTTACCAAAAAGCAGTCTGCGTTTGCTTTACGATGTCTCTCATAATACCTGCAAGATCGAAGAGCACACCGTGGACGGGAAGACAAAGAAGTTATATGTACACCGCAAAGGCGCCACCCGCGCATTTGGGCCGGGGCATCCATCATTGCCGGCTGAGCTGAAAAAAACAGGCCAGCCCGTTCTCATAGGCGGCACTATGGGAACCGCCTCCTACATATTGGCCGGCACGGAAAAAGGTATGTCACTTTCCCTTGGTTCCTGCTGCCACGGTGCCGGCAGAGCTATGAGCCGAACACAGGCAACAAAAAAATGGCACGGCAAAGATGTTTTAAGAGAGCTTGCGCAAAGAGGTATCATCGTCCGCGGTGCTTCTAATCGCGGTATCGCTGAGGAAGCTCCTGGTGCTTATAAGGATGTGAGCGAGGTTGTTGACGCCACCGATAAGGCAGAGCTGGCAAAGAAAGTGGCGAAACTTGAGCCTCTGATTTGTGTCAAGGGATAAGCACACTGTGGCATTTTTCCCGCTGATACTTGTGCTGCTGTTTTCGGTTTACAACCACCCGAAATTTCTTAGATAATCCTTGATTAAACAGTCTAAGCTGATTATCTTAAACTTTTCAACCTCTCGAAGAGTATATGTGTAAAGATGGTTCAAGCTGAAAGGGGAATTAAAATGCAAAGCCACAAAACGAGCCTCATTACTTTGATCACTCTGTTTGTTGTGTTCCAGGCTGTAACAATTAAAGCGATAAGTCCTGTAAAACCGCTGGCAAAAATTACCGTCGAGGCTGGACAATACACCCGTATCGATGCACCCGTATCGGTAATACTCGAGGGAATAATTGTAGACCCGAATCAGAGTTCGTTTATGCTTATGGAGGTTAAAGGCTCTGAACGAGTGGCTGTCACTTCGCAAATTGAGTCTGGTAAACCCTCCAAGCTTTGGTGGATACTCACCGGCACGACGCCGGCAGGTAACAAACGTGAATATGAACTTCTTCCTGGTAGCATTACCAATGACGTAATCCTTGATACCGGAATTGTAAAAGCGGTAAAGAACAATTCATTTTTAGAGATACAAATGCCGAATAGGGAAGGTAACAACAAAGTTCTAAGGTACAATCATGCAATTGTGCCGGCCCCGAAAGATATGGGTAAAGTGCCGGAAGTACGCAGGCCATTATATGACCGTAGTGGCTTCATTCATCCGTTGTGGTCGCCAAACGGTTTGGTACTGACCGATATTCATCCCCCGGACCATATCCATCATATGGGGATTTGGATGCCCTGGACACACACGCAGTATGAGGGCAGGCGGATAGATTTCTGGAATGTTGGTGACGGCACAGGAACAGTGCGGTTTACAAAGTATCTCTCAACGACTGATGGTCCGGTTTATGGTGGCTTTGCTGCTGAGCAGGAGCACGTTGCCCGAAGGACCTCTGAAGGTGAAAAGGTCATACTTAGAGAAGTCTGGGATGTTCGTGTTTATAATATTGGTGGACCTGAAAAGGGATATTGGCTGGTGGATTTCAAATCTACTCAACGCTGCGTTGCGGAAAAACCCCTGATTCAGGAGGAATATCGATATGGCGGTTTAGGCTATCGCGCCACCAGAAAATGGAAAGGCGAAAACACCAGTTACCTGACAAGTGAGGGCAAAACTCGCGAAAATGCTAATGGTTCACGAGCGCGTTGGTGCGATACTGCCGGAGCCATAGAGGGCAAATGGACCGGTATCACACATTATAGTCATCCACAGAACTTCCGGCACCCGGAACCTATGCGTGTCTGGCCCGAGCCTGACAACTACGTATTCTTTAATTTTACACCTTCTCCTGCTGGTGAATGGGAAATGGAGCCGGGCAAAGATTTTGTTTTCCGGTATCGGTTTTATGTGCATGAAGGTAAAATCAGTGTCGATGATGCCGAACACATCTGGCACGACTATGCTGAGCCGCCGATTATCAAGCTGGAAAAGATGTAATAGAAAAGAGGTAACTTTTTTGCATCAATGAAGGACGAGAGATGATTAACAATTCATCTCTCGTCCCTTGTATTTGGTAAGAATGAAAAAGACCCTACTGCAAAAAATAGGTTTGGTTATCAGCGTGGGACTTTTTGTTGTAGCCGTACTCGTAATCCACTACAAGCTCAAAGGTCATCATCTGCGCGACATTGGGCAGCAGATTAAACAGGTGCAGTTTCATTATATACTTCTGGCAGCGTTGTTGACTGTTCTGGACTATATAGTGTTGACGGCGTATGACGCTCTTGCTTTGCGATATATTCGTCATCGTCTGGAGTACTACAAGCTGGCGATGGCTTCTTTTATCGGTTATGTTTTCAGCCATAATGCGACGATAGTTGGCGGCAGTGCGGCACGTTATCGAATTTATTCGGCTCTGGGAGTTTCAGCGGGTGATGTGGCAAAGTTAGTGCTTTTCTGCGCGGTTACTTTCTGGCTTGGGTTTTTTACTCTCGGTGGGATGGTGTTTGTTCTCGAACACCAGAGTATTCCAAAGAATTTACATCTACCATTGAACTCTGTATGGCCTATTGGAGTTGTGTTTCTCTTTTTCGTCACAATATATATGTTGTTTATTGCAATAAGACGTGAGCCTATAACGATACGCGGCTGGGAATTTACTAAGCCTTCGATAGCCATCTCTTCGGGGCAGATTGCTATTTCTTCGCTGGACTGGCTTCTGGCGGCAAGTGTGCTTTATGTTCTGTTACCTAAAGGGATTGGACTGGGCTTTGTGAAATTTTTGGGAATATTTATGCTGGCTCAAGCGGCTGGATTGCTCAGCTACGTTCCGGGAGGACTTGGCGTCTTCGAGACGGTAATTCTACTTATGCTTTCCAATTTTAGTGAAACTGCGGCGCTGACAGCATCTCTTTTGATATACAGGCTCATTTATTATTTGCTTCCTTTAATAATGGCTTCCGGTTTGTTAGCAATTCATGAGCTTATACCGAGAAGGGTGATACTGGCGCGGTTGGGAGCAGCATTGGGTAAATGGGGTTCAGCAGTTGCGCCTCATTTGCTCGCGTTTGGCTGTTTCCTTGCTGGTGTAATATTGCTATTTTCCGGTGCACTTCCAGCAGCTAAGGGCAGGTTAGACCTTTTGAGGGATTTGCTGCCTCTGCCTGCAATTGAGCTTTCCCATTTTCTGGGCAGTCTTTCCGGCGCTGGGCTTCTTATATTAGCTCGTGGATTGCAACGTCGGTTAGACGTGGCGTATCATTTTGCGGTAGCTTTGCTTTTGGCAGGGATTGTTTTTTCACTGTTGAAAGGTTTGGATTATGAGGAAGCTGTCATTATGAGTGTTATGCTGTTAGTGCTGATAGCGAGTAGGCGAGAGTTTTATCGTAAGGCTGCCTTTACCACGGAGCGGTTCAGTGCGGGGTGGATTGCGCTTATTGCTATTGTGCTCGTCTGCTCGGTATGGCTTGGAATGTTTAGTTACAAGCACGTGGAGTACTCCAACGAGTTATGGTGGCAGTTTGCTTTATATGGAGAGGCGTCACGGTTCATGCGTGCTACGATAGGTGTTATGATATTTTTGTTGCTTTATGCCGGTTTTAAGTTGCTTGCGCCTGGACGACCGGTATCAGTGGCTTTGGATAGTGACACCGTAGGAATTATTGATGCGATTGTCAAAGCTTCACAGAGGACGTACGCCAATCTTGCGTTTCTGGGTGATAAGCAGTTCGTGCTGAATGAAAAGAAAAACGCTTTTATCATGTATGGCGTGGAGGGACAAAGTTGGGTGGCAATGGGAGAGCCTGTTGGGCCGGAGAATGAGTGGGAAGATTTGGCGTGGAAGTTTATTGAACTTTGTGACCGGTATGATGGACAACCGGTCTTCTATCAGGTTCAGGGACAGCATCTTGAGTTTTACACGGACCTGGGACTGACGTTTATTAAACTTGGTGAAGAAGCACAGGTAGCTCTGGAGTCATTTTCTCTTGAAGGCAACGCCCATAAAAGCTTGCGATATACCCATAACAAAATTGAGCATGAAGATTACGCATTCGAGATAGTGCCACAGGAACAAACCGCTAAGATGCTGGAAGTACTTAAAGGGATATCCGATGCGTGGTTAGCAGAGAAGAACACAAGAGAGAAAAGCTTTTCCCTGGGCAATTTCAGCCCGGAATACATCAAGCGATTTCCTGTTTCATTGGTGCGCAAGGGTGAGCAGATTATTGCCTTTGCCAATGTCTGGATGGGGGTGGATAAGAGAGAACTGTCGGTTGATTTGATGCGATATCTGCCGAGCAGTCCCGATGGTATTATGGACTATCTATTTACGGAGCTTTTATTGTGGGGAAAGCAAGAGGGCTATCAGTCGTTTAATTTTGGGATGGCACCTTTATCTGGTCTTGAGGATAGAGCTATGGCGTCGTTTTGGTCGAAGGCTGGAGCGTTGGTGTTTCGCCATGGAGAACATTTTTACAATTTCCAGGGACTGCGCCATTACAAGGACAAGTTTGGTCCCCAATGGCAGGCAATGTACTTAGCCTGTCGTGGCGGATTTGCGCTGCCGCGAATTTTAGTGAATGTTGCCAGCTTAATATCGGGTGGACTTAAGGGAACAGTTATGAAGTAACGGGATGTCGCGAATACTATGATAAAACAGATACTAAATGAGATTTATCAATTACTTTTTGAGCGCTTTGGCCCTCAGCATTGGTGGCCGGGTGACACTCAATTTGAGATAATCATCGGCGCAATCCTCGCACAAAATACCAACTGGACTAATGTCGAAAAAGCGATAACGAATCTAAAAGCTGCTGATTGTCTAAACCCTGAAAAACTTTATCATCTCGATATCTCCCGCCTCGCTGAGCTTATTCGCCCGGCCGGCTATTTCAATATTAAAGCCAAAAGGCTTAAAAGCTTTTTAAACTGGCTTTTTGAGAATTATGATGGCAAGCTGTCAAATCTGGAAAGTCTTGATACCATCCGATTGCGAGATGAGCTTTTAGCAATAAAAGGTGTTGGCCGTGAAACTGCTGATTCAATCCTACTTTATGCTTTTAATCGACCCATCTTTGTTGTGGACGCTTACACCGCACGGGTAGCAGTTCGGCATGGATTGATTGAGCCAGGCGCGGATTATGAACAGTTGCGGGAATTGTTTCAGTCGAATCTGCCTGAGAATGTGCAGCTTTTTAATGAGTACCATGCGTTGTTAGTGAGGGTCGGCCATGAATTTTGCAGGCCGAAGGCTCGATGTCCCGGCTGTCCTCTTGAAAAACTGCCGCATAATTTGGATGCCGAATATTTTTAACCACCAAATATTGATATTATGGCCGACTGGACGATACAAAAGCTATTAAACTGGATTATCGAATACTTTACCAACAAAGGTATTGAGTCACCACGCCTAAGCGCGGAACTTCTGCTCTCACATGTATTGGGATTGAAGCGTATCGAGCTATATACCCAATTCGATAAAATCGTCGCCAAGCAGCAATTAGACGAACTGCACGAACTAGTAGAACGAGCTGGCCGATGTGAGCCTGTTGCATACCTTACCGGCAAAACCGAATTTTATTCACTCCAGCTTGAAGTCAGTCCTGATTGTATGATACCCCGACCGGAAACTGAATTACTTGTAGAGCGCAGCATCGAGTTTTTGCGAAAGCGCGCCGGCACCCAGTTCATCTGCGACTTGTGCACCGGCTGCGGCCCCATAGGGATTGCTATAGCTAAAAATTTTCGTGACGCCAGGATAATCGCAACCGATATCTCCGATGTTGCTCTTCGAATAGCTGCTGCGAACGTCGAAAAACATCAGCTAAAGGACCGGATTGAGCTTTTACAGGGTGATTTATTTGACCCTATTATGCCTCATTTAGATGTGGACAGGTTTGATTTAATTGTGTGCAATCCCCCTTATGTAAGTAGTGCCGAGTTTGAAAAGCTCGATA
>Ga0307435_1000731_pt1 | contig 14428 bp, 18 predicted proteins | sample SalMarWE160470MG_FD_202164 | JGI IMG/M metagenome (GOLD analysis project Ga0307435, IMG submission 202164) | Salt marsh sediment microbial communities from the Plum Island Ecosystem LTER, Massachusetts, United States - WE1604-70 | ecosystem: Environmental > Aquatic > Marine > Intertidal zone >... | reverse complement strand
AATCTGCTCAGCCTAGATTCGCTTTGCCAGGTTTTCCCGCGGGAGGCCTCTGGCGTTTTGCTGGCCTATGCCGAATCAGCTTCCTTTACGGGCTATCTTTACCAGGAATTTGGCTCTGCGGGTCTTGATAGCCTGGTGAAACAATACGCCACCGGGGTAAACTGTGAGCGTGGAAGCGAGCTGGCTATCGGGGATACACTGAGCCAACTGGAGATTAGTTGGCGTGCAGATATCTTTGGAGAAAATGCCTACCTCTCAGCCATAAAGGGTTTTCTCCCCTGGATGGTTCTATTTATCGTTGCTTTGGTACCTCTGGCTCTGACCGTTTTTATCAGATAGGATTGTCTCTTGGAAGCCAACGATAAGAGGAGGGATGGATGGCAGAATCCGGTAAAGTTCGCTTGCACGCCATCGTAGAGGGAAACGTGCAGGGTGTAGGGTTTCGCGCCTTTGTGATAAGGAACGCCAATGGGTTGGGTTTGAGTGGTTGGGTACGTAATCGCTGGGATTACACGGTAGAAGTGGTGGCTGAGGGTGAGCGGGAGCCATTGGAGCAACTGCTATCCGCTCTGCGACGAGGACCAGGCGCTGCATTGGTCACCCAAGTCAGACCCGAATGGGGGCAAGCCAGCTTAGATTTTGAAGGCTTTCGAGTCAAATATGGTTAAATCCAGGGTTTGGGAAAGGTTCAATTGAAGCCCAGGCCGCCCTCTTTCAGAGATACATAACCCCCATGCCCGATTACCAGGTGATCTAAAACCTCGATATCAAGTAATTTCCCAGACTGGATCACAGCGCGTGTGATGGCGATGTCATCCGGACTCGGGGCGGGATCTCCGCTGGGATGGTTGTGCACGAGAATAATGGCAGCAGCATTGCGACGGATGGCCGCCTTGAAGAGCTCACCAATCCTAACCTGGGAGCTGTTCAAAGAGCCCTGGTAAACCTCGACGATGTCTAGCACCCGGTTGCGGGTATCGAGCAAGATTACTCGTAGGTGTTCCTGCTCGAAAGCGCTCATTTCATAGCGAACCAGAGCAGCGGCATCCTCAGGGCTATGAATGGATGTGCGTTCATTGGGGTTCTCTAATTTGAGGCGGTAACCAATTTCGATAGCAGCTTTTAGCTGGGCTGCTTTGGCAGGACCAACCCCGCGCTGAGCGCAAACTTCATCGAACGGAGCTTGGTATAAACCGGTGAGGCCACCGAAGGTGCGCAGTAAACGAAGGCCGACCTGGACCGCGTTCTCGCCCGAAACGCCGACCCTGAGCAAGATCGCCAGCAGTTCAGCATTGGAAAGAGCCTGTGGACCATGGTGCGCCAGACGTTCGCGAGGTCGCTCGGAGGGGACCATATCAGTGATTCGGTAGGTATTATCTTGCTCGCTCATGGATCCTCCTTTCATGGAAATTAATGTCGCCAGGTATATTCAGGCAGGATGATAATAGAGGGGATTCTCGTCTGAATATACATGAAGAAGTATTTTTGGGCAAGCAAAAACGGGTATTCTGGTTGGTATCCGTGCTATAATCGCCAAGTCGGAGAGGACGATGACCTTTGATCCCTCTTTTTTAAGTAATCTGTTATTAATCCTAACTGCATGGGGAGGCGCTTTTTTCGCAGCTCTATGGCTGAGCTTGGTATTTTGGACCTTCCGTGATATACGGAGGCGAGCGCGCGACCCTCTGGTAAGAATATTGGCGGTACTGGTCGTAGCAGTGCTCTTTTTGCCAGGCATTGTGATTTATATGATCTTGCGACCGCAGCGCACCTTGGATGATGAGTACCAGCAAACGCTGGAAGAAGAGGCCCTACTCCAGGCGATCGAGGAAAGCCCTTTGTGCCCAGGCTGCGGACGACGGATTAAGGAGAATTGGATGGTATGCCCCACCTGCCATACGAAACTCAAGAAGAATTGTCATCACTGCGGCAAGCTGATGGAACTACCATGGAACCTGTGTCCCTATTGTGGGACGGCAGCACCAGGCATGCGCCGTGAACACCTCACCCTGGATGAGGCTTTACGGCCCATGGCGGTTGAAGACCTGGAAGTGGATGAAGAAGAGGGCACGAAGGTGGAAGAGTAAAAAAGGGGGATTCGTGGAGCATTATTCCACGAATCCTTGTGATAGTTAACAAAATGGGGGAATTCAAGCCAATGTACCGATGACCAGATAACCCTGGGTTGTACCTCAGAATAGCTACAAGCAGCTACCTTCCTAGAGCACTCCAACCGGCGTAGCGAGCGACATCACCCAGCTCTGCCTCAATGCGGAGCAGCTGGTTGTACTTAGCGACTCGTTCAGAACGAGCAGGAGCGCCGGTCTTGATCTGACCCATGTTGAGGGCAACCACCAGATCAGAAATGGTGGTGTCCTCGGTCTCACCTGATCGATGGGAGGTGACGGCATGCCAGCCAGCCCGGTGGCAGGTTTCGACCGCTTCGATGGTTTCAGTAAGGGTGCCGATTTGGTTGAGTTTGACCAGCAAGGCATTGGCAGCCTTTTGCTTAATGGCGCGACGAACACGCTCGGGATTGGTGACCAGCAGGTCATCTCCAACGATTTGCAGGCGCTCTCCGAGCTGCTGGGTGAGCATCTTCCAGCCTTCCCAATCGTCCTGGGCGAGACCATCTTCAAGGGAAACGATAGGATATTGATCTACCCATGATTTCCAGAAATCGATCATCTTCTCGCTAGAGAGCTTCTTTCCCTCGGTGCGAAGATTGTAGAGGCCGGTATCTGCCTCGAAAAACTCAGAGGCAGCTGGATCGAGGGCAATAGCGACCTGTTCGCCAGACTTGTAACCGGCTTTTTGAATGGCCTCAAGGATCACTTCTACAGCTTCAGAGTTGGCTTTAAGCGCGGGCGCATAGCCACCCTCATCTCCAACCAGAGCCGTATAACCGCGTTCTTTCAAAACATTTTTAAGGGTATGGTAAATCTCAGCTCCCCAGCGCAAGCCTTCCGAGAAGGATTCAGCCCCCAACGGCATGATCATGAACTCTTGAGCATCGGTGGACTGCCAACCGGTGTGAGCACCCCCATTGAGGATATTCATCATGGGGACTGGTAATACGTGAGCGTAAACCCCGCCAATATAGCGGTAAAGTGGAAGTTCAAGGGAAGAAGCCGCTGCCTTGGCTACCGCCAAGCTGGTGCCCAGAATGGCGTTGGCTCCGATTTTGGATTTGTTGGGCGTGCCGTCTAGCTCCAGCATAGCACGATCAATGGCCTGCTGCTCGGTGGCGTCCCAACCGACGAGCAACTCGGCAATCGAGCTATTGACGTTATCGACAGCTTTGAGAACCCCTTTGCCTGCATAACGTCCTTTGTCACCGTCGCGCAGCTCTAGGGCTTCGTGCACGCCGGTAGAAGCACCGGAAGGCACTGCGGCGCGACCCCAGCTGCCATCCAGTAACATAACCTCCACTTCTAGAGTGGGATTGCCGCGCGAATCAAGGATTTCACGGGCGATAATATCTTCAATTGTCGTTTCCATTTTTTTTCACCTCATTTGGGATAATGATTCTATGATCGATTCTCTTGAAAAAAGTTTCAAGCCCCCTATCCCCGCGCTTTGCACCTGGCTGGTCTTCATACAGTGGACTCATGTTTGGATACCAGCATCCAGCTGCAATACTGGCAGCGATGGACGGGTAGAGAACCGATATTTATTTAAATTTCGTGTGCATGAACCTACCTATCACAAAGTATAATCCAATTCACCTTGATGGTTGAAGCAGGCATGCTACAAGTCAGGATCCTACCAGATAGCCTGTAAGCGCCATCCAATCTTATAGCAAGGTGGGGTGTGGGTTGGGGGTAGCGCTCCATAGAATTGTTTTTCTTCACCCACCTCGGAGGAGATAGCTATCAGATGGAAGGAGGCAAAAGCATCGTAGTTGACCCTCGTGATCGCAAACGTTACTATTTCGAGAACACCCCAACGCGTTGGAGTGTGACGCAAATAATAAAACTAGCCTTTAGATCCTTTTCGGAGATGGAGGTGAGCGGTATGGATAACCTGCCAGCGAGTGGGCCTGTGGTGCTGGCTGCCAACCATCTCACAAGTTTTGATATGTTCCCAATGCAATTCGCTATTCCGAGACTGATCTTCTTTATGGGCAAAGAAGAGCTTTTCCGCAATGTGCTTATGGATGCCGTCCTTCGCCGCTTAGGGTCGTTTCCGGTGAAGCGGGGAGGGCGAGACGAGTGGGCGTTGAAGCATGCGATGAAGGTGTTGGAACAGGGCAAGGTGTTGGGAATCTTTCCCGAAGGCACCCGCAGCCGGGGACGAGGCCTGCAGCCAGCCAAAACGGGCGCGGCTCGTTTAGCGATCGCAGCGCATTGCCCAGTGGTCTTGATGGCAATAGATGGCACCCAGCGATTGTTTAAATATCTTCCCCGGCGGACACGCGTGACAATTACTATAAAGAAGCCGATTCGCGCCAAGGAAGGGGTCTCCCCGCTGGTATTTACTGACCAGCTGATGTTTACTCTAGCAGAAATGTTGCCTGCAAACTTAAGAGGCGTTTACACCATACGCCCCAGAGGCTTTCGGTAAGGGGTTTTCCGAAAGGCTTTATTAACCTGCGGTCTTGCTGGGTTGGACCTCGACAGTTTTGATTTCCAATGGTGTAATCAAACCGGCTCGTTCTCGTACAGCCTGCAAGAAGGCCACAAAGAGGGGGTGAGGCCGGTTCGGTCGGGAAAGGAACTCGGGATGAAACTGAGTGCCAAGCATAAATGGATGGTCATCCATTTCGGCGATTTCAACCAACCGACCATCAGGGGAGAGCCCTGAATAACGCATGCCGGCCTTATGTAACACCTGACGGTAGGCGTTGTTGAATTCAAAGCGATGACGGTGACGTTCATGCACAAGGTCCTGCTGGTAGGCATTGGCGGCGCGAGTGCCAGGCTGTAGCTGGCAAGGGTACAAACCCAAGCGCATCGTACCGCCCATGTCAGCGATATCACGCTGGTCGGGCATCAAATCGATGACCGGGTGATGAGTGGAGCGATCAAACTCGGTCGAATTGACCTCTTCGTCCTGCAGGACCTCCCGGGCAAATTCGATCACCATCAGCTGCATACCCAAACAGAGCCCTAAATAGGGGACTTTTTCGTGTCGGGCATAGCGGGCGGTTTGAATTTTACCTTCGATGCCGCGGCTGCCAAACCCACCGGGAACAACGATCCCATCTGCGCTGCGAACGATATCCCAACCGCGCCCTTTTTCTAGTTCGGCTGAATGTACCCAGCTGATCTCGACCTCGACCCCCAATGCCAGCCCAGCATGATTGAGTGCTTCGCGCACGCTGATGTAAGCATCATGCAGCTCGACGTATTTGCCTACCAGGGCGATCTTCACGATTGGTTTGGGTCGCTGGATCTCGGCAACCAGATGCTCCCAAACGCCCCAATCCGGTTTTTGGCGGGCTTTGAGCCCAAAGCGCTCAAGAAGATAATCTCCGACCCCGTCTTTTTCTAGAGTCAAGACGACCTCATAGAGCACCTGGGAGGTGATCATGGGCACAACCCCGCGTCGCTCCACGTCGCAGAATAAGGCGATTTTTTCACGCAAATCATCATCAACTGGATGATCGGAACGGGCAATGATCATATCGGGAGTGATGCCGATGGACCGTAACTCCCTGACGGAGTGTTGGGTAGGTTTGGTCTTGAGCTCGCCGGTGGCGCCGATATGAGGCAACCAGGTGACATGAATATAGAGGCTGTTTTGGCGCCCGACATCACTGCGCATTTGACGAAGAGCCTCAAGGAAAGGCAGCGACTCGATATCGCCTACGGTGCCACCAACCTCAACGATGACGATCTCAGCGCCAGTAGTCTTGGCTACCAAGCCAATTCGACGTTTAATTTCGTTAGTGATATGAGGAATAACCTGGATGGTGCCGCCAAGATAATCTCCGCGACGTTCCTTGGCGATCACTTCTGCATAAACCTGACCTGTGGTGACATTGCAAACCTGGTTGAGGCTGGTATCTATAAAACGTTCGTAATGACCCAGGTCCAGATCGGTCTCGGCGCCGTCGTCGAGGACGTAAACTTCGCCATGCTGGTAAGGGCTCATCGTTCCCGGGTCGACGTTAATGTAAGGATCGAGTTTTTGAACCGCTACAGAAAAACCGCGTTCTTTCAACAAGCGTCCAATGGCAGCCGCAGTAACGCCTTTGCCAACTGAACTAACCACTCCACCGGTAAGAAAAACATATTTGGTCGTCATCACACCTCCAAAGATTACGCTCATTGACCAAGGATTGATAACAAATCCGAGAGCGACTCACACATACCAACTACAAAGGAAGTGGGGAGGGCCGATGTTGCGGCAGCCTCCCCACGGAGTTTGCTCCTATCCAGGATGACATCGATCATCGCTAACCTACCAAGCGAGCCAGATCTTGAGCTGCCCGGCGCATCTCGAGGAATACCAAGCCCAGCTTAGCCTGCTGGCGAGCAAGGGCGGTGAGCACTGCTTCGACACCTATGGCGGAAAGGATAACGAAACCATTATCTCCACGGATATAGACTTGCTGAAGGCTGCCACGTCCCAGCTCGCTGGCGATGCGCTCTCCCAAGCTGAGCATGGCGGCAGACATGGCTGATACCCGGTCTTCTTCCACCTCGATAGGCAAGGCCGAAGCTATGGTCAGTCCATCAAAGGAGACCACGGCTGAAGCTTCGATATCCGGCGCAGCAGCCTGCATTTTACGGAGCCGAGCAACCATCATATCTGTACGCGACCTGGTCATGGTTATCCTCGAAGTAATCAATATTTTTCCAAATTCTCTAAGAGTTTACCATAGATGTATGTTAATTAGAAAAACTTTCAGCTTGAAAAGTTCGCGAAGATCAAATTCGCTAGAAAATATCAGGCTTGCTTGGGTGTGTGTCAATTCTTGGGCAAATGGGATTCCCCAGTTTGAGGGGTAGCTGACAAACACGCCCCCAATCTGAAATGCCCCCTTGTGTTTAAGTTGCTTGACGCTTTATCAGGATTGTGCTAGTATGTTGGTAAAAGAACGAAAAAATGAAATTTTGTTTGCCAAAATTAATTTGACGGGGACCTATCTTCAAGGCACAAACCGGTGATCTACTTCAGGAGGAGAAATATGACTATCAAACGTACTCTCGTACTCCTCGCCCTGGTGATGTTCGCTATAATATTAGCAGCTTGTGAGCTATCTGCATCCACACCACCACCGACGACTCAGACGGGCGAAGGGCCGATGGGCACACTGCAAAGCGAGCTGGGGGATATCGCGACTCAAACTGCCTTGGCAGGAGGCGGCAACATTAGTGTGCCGACCACCCAGACTCCATCTGGGTCGAGTGAAACACAAGCAACCACTGAACCTGCTGAACCCACATCGCCCCCGACCGAGGAACCTCCGACAGCCACACCTTTGCCAGTTTTCACCGCTACTCCTGGCATCCCGAACACTTACACGCTTCAGAAGGGAGAATTCCCCTTTTGTATTGCCCGGCGATTTAACGTGAACCAGTACGAACTGCTAAACATCAGTGGGCTGAGCCTAAGTTCAAGACCGGGGGTGGGCTTTAATCTAAAAATCCCTCAGACGGGGAATCACTTCGTGGGGCAAAGGGCTTTACGTTCTCACCCGGCAACCTATACCGTAGGTGCGGGGGATACGATCAATTCGATCGCCTGCTTATACGGAGATGTAGATCCGAGTGCAATTGCTCAGGCAAACGGACTGAAGGCACCTTATAACCTGAACGCTGGGAAAAAACTGCAGATTCCCTAGACGAAGCTGAGTTGTACCCAGAAAGACCTGATGGGCATTGCTAGAATAAAAGGCAGACCAACTCGAATAAAGAGCTGGTTTGCATGTAATAGATAGAAATTTCGCAGTTAGAGGGCTAATGGTGAGTTGTTGCGAGCAAAGCCTGCCAAAGCCCCATTGGATAAACCCTTCAATTGCGTAAGCCAAGCCGGAAATTAGGCAGGAAAAGGTCAATTCGAGTAGCCGGAACAGGACACAGCCGGCTACTCTTATGTTGTCTGCTTATTGAAAAAGATTGTCGATACGAGAGAGACGAATACATCAAGAGGGATGCTATGTCATTTGAACTTTTACACTCGGCAACGAAATATAGAGGCAAGGTTTTTGAGGTACGTAGCGATCAGATCCGTTTGCCAGACGGGAGCACAACGGAGATGGATATTGTGGTACACAACGGTGCAGTTACGCTAATTCCTCTCGACCCCCCGGATGTGCTCTGGTTTGTCCGGCAATACCGGCACGCCGCCGGGCAAGAATTACTGGAGCTACCCGCCGGCACACTGGAGGCTGGTGAGCAACCAGAAACCTGCGCCGCGCGTGAGATCCGCGAAGAAATCGGGATGGCAGCCGGTATATTAGAAAAAATTGGCGAGTTCTTCCTGGCGCCAGGTTATTCTACCGAATATATGTACGCGTACCTGGCCACCGAATTGAAACCGGATCCCTTGAAAGCTGACGCCAATGAGTTCCTGCGGGTCGAGAAATATCCCGTGAGGCACGTCTTCCGACTGGTCGAAACCGGCCAAATTCGAGACAGCAAGACGCTGACGGGTCTATATCTACTACGCCAATATCAACCTAACCTATTTGAATGAGGACAATTTTTCGATCGCCTGGGGGGTTAGCTGGCGGGGTTCTCCCAGCTGGTATGCCAACGCCACTGTACGGGCAGTATGCTCCAAGATCTCTAGCCGCACATAGGCTTCTTCTAGATCGTGACCGACCGTTAAGGTGCCATGATGATCGAGAATAATAGCATTGTGTTGACCGATTAACTCTGCGATGGCTTCACGGTTTTCATCGCTGGAGGGGGTAGCGTAGGGAGCTGTCGGTACTTTACCCAGCATCACGATGGCTTCCGGGATATAGGGTTTATCCAGAGTGATGCCAACCAGTGAAAGCGCCACACAGGCAATGGGATGAGCGTGTATGACAGCGCCCACATCTGCTCTCTGACGATAAACTTCGCGGTGCATGGGCAATTCAGAGGTGGGATGCAATCCCAGGGAGGAGGATGCGAGGTTCGCCTCCGGATCCAATATCAGGAGTTGTTCAGATCGTAAGCTGCCCTTGTGCACTCCAGCTGGTGTAACCAGCAATTTACCACCTGGAAGACGGGCAGAAAGGTTACCCGCTAAACCGGATATGAAATCCCTGGCGTACATCCGGGCAGCTATGGACACCATCTGTTGTCGAATCTCTTGTTCGTCCATCAAATAGAGATCCCCAATTTCAAGCCGTTTTACTCAGGAATTTCAGGAGGAGGACAGGACCAGGTCAGGGTTGGGCCGGTTCAGTTCCAGCCGGCCGTCGATTTCTTGGATGCTGAGCAGGCCTTGGAGAGCGACCAGCAGCGGGGTTAAGCAGGGTATTAAGCCAGGCAACCGCCCGTGGATCAAACTCTCTCATACCACAGACGTCACATATCCATGCGGGGAAATTTGGTACAGTTATCAATTCTTCGTTCAGCCAAGTGAAATAAGTGATGTGGTTGAGACGCATAACTCCTGCGGCGCATTCCGGGCACAAAGCCGGTGATCCTGCCCCATTATCGTCGCTGACATTGAGGTTTGCTATGGTGCCCATGGCAGTAACTCCCTCAGACTTTTCACCTGATAAAAGATTTTATCTCCAGCGCTGGCGCCCGGGTTGGAGCTTCCCGCCCTGATGATGATTAACAGGTCTTTGAAGGAACGAATGTATCCTGCGGGTTTGAGGCCCATTTTATTGAGAAAAACTCGCGATATCAGAAGGTCCATCTCGGCTTGTCTCATGGCGCTGCTACGGCGGTTGAGGGGACATGATCGATCACACCCCAATCTGTTGGGGGCCAATAAACAACCACTGCTTTACCAACGACATAACTTAAGGGTACCGTTCCCCAATTATGAGAATCTGAGGAATTATTGCGGTTATCCCCCAGTACGAAGAGGGCGTTGTCGGGTACATCCCAGGTGGAATCGTAAGCTGGCGGTGCGGCGATATAGCTTTCATTTAATTGCTGGTTATTGACGTAAACTTTCCCACTCCGGATGGCGACATGATCACCAGGCAAGCCAATTACTCGTTTAATGTACTCCTGTTCTGGGTCGCGGGGGAAGTGGAAAACGATGACATCGCCAATCTGGGGGGTACCGAGTTTATAGGTAAGCTTGGTGACGATCACGAATTCGCCAGAGTGCAAGGTAGGTTCCATGCTGGAACCATCAACCCGTATGCGTGCAGATACGGCATTGATAGCTGCGAAAAGTATTACCGATAAAATAAGTGTCTCTAAAACATCCACGATGAAACGTAAGAATCCAGAATTCTTCTGCTCGTATTCAATATCCGGGATGGATTCTGTATGGAATTGTTCCAAAATTACCTCCAAGATTAGGGAGATCGGCAGCCTGAAAGAGATAATGAACCTGATGGCAATACCGACCAATACCTGCGTGACCGAACACAATCGACTTATTTATAGTCGAATAATTAACGTCGCCTACCTGCTCCAAAGAGGATTATAAAGCCGGATATAAATGCAGGCAAGGGAAAACTAGATAAACGGGCATTAAAGATTCGTTAGGAATGGTTAATAAAGCCCCGATTGGCCCTCATCTGCGGGTTCGCAAGGCAATGCGGATTGGCGTTCCCAAAAAGGCGTGGAATTCACGAATGCGGTTCTCTAGGAAGCGTACATAGGTAAAGTGGACCAGTTTGGGGTCGTTAACATAGAGTAGAAAAGTCGGCGGATCGCTTCGCACCTGGGTGCCATAGTAAATTTTAAGGTGTCGACCGGCCCGAGAGGGAGACGGGTGTTGGTCCAGCGCTTTCCGCAAAATTTGGTTGAGGTGAGAGGTTGGCAACCGTACCAGACGCTCTTCGTGAACCTGCAAAGCTTTTGGAAGCACCTGATCAATGCGTTGGCCGGTTTTCGCTGAGATAAAGAGAACCGGCACGTAGCTCATGAAATTCAATTCCTGGCGCACGCGCTTGGTGAAGTTCTCCATAGTGTAAGTGTCTTTGGGTATAGCATCCCATTTATTCACCAATACCACGGCACTTTTCCAGGCATCCAGGATAAACCCGGCAATATGGGCATCCTGAGCGGTAAGACCAGAAGTGGCGTCGACCACTAAAAGAGCGACACTAGCACGTTCAATGGCGCGCATGGAGCGCAGAACGCTGTATTTTTCAACACCTGCATCAATACGCCCGCGCCTACGTATCCCGGCCGTATCGATTAATGTGAGTGGGATGTCCGCATATACCAGGGGTGTATCAATGGCATCACGAGTAGTACCAGGGATAGGGCTTACAATCACGCGCTCTTCTCCTAACAAGCGGTTGAGGATACTTGACTTGCCCACGTTCGGCTTACCGATGATGGCGATCTTAACAGAGTCATCCTCTTGCTCTTCTCCCCAATCTTGAAATTTGGCGACCAGAACATCCAGCATATCTCCAGTGCCGGTACCGTGTAACGCAGAGATTGGGTAGGGTTCGCCCATTCCGAGCTCATAAAATTGGTAAGCCTGGGCGCGCCTGGATTCGCTGTCTGCTTTGTTTACCACCAAAATCACCGTAGGCCAGGGTTGCCCATTACGTTCTCCCTGGTTGCGTCGCAATATTTGAGCGACCTCGTAGTCCGCTGGAACGACACCGCTCTCGATATCCGTGATGAAAAGCACTGCATCGGCTTCACGGATGGCGATCTCGGCTTGGGTGCGAATCTGCTCGATGTATTCTGGCGAACCAATAGAAAGGGGCTTTTGAGTGCGGCCAGGTCCGCTTTGGGTAGGGTCAATCCCGCCAGTATCGACGATATCGAAGACAAAGCCGGCCCATTCAGCTTCAGCGATCAGGCGGTCGCGGGTGGTACCGGGAACGGCGTCTACCACGGCCAGGCGCTGCTCGGCCAGACGGTTGAAAAGCGTGCTCTTTCCTACATTGGGACGCCCAACCAAGGCCACAACCGGTTTTGACATATTTATCCACCGGGTTGGGTTGTAGGTACAGTTATAGGAGCGTTAGTAGGCGTGGGTGTTGGTGCTTCTTGAATGACTGCCTCTATAGCAGAAGGCAAGATTGACTCGACTTTTACCCCTTCGGGTAAGACATCCACGGCGAGATCAACCTGGTATGTGCCCGCTTCTAAGCCTTTTAGATCAACAACTACTCGAATATCCGAAGGCTGAATATTGTTCAAAACAGGAACAGGGCCTGATAGGATCACATCGATGCTATCCGGCGAGATTTGCGCCGATAAGGTAGGCAGGAGGCCGATGAGCTTTACCGGAAGCGTGATGGTCAAGCTGCCTTCGATGGGAGCAATGCTCACTTGAACGTGAACACTCTGGTCACCAACCACTGAAACGCCCTCTGGTAAGTTAAGCGCCAGCAAGGTATCAATATCATTTTCCGCGCTGGTGAGATCCAATGGTTCAGTCTCTACGAAACTGGGAAGTTCCTTCACCAAGAGGGGATCTATTGAAAAAACCACCACATTGGGTGGGGATACGGAAACATTGGTTAATTTGTAACCGTTGGCAACCTGACCGGTCGTAACAACTTTTACAACCACATTACGGTAACCGCCAAGTAACGAAATGGGTTGCGTGACGGTAATTTCATTGGGAGTTATGGTGATGCCTGTTACAGGCTCTCCATTGGCGTTCAATGCCAACACAGGCACCTTGGTTTTAATCGTTTCACTGGTATCAGTGATGTCCAATGAAGCATGCACCTCGTTCACTTGGGAAACCTGCGACTCGGGTCCTGAAACGGTCACGAATGCTGGGCTACGGCCTGGTAGCCCCTTTTGATAGCCAACCGCAGGCTCTCCGGTCACATCCAATTGGACTTGAAAGGTGTGCGAAACCAGGAGTTCTAAGGTAACCGTGATTTTTTCAGGGCTAATTGGTCCTTTTTGCAGCGGGTTGATCGATTTGCTAACCTGGGTGTGGACATCGACGGTATGGGTACCTGCGCCCAAACCGGTTAGGTCGGTGGAGGCATTGACAATATTTTCCACGCTTCCTGCCAGGTCCCAGACAGACTTGGGTGCCCGTAGGGTGATGCGCACTTGGGTAGGACCACGGTCGACCAAATCCATATTGGGGTCCAGCCCGATGATCTCGATCGGAACGTTAAAGATGCGCTCCACATTAGGATCAGCAGCGGTGACAGCCGAAATCCATACAACTACAGCCAGAGCGAATGACAGAATTAAAGTGCTTAGATTATTAAAAAGCCAACGTAGCGGAGCCAACATTTTCAATCATCCTCCCGGCGGTATTCAATCAGGCCTGGGAAAAGGCGCGTGATAAAAGCCCCCAACCCTTTACGAGGCTCGAAAGGATGGAATAGGGCGCTCATAATGTTTGCCAATCGTTCAGGGTCCAAGCGGCGTATCATACGACCTCCGTGAACTACAGAGATCGAACCAGTCTCCTCGGAGACAACCACCGCGACAGCGTCGCTTACTTCAGATATACCTAGTGCAGCGCGATGACGTAAACCCAATTGCCGTTCCGGGGATCTGGACAGGACCCCGCTGGAAGAAAGCGGCATAACACAGGAAGCCGCAATCAAGCTGGTACCGGAGATTATGACTGCACCGTCATGCAAAGGTGTGTTCGGGTAAAAAACCTGCAGCAGCAGTTCGGGGGTGACGCGGGCATCCATCTGTACACCGGTGCTCTCGTAGTCCTGTAAACCGTCGAGACGTTGTAAAACGATGAGAGCGCCATGTCTCCGGTCAGAAAGGTGCGCAGCGGCAGCGACTATGGCGTTGATGGTTTCCTGGATATCGGAAGAAGCCCTGGAGTGAGATTGGCTGCCATCAAGAATGGACCCGGCTCGCCCCAATCGCTCAAGCGCCCGGCGAATTTCTGGGGCGAAGATCACCGGTATGGCCAGCAGCAAGGCCGGTAAGGTGGTACGCATCAACCATGAAAATGCCGGTAACACTTCCAGGCTGGTTAACAGGCTGATCAGTGCGATCACCAGAAGCACACCGCGCAAAAGTACCACTGCTTGGGTATCACGCACAAGCCGCAGGATGCTGAAGATGATCAAGGTCACCAGCATCAGGTCAATCACGCTCAACCAATCAAGCCGTTCGAAGATGAATATCAGGTTATTAATCAGGTTGGTTATTATATCGACCACAAATTTGTATACCCCAGCAATGAGAAAGGAGACATAAACTCCTCGAGATTATATCCACAGAATCGTAATTCGAGTAGCGGCCTCATTCAAACTGGCCTCAGCACCCGATCTTTTCGTAGCCTCTTAAACAAAAGCGTTGTGCCCGGCGGTTCAGATTCCTTGGCAGCATCTTGCCAGGCGCTGACACCCAGGCTTTCAATTGTAGATGGTTGGTAGCCG
>Ga0307435_1000728_pt1 | contig 14436 bp, 12 predicted proteins | sample SalMarWE160470MG_FD_202164 | JGI IMG/M metagenome (GOLD analysis project Ga0307435, IMG submission 202164) | Salt marsh sediment microbial communities from the Plum Island Ecosystem LTER, Massachusetts, United States - WE1604-70 | ecosystem: Environmental > Aquatic > Marine > Intertidal zone >... | reverse complement strand
AGCTGCAAGGTTTAAGCTGGATGGATCACGAATTCAGCACAAACGCTCTGGCTGCCAGCCAAGTCGGATGGGACTGGTTTTCAATCCAGTTGAACGATAATAATTACAACAGTTGGCCGGGCACAGATGAACAGGCAATTGAGCTGATGGTTTTTCAGATCCGCCGGGAGGATGGCAGCATAGATCCATTTTCCAGTGGCACCCTTATATATCCGGATGGTAGCACCCGTTTCTTAAGCCGCCAGGATTTTAATATCTGCGTTCTGGATACCTGGACCAGTCCACATACTAAGACGGTCTACCCTAACAGATGACAGGTAGAGGTGCCTTCAGCTGGATTAGAGATGGAAATCGAACCCTATTTGACAGATCAGGAATTAGATTTATCTTTCAAGTACTGGGAAGGAGCGGTAAAAATTTCCGGGCTGTTAGAAGGGCGAGAAGTAAATGGTTCTGGTTATGTGGAACTGACTGGGTACGCTGGCTCGGTGGCAGGTGAATTTTAGGCATCGTTTCTGGGAAGAAGACGATGGCCTCCATGGTGGGGGATCAATCACCGATCTGGCAGTTCGAAAAATCTATTATCCTCCAGCACGATAGCGCTTACCATCGGGCCACCGTTTGGGGTTGGTTGATCGGCCCCTATGTTATTGCCCATTTGCGTGTTTACAATGATCCCGAATTGGCCAGATCGTACCTTTATCCCCTTATCCGCCAGTTAACTAGTCACGGTCTGGGTAACATCAGCGAGATTTTTGAGAGAGAAGCGCCATTCACCCCCCGTGGTTGTATTTCACAAGCATGGAGTGTTGCTGAAGTATTACACGCCTGGTTACAAATAGGTGAGACTTTGCATTCCCACAATTAACGCATTTCCCGTACTAATAGATATAACCATCCACCCAGTAACAACCATAAGAGAGCAACCAGGAAAATCAAACCGTACCTGGCTGTGTTTTTCGAACCTTGGTCCTTCGCATCCGCCCCTGCAGTCATTGAGAGTGTTGGTGAAGGAGTTCTTGACGGCGTATCAGTGGGAAAAATCATCGTGATCTCAAAGATAGAGGGCGGGGTGGATGTGCCCGAGGTGATATCTGTACCTACCCCTGAGGTATCAGTTTGTTCAATTGGAGGTGGATACGCTGTCTCCACCTGGGCAAATAGAGGACTGAAATACTGGGATGCACGCACGGAGATCGGTCCACCGTTACCAATCTCACTATCTGGAGGAAAATGTTTCAGGTTAATAATGTTATCGTTATCAAAATCGATTGATAACGGTTGTCGCGTGGGCATCATTGAGACGCCCTCAATTCCATTCGTAGAGGATAATGCTGAGATCAACAGCCCGAAAGCGCTTATTACTTGAAATAAAATTAATGTGAGATCCATCGCAAAGAGTATCCCACAGGAATGATGTCTGCGCAAGCGCAGCGTTAAGTCTAGTGTTATAATCTGAAAGGGTCCATATACCCAGGAGCAGAGAGATGCACAAGTACCTGTAGAATTATTTCAATACTCGTGGGGTAAGTATTTGCTGTGGTGAACACAAGCAAGCGGTATTTACCCACGGTTCTTATTTCTACAGGAGACATCTCATGCTAACAGCTCATCACCTCTCAAAATCCTACAATCAAAACATAGTCCTGACCGACGTTTCATTCACCATCAATCCCAGTGACCGGGTGGGATTAATCGGGCCGAACGGTTGTGGAAAGACCACCCTGTTGCGTATCTTGGTAGGGCAGGAAACTCCCGATGAAGGTTTGGTTACCTTTTCTCCAGCAGATTTACGCCTGGGTTACCTGTCACAAGGCTTCCAACCGGATAGTCACCTCAATTTCAGGGGAATTCTTGACATTACAATTGGCGATCCGAAGGAAGCAGAAGAAACTATTTCCCGCTTGGCAAAAGCGCTCAGCGTAACCCCAGACCGTTCCGATCTACAGTCCGCATTCGATGCCGCTTTACTCGATCTGCAACGCATAAACCAGATTGATCGCGGTAATCAAACTGCCATTCTTAAAGCCCTTGGGCTGGATGATATTCCAGATAATATGGTAGTCTCTAAACTGAGTGGTGGTCAAAAAACCCGCCTGGCATTAGCTCTTGTCCTGCTAAAACATCCTCAGATGCTCATGTTGGATGAACCTACCAACCATCTCGATATCCACATGCTCGAGTGGTTGGAGAGCTGGCTTGCTTCCTTTCCTGGAGCAGCCCTGATCGTCACACATGACCGCACCTTCTTGGACAATTCTGTTAGCCGTATTCTCGATCTAAACCCAGATACGCACACTATCCAGGTATATCAAGGTAACTATTCAGATTACTTGGAGCAGTATCAATTGGAACGCCAAAAACAACAAGAAGCTTACCAAGATCAGATATACCAGATCCTAAAGATGCGCCAGGACATCGCCCGCACCAAACATCAGGCACTGAAAGTCGAGCTAACCACCACATCCAGGCAACCGGGAGTGCGCCGCTATGCCAAGAAAGTTGCCAAAAAAGCGAAATCTAGGGAGAAAAAACTCGAACGTTACCTCGATTCAGATAAGCGCCTTGAAAAACCCAAGCAGTCGTGGCAAATGAAGATCGATTTCAGAAAGCCCGAACATGTAAGTCAAGAAGTATTACTAGCAGAAAATCTAGCAATTGCATATCCAGACAACCCACCTATACTCTCCGGTCTGAATTTGCATATCCGTTCCGGGGAGAGGATCGCTTTCACCGGTCCAAACGGTTCTGGAAAAACCAGCCTGGTTCGTACCATTGCTGGACATCTCAAGCCAGCCTCAGGTAGAATTCGTCTGGCAAAAAGCGCCCAGGTCGGATACATGGCCCAGGAACAGGAAGTACTCAACCCGGAACTCTCCGCTCTCCAGACTATCCAACGATCCGCCCCGATGAACGAGACCGAATCTCGCTCTTTTTTGCATTTCTTCCTATTCGGCGGGGATGATCCCTTACGCCCAATCAAGGAGTTAAGTTATGGTGAGCGTGCTCGCCTCATCCTGGCCACTCTGGTTTCTAGTGGAAGTAACTTCCTGTTATTAGACGAACCCATCAATCACCTGGACATACCCTCCCGGCAACGCTTTGAACAAGCCTTAAAGGAATTCGATGGTACCATCCTGATGGTAGTGCATGACCGTTATTTTATACAACGTTTTGCGACAAAGCTCTGGATTTTGGACCACAATCAACTTCGAGAGGAAATAATAACTTTGTAAAGTAAATTTCTGCTTGCCTGGATGATAATTGTCGTATCATACATGAGGTCAGATACTTTTTATCATGGCTGGCAATCAAATTGGCAACGCTTGTGAGGTGAATGTTTGAAACGAATTCTTATTACGCTATTAATAATATTTATTTTCTTTCCGTTAGCCTTCCTTTCCCCGGCAAGCCTTGCTTCTAATTTATATCTTGCACCGTATACCCCAACACCTGAACCTCCGGAAAACCCCAATTCACCTGTTATTCTCGAATTGGAAAGAGCCATTGATCAGGCTGTAACTTCTCAAAAAGAATATGTGCTCGGTTATCTGGTCAATGAGGTCGAGATCAAAAACGTTAGCGTTTCAGGAGATACGAATTGGGGAATTGCATGGTTGGTATTAAATGACCCGGCAACCGGAGAGACTTTGCCAAACGAACCAGGATTGGTCCTGGCACAACACCAAACTTCTGGTTGGCAGGTGACCCTTCCTGCTGATAATGATTGGCTTACTTTGCTAAAAGCTGCTCCAACCGAATTGCTTAGCGATAACGTTAAAGCGTTTTGGTCACAAATCTATGAAGAGCACCTGGAAGCCGTCGTCGCGGGACCATTCGGAGGCTATCTCCTTCCGTGGGAAGCGGGAAGGCCCGCCTGGCTCTCTCAGAGCGTCGCCCACGATAAATACATTCCCAGCGGTAGCGCTCACTACGCTTTCGATTTCTATATACCCCAAACCATGTTTGATCTATACGCGGCCAAATCAGGTACGGTTTGGCTAGCTCATTGGGATGTACCCAACAACAATCACGACGGTGTTGGAAATTACCTGGTTTTACAAGATAACAGCACCTCACCGGTCACCTACCAACTTTACTTGCACCTTGCTCAGGAAAGCATTCCTCCAGCACTGCGGGTTCGGGATACACAAGTAGTTCAGGGGCAATTTATCGGCGTGGTAGATAACACTGGCCAGAGCACTGGTCATCACCTTCACTTCCAGGTCCATACCAATCCAAGCTCCTATTGGGGTTCCTCTGTCGATATTACTTTCAATGACGTCCCGATTAATGGTGGGCGCCCACGCAGAAACGATAACGTTTATAGTGACCTGCCTTACTGCAGAGCGGAAGACGTCTGTAATGAATTCAGATCATTTTATATATCGCAAAATGTCGTCCATGGAGATGTCACAGCTCCTGAAGGTGACATCTCCACTCCCGCTACAGGCACAACGGTTAGATCAAACCCCCTTCACTTGGAAGGCTGGGCTACAGACGTGAGCAGCGGAATCGCCGAGGCCCGTTTTATCGCAAATTATGCCGGCGCTTGGCACGACATCGGTAATGTGTTCACCTCCCAGACTTTTTCGCTAAATTGGGATATGTGCTCCGACAATGTACCGGATGGACCTGTAAGCCTGGCTTTAAAACTAAGAGATAAACAGGGCAACTCCGCATTTGGCCTGCCGGGTTTAACCCACATTTCCAACCAATCAATCTGTGCAACCCCTCCGCCGAGTTGCACACCCGCATATGACCAAGTATCACTCTTTTCAGATTCTAATTATTCAGGCGCTTGCCTCGTCCTGGACATCAACGATTATCCCGATAGCATTGCATTAACTGGACTGGGGGATGATAACGCCGAATCAATCCAGGTCGGTTCGGGCGTACTAGCCACCCTATATTCCGATGCAGATTTCAGTGGACGTGGCGAGACTTTCATCCAAAATGATAGCAATCTCGCAGATAATTTGGTCGGAGCGAACCACCTGACATCCTTGACCGTACACAGCCACACTGATCTTGGACAAATCCAGCCTCCCTCCAAGTTAGTAGCCCCTCAAAATGGTGACGGCTTCCCAATCGGTGCTTCGCTCAGCTTTTCCTGGCGAGTGCCTATTGGTGCCACAGAATTTCAGGTGGCATTAATCGGCCCCTCACCCGCATTCTCAAGCACTTCAGCCTGGTTGTCCGAACCCATCTGGCATTTGGAAGCAACTTTGACTGAGGTGGGTCAATACCAGTGGAAGGTACGAGCTCGTTACCAGGATAACATCAGTGCCTGGAGTACACCTGCCTCTTTCACAATCAGCACATCACCTGCCCTTAGTGTTCCGATTTTGACAGCTCCATTCTCCGATGATATGGAAAGTGGAGCCAATGGCTGGTCCTCCAGTGGTTTATGGCAGCGAGTCAACAACCCCGACCGGGCTCACAGTACCTCCCATAGCTGGTACTACGGCGAAAATGGCGATTATAAAGATGGTACACCCAATACCGGTGACCTGACCTCGCCACCAATCCAACTCGTTGATGCGGATAAACCATACACCCTTAATTTTTGGTACCGCTATATTACCGAAAGCCCCGGAAGGTACTGGGACCAGCGCTGGATTCAAATTTCCAAAGATGGTGGTCCATTTGAAAATGTACTCCAACTTTACGATGATCCTTCCAATTATTGGCTCAATCCCGCTCTGGATCTGTCCAGCTACGCCGGCTCTACCATCATGGTGCGTTTCCATTTCGAAGCTCTAGATGGAGCTTTTAATTACTACGAAGGTTGGCACATCGACGATTTCACCATTTCCGCTTCTGCGCTTCCGTCTTGTGGCGACAGCGACAACACCCCCAACCAAGCCACTCTCATAAAATATGGACAAACCAAGACTGGGTCGCTATGCCCCAGCGGCGACATTGATTATTATCAATTTACCGCTAAATCCGGCGATCGTATCGTTGTAGACATTGACACGCCCTCCCAAAACTCACCTGATGATCTCGACCTGGTGTTATTCCTATTAGATTCAGATGGCACTTCAGTACTCGCAGAACACGATGATGAAATTCCAGCTATCCATAAAGATCCTCATTTAGGCTTCTATTTATCCAGGTCAGGAACTTATTATTTAAAAGCACGGCTGTGGTCGCATCCATCAGGTGGCGGAGGTAATTACACATATTCAATTCATTTATTCAAGGATGATGAAGCTCCAACAGCCGCCTTTACCAATCCGCCGGATGAAAGCTACCATTCAGGTCAATATATCGCTCTGAACATCACAGCAAACGATGCCCTAAGTGGTATCAGCCGTGTGCAATTCCTTTGGCACTCCGCCGATTGGCTCCATGATAGCTGGATATATGCTGGAAATGATTGGGATGGTCAAGATGGCTGGAGCTTGAACTTTGACACCAGTTCCCTTGCTGATCAATATGGATTAGCCTTCTATGCCAATGTTTACGATTGGGCCGGAATATGGGTTGGTGCAGGAGCATGGGATATTGGTTTAGACCGGGTTCCTCCGTTTACGACTCTCAAAACCCTTTCTCCTACCCAAGGAACTACTGCTATCCGCTTGGAATGGACGGGGGAGGACAATCAATCTGGTATCGATCATTACGACTTGCAATACCAGGATAAAACCGATAATTGGGTAGATTTCCAACCGGATCCAGCAGGATCGCAGGATCATGCCTGGTTCGTAGGTGATCCGGCAAGCTCTTACGCATTTCGCTTGCGTGGTGTTGACCGGGCGATAAACAGTGAGGAGTTCTCCTCAGCTGAAGAGGTCAGTACGGCGATACCTGCCCCAGCCGAACTATGCTCTCTACCTGACACCTGGGAGAACGATAACAAGAGCGCCATGGCCAATCGAATAGATGTTTCTGGATTGGCTCAAATTCACAATCTTTGCAATCCGGAGGAACCCGATTTCTTAAATGACCAGGATTGGTTAATATTTTCCCAAGAAACTGGTCTTACATACTTTATAGAAAGTACCCCTCTCGGGGGAGGGGCAGCGACCGGGATAGAATTATTTTCCGTGGATGGAACTACACCTTTAGCTTCAGCCACTCCAGTTGATTATGAAAGCAAAACTTTCCTCCTATGGACAGCTGATCGATCTGAAATGGTCTACTTACGCTTGACACCTTTTGACGGGCGCGTCGCAGGCAACTCGGCTTCATATAAAATCCAGATTCGAACTTCTTTGATCTTCCTCCCCTTGGTTGATCACAGTGATTAGACCTCAGCCTAGAAATATAAATATAAGCAGGCTTATTGCCGATGTTTCACAAATTCGCTTAGCTTGATTTCTTATACGGTACTGCTAGCATTTCACCGTGGTTCTAAGAATGGTATACTTCGCCTGCTTGTATAATGGTGTTGTGAATAAAAGTGTCAATGATCTCATCACCCCCAGGATTCCACCAAGCACAAAGCCGTGAAGCTCATCATCCAAATCCCCTGCTATAACGAAGCCGAGCATTTACCGGAAACAGTCGACGCGCTGCCAGGCGAATTACCCGGAATAGATACCCTTGAATATTTAGTCATCGACGATGGCAGCACCGATGGGACCGCTCAAGTAGCTCAGAAAATCGGTGTGCATCACATCGTACGCCTCCCCAACCACATCGGATTAGCAGCTGGGTTTGTCACAGGTTTAGAAGCTTGTATTCGGCGGGGTGCCGACCTGATTGTCAACACGGACGCAGATAACCAATATCACGCCGAAGACATTCAACACCTGATCGAACCGATCCTTGCTGGTCGAGCTGACATAGTGGTCGGCGACAGAGGTGTTGCCAGTCTGGAGGAGTTTTCCCCACTCAAAAGAGGACTGCAACGTCTGGGAAGTTGGGTGATCGCTAAGGCTTCTGGTGTGCAAACCCCTGATGCGACCAGCGGTTTCAGGGCCATCAGCCGTGAAGCAGCATTGCGTACTCTCGTTCTCAGTGAATATACCTTTACCCTCGAGACCCTCATTCAAGCTGGCTCCCGAAGAATGGCAGTAGAGTATGTCCCAGTACGCACCAATCCCCAAAGGCGGCCTTCTCGGCTCTTCAGTAATATTCCTCAATACCTGCTGCTTTCAGGTACAACCATCCTACGGGCTTACACCATGTACCGTCCTTTACGGGTGTTCACCGTTGTAGGATTAACCCTCATCCTACTAGGGATGGCTGGGAGCTTACGGTTCTTGTACTTCTATCTCATCGGCAACGGGGCTGGACATATCCAATCGGTCATTCTATCCGCTTTGCTGCTCATCGTTGGTTTCCAGGTTATGTTAATTGGACTTCTGGCCGACCTGATCGGGTTCAACCGCAAGATCCTGGAGGAATTGCTCTATCGCTTAAGACGCCTGGAATTCGGTGAGGGGCGCCATTGGCCGCCAGGCCACGATGAATGATTAAAACGCTAAAAATCTTTCCCATTTTCGTAATCTTTGCCCTGGTAATGGCTGGATGTTCTGCGTTCGTTCGCGTAGAACAACCAACCCGTTCTAATTTTGTCTCTTTATCCAAACAGACCGCCCTCGGGCAGACTTTCTCGGCGCACTACCGGGGCTTGATCGGGATTTCATTCTTTCTGAAACCGACCAACGCCTCCACTGGTACCATCACACTTCACCTGAGATCAAATCCACAAGCCACCGAGGACATTGAAAGCGTTAAATTATCCATAGGAGACATTTCATCCCCGGGATATTATCCTTTTCGTTTTGCTCCTCAAAGGGATTCCTTCAATCGCGATTATTACCTTCAAATTGATAGCGATGTAGCGCCCATTATGGAGGTTGGTTCTGCTTCAGGGGATACCTATTTGCAAGGGGCGCTGTACCTGAACGGAACTCCCCAAAACGAACAACTAACCTTCAAACTTATTTATGACCCTTTCCAGGTGGCTATAGGTCTCGGGCTCCTTGTCATTTCTTGGATTGGAGTGACACTCGTTGGCATCTTCCTGTTCATTATCCCAGGTTGGGCGTTGTTGGGATGGTTATTTCCGGGCTGGATGTCCGCCAGCTGGGGTGAGAAGCTCGCTTTAGCCTCGGGGGTGAGCCTTGCAATTTATCCCATCTTGTTTTTGTGGAGCGACCTTGTAGGCTTACACTTGGGAATCCTCTACGCTTGGCTTCCTCCTTTAGCCGGGTTAGTCTTGATCCTTTGGCGTATCCGCTCCAGGACATTGAACAAATTTGGTCGATCCAAATTGATTCATCAATTAACACTTCCCAAATCGAAGCCTTTCCAACTCTGGCCAGATTTGGCTTTGATCATTACGCTTGGGCTTATCATCGCGGTTCGCTTTTGGGTGATACGCAATCTATCCGTACCCTTGTGGGGAGACTCATACCAGCACACTCTGATCACCCAACTTCTGATAGATAACCGTGGAATTTTTAATTCTTGGCAGCCCTACGCCGATTTACAAACCTTCACCTATCATTTCGGTTTTCACACCCTGGCTGCCGTCTTTGACTGGATTACCAACCAGCCAGCTGCCCAAGCTACGTTATGGACAGGTCAAATCCTCAACGTTTTCGCCGTGCTATCTTTGTACCCATTGGCAAATAGAATAGGGGGTAACCGCTGGGCAGGGACAGGAGCCTTGTTGTTAGCTGGTTTAGTTGCACCTATGCCCATGTATTACGTTAATTGGGGTCGGTATACGCAACTGGCAGGTCAGGCGATCTTGCCGGTAGCTGCTTACCTGATTTGGAAAGCTATAGAAGGCGACCGGCTTCATTGGGGTTTAGTAGCTCTTGGCTGGATCTTATGGGCCGGGCTTGCTCTAACGCATTACCGTGTATTGTTATTTGCCATCCTCTTCCTATTAGTATTATTCCTGGTATATATAACCAAACCCGGGTTACGTAACCGCTTCCTGATGGTATTAACCATGGCGATAGGCGCTGTATTGCTCTTTCTCCCCTGGTTTATTCATGTATTTTCAGGCAAAATCCTCACCATATTCAGCGACCAAATAAGCACCCCAGCCCTTGAAGTTTCTGCCTGGACTCAACAGTACAATGCCATCGGGAACCTTTTTACTTATCTCCCTGTTTGGGTGTGGTTACTGATACCCGTTCTGGTAGGTTGGGGTTTGTGGACTAAGCGACGAGGTATCGTTATCATTAGTTCATGGTGGTTATTGATGGTCTGGGCTGCCAACCCTACCTGGGTAGGCCTTCCTGGAGAAGGCGCTTTGAGCAATTTTGCAGTATTTATCGCGGCATACATTCCCGCTGGTATCATAGCCGGCGCGGCCTTTGGCTGGATATTTGTCTTAATATCGAAAAGATCGGACAGCCTTCATCAGATTCATGCAGCTATCATGCCGGGATTCTTCTTGGTGACAACCTTGGGCGCCTTCTGGGCAGCACGGCAACGGGTAAATGACTTGGACTTATGGAAAAGTGTGTTATTCACTCGCCCGGACGCTCGCGCCTCCACCTGGATTCAAGGTAACGTTCCTCAGAATGCTCTTTTTCTGGTAAATTCCATGCCCGCTTATGGAGACACCCTCATTGTTGGCTCGGATGGCGGTTGGTGGCTGCCCCTCTCAGCCAGGCGCTCAACCACTTTACCACCGATCAACTATGGCACTGAACAAGGACCACAACCCCAATACCGCCAATGGATCAACCAGCTCACCAATGACATAAATAACAAAGGGCTTACCGATCCACAGGTGATCCAAAATCTTGTTGAAAGAGGTATCACCCATGTCTATATCGGTCAACGCCAGGGGCGAGTGAACAATGGGGGACCAATTCTCGAACCCCAGGCATTACAGGATAGCCCCTTCTTTCAACAGGTCTACCATCAGGATCTCGTTTGGATTTTTAGATTCAATCCACCCTGAGTCTCATCGATGCAGCCTCTTCTTTCCTCTTTCTTGCAAAAGCAACGATTTCAAGCCATTCAACCATATCTGGATGGCGACATTCTGGATTTGGGTTGCGGTCATGCAGAGATCATCCAACTGCTTGATGGTAGTCGATCGTATTCCGGCGTTGAAGAGAATGCAAACCTCATTCGCTGGCTGAAGGAGAACTTCCCCAACCAGAAGTTTTATCAACGCGATCTGGATCAGGAACAACTCGACATACCCGGTCGCTTCGATACCATCCTAATGGTCGCTTTTATCGAACACCTGAAGAACCCTGACTGGCTGCTGACGCAGCTCCCCGCTTACATGAGCGAGGAAGGTAAGCTGGTACTAACCACCCCAACACCATTGGGTGACCGCATTCATCGCGTTGGCGCCAGGCTGGGGCTATTTTCGATGGTTGCCGTCCACGACCATGAAACCATCTACACCCATAATATGCTCCGTTTGCTCCTTGAAAAGAACGGATTAAGCATCGCACATTACCAACGTTTTCTGAGAGGGGGAAATCAATTATTCGTCTGTATGCTTCCATGAATTATTATATGAGAGCTATACCGAAAGACCGTCAGCTTGCTGTAGGTTACGTGTGGCTGGGATTAATTCTAATTTTATGTCTTAAGACGATTCTCCAAGCGCAGATTTATAGCGCTGGTTTTCGATCTATCACTGCGGATGAATCTGGATGATCGCAAGTTTTTTTCAAAGCGTGAATTTCCTGTCCTCTCTCGATTTCGTGCGTGTTTATAAGGCCACCTGGCAGGCTGCCGGAACAGATTACCTGGCCTATGCTCGCACAATTTTTTCCTCCGATCCCTACCTGGCAATTCTGGCTCTCCTTAGAATCAGTTTCTTGATCACCCAAAAGGGGAAATCTAAAGCCAAGTTATGGTATATTGCCCTGGCAACCATCCCTTTAATGACGTTTATTGCGCTTCACCGTGGGCAGATCGAGTCGCCAGGAATCATGTTCCGCTATATGGGGTTATTTACTTTCTTACTCTATCTATATGTGATCGTAAAATCGCCCAGGTTAAAGCAGATCCTAGAGCAAAGGTTGGCCCTCCCCCCAATTGATTCAATAAACAATTCTGCATTTTTCCCTGTCCTAAAATCCGCTAATGAAGATTCCCGACAATCAGGAATCTGCCCTCCAAATTGAGGCTCATTCTATGCGCCTGACGATTATTGGCCCAGTTTTTCCTTTCCGGGGAGGAATCGCCCACCATACTACTTTGCTGGCAAAGGCACTCTCCGAAAGTAACCATCAGGTTATGGTGGTCTCATTCAAGAGGCAATACCCGGCTTGGTTTTATCCTGGTCAATCTGACAGAGATCCCAGCTTGCAACCACTCCGCGTGGATGCTGAATATTTAGTAGATCCGATCTACCCCTGGACATGGTTGCACACCGCAAAAAAGATCGTCCAATTCCAACCGCAAGCTGTCATTGTTCCCTGGTGGACAACTTTTTGGGCACCTGCATTTTTATGCTTGTGCCTGCTACTAAAAAGAAGAGAAATAGCCGTTATCTTTCTGGTTCATAATGTCATTCCTCATGAAACCCGCTGGTGGGACGCTTGGTCATCCCGCCAGGTATTCAAGCTCGGGAAAGCTTTTTTGGTTCAGACCGTTCGTGAAAGAGAACGCCTGTTAACATTGATTCCCCAGGCTTTGATCGCTGTGTCGCCACACCCGATATATTCTATGTTCAATCAAGGGCGTTTGACAAAGCACGAAGCTAGAAACCGGTTAGGACTCCCCCTCGCCAGATCAATACTCCTTTTTTTCGGCATCGTCCGACCTTATAAGGGCTTGAACCAATTGGTAGAAGCTTTGGCTTTTTTACAAGATTGGGAAAAAGATGTCCATTTACTCGTAGCAGGCGAGTTTTGGGATGACAAATCCGGGTACCTGGATCAAATTCGGCGATTGGGTCTCTCTTCCAGGGTTACTATCTATGACAGTTACATCCCTAATGAGGAAGTCGGCATATTTTTCTCGGCTTCGGATCTATTTGTAGCTCCATATATAGGTGGCACCCAATCTGGAGCGGTTAAACTGGCTTTAGGGTTTGGATTACCGGCGATCATCAGTGATTGCATAATCGATGATATCCTCATCGAAGATGATCGGGTGCGAATAGTACCAGCTGGCAACCCTCGTGAACTAGCAACTGCAATCGAAGAGGCTCTTCAAACCGGATTATCTCAACCTGATAATTCAAATACCAGACCTCATCGGAGCTGGTTCGAACTTGTCGAGGCAATTGAACACCTTATTACTCAAGCCACCTAAATGATTAAATGGAATGGTTTTTCCAGTCTTGCCCATAATTGGCAAGAAATACTTTCCCACAAGGCGATTCTAGGGAAAGGCAGGGTTCTAAGGAATATTGCTTATTTGAGCGGTGGTTCGGCTTTCGCTCAGATTCTTACGGTAGTCAATGCCATCCTGCTTGCCCGATACCTCTCTCCAGAACGATATGGCCTCTTCATCGGGGCGTATGCAGCAGCTGGATTAACTTCATTTCTTTTCAACTGGGGTTTAGATACCTGGCTGCTTCGGCAAGCATCCATTTCCCAGAAACCGCAAGGGTTGCTGGGTAGTGTGATCGCTATTAAATTTGGCTTTGGAATCGCTTGGGCCGTGGCTTTACTGACGATCTTACCTCAAGTCCGACCGGATTTATTTCTAAAACCTCTCCTGTTTGTCAGCGCCTTGGATATTTGGTGTGATGGTTTATTCAATGCCGGAACGGCGTTGCTGAACGCCCAAAAACGCGTTTCCACCGTTTCAACCATGCTCCTAGTTTCTCGCGGAGGCAGGCTTTTAAATACCATCCTTTTAATCCTATTGGGAGCGACCTTTCCCGTCGTTTTCGCCGCAGGCCGACTGGCTGGAACTCTTCTCGCTTTGACCCTAATCCTTATCATCCTCAAGCCTAAATTCATCACGGGGTTGATTTCAAACGCTGTAATAATATTTCAAGATTCAATTCCTTACGGCTTATCTGACTTATTAGCCACGATCTACCTTCAGGCTGACGTTACCTTGTTGGCAATTATCCTGGGCAACCAGATGGCTGTGGGCTTGTATTCACCCGCTTCCAGTCTGGTTAACGCCTTATTTATCATTCCAGCAGCCGGTTATGCGGTCATGATCCCAGTATTAACCAGATTGATGGAATCAAGTCAGTTGGATTTTCACCGTGATGTGCGCATTATGTACGCAGGATTCATTGCCTTGGGTTTATTGATGTGGCTGGCCATCGGTTTAGGTGGGCATTTTCTGGTTGACCTTCTCCTGGGTCCCTCCTACTCGACCACCGGTCAATTGCTTTCTATTTTGAGCCCAATCTTATTCCTGAAAGCACTTAGTTTTGCTAGCGCGGCTATATTGGTGGCAGTCGGTTGGCAGAAATACCGGCTCGCTCCCCAGGCCATCTCTGCTCTCGTAAACGTATTATTGAATCTTTATTTTATACCCCAACTTGGGGTTCTGGGCGTCGCCTGTGTCTAT
>Ga0307435_1000727_pt1 | contig 14464 bp, 11 predicted proteins | sample SalMarWE160470MG_FD_202164 | JGI IMG/M metagenome (GOLD analysis project Ga0307435, IMG submission 202164) | Salt marsh sediment microbial communities from the Plum Island Ecosystem LTER, Massachusetts, United States - WE1604-70 | ecosystem: Environmental > Aquatic > Marine > Intertidal zone >... | reverse complement strand
AGTGCCAGGTAATAGCCATAATTATTCCTCACCAGCAAATTGTCAGGTTCAATTTCCAGGACCTTCTCAAAACAATTGTCAGATTTCCTGTAATCTCCCAGATTTTTGTAAGCTTCTCCCAGGAAAGTATAAAACTGCACTTCCTGAGATTTATTTTTTGAATATTTTAACCCGCTTTCAAGGGTTTTCGCCGCTTCCTCATTCCTCCCCGTCTGTACCAAAGCTATCCCCTTAAAAAGATAAAGTACAGGTTCTTCGTTAAATATTTTCAATGCTTCACTGCTTTTATTAATGACGCTATCATACTTAAAAAGTGAATTTTCAATATATAACAACTGCTCCCATATTATATAGTTCCTCTTTTCTATTCCAAGCACGACATTCAATTCATGCTCTGCCAGTTCCAATTCATCATTTCTTATATAAAAGTCAGCACATAAAGTCCGTACATTAACATTGTTTTCATACTTTCTTTTTAGCTCGTCGACAAGCATGCTTATATATTTATTAAAATTGCTGAATACCGAATCATCCTTAATAAACCGTACTATCAGTGATATTTTAACGTCCACGTCAATATTGTCATTATTTATGGCATCCCTGTAATATTTGAAGGCTCTCTCGTATTCATTATTTGACCGCAGGAATTCCGCATACGACAGTTCCGTTTTGTCATTATCGGGGTCCTTAATTAAAAGCATATTGTAATATTCAAGTGCCGCATCATAATTTTTAATATCAGCATAATATTCTGCCAGCAAGCCCAGCAGATCATAGTTATCAGGATAATATTCTATTGCCTTCTTCAGTTCATTTATTGCCTCATCCTGCCTTCCTGTCTTACTGTATATTTTATGTTTTGAAATTAAGATGTTCTCATTTTCGCCAATAACATCTTCTATTTCCTTCAGCATTAATAATGCCTTATCATATTTTTCCACCTGTTCATACATTAAAGCCAGCTTATATTTCATATTTATATCCTTCGGTTCGGTTTTTACAAGCTTTTCATATATGTATATGCTGCTGTCAATCTCATTCTCCAGGCTGCAAATATTAGCCAGGTGCAACAAATACCACTTATTATTATTCTCATCATAAAAAACCGCACTATCCGCATATTTTTTTGCCAATTCCATCTTGCCGGCATTTAAATAAATACTCGACAACATATAATGTATTGCAGGACTGTTTCTTTTGTATGACAGACATTCATCAAAATCTCTTATAGCTTGCCTGTACTGCCCGAAAATTGCATTTTTTGTAGCACCTGTAAATGCATAGTAAAATTCATTATCATAATCCCTTGTCTTATCGCTACCTGCAGGTGTTACCTTATTTGTATCATACACACTGCAGCTCAATGAATTATTAATAATCAGGATTAATCCTGTTATAAAATATATATTAATTATTTCCTTTCTTAATCTCATGTTTACCTTATGATTTTATAAATGCTGAAATCTCCGATACTAAGCTCCTCATCACTTTTCAAATATTCCACATTACTTCCGATAATAGACTGCGACGCTACTATTCCACTTACCCTGGAGTTATTATATATTATTGAATTTGATATTATACATTTAGATATTTCCGAATCATATTCTATTGATACATAGGGACCTATTATAGAGTTGTATATTTTAACATTGTCTCCTATATAGCACGGATCGATAATTTGCGAATTCCTTACTTTAACATTCCTGCCCGTTAGTTCTTTCCTGTCAGCAAACTCCAGGATCCTTGAGTTTGTCGCTATAAAGGTGTTTTTATTTCCACAATCGAGCCATTCCTTCACAGGGCCAATACTGAACTTAAGTCCCTTATTTTTTAAATTTTCAAGTACTGTTGTCAACTGGTATTCCCCATCCACTATAATTTTATTTCTTATAATATTCCTTATCTCATTATTTAATAAATCCCCGTTTTTAAAATAATACAATCCCACGATTGCCTTGTTTGAAATTTTTTCTTTTGGCTTCTCTATGAAATCTGTCACTATATTCTGCTCATCTATTTTAACCACTCCATAATTTTGCGGATCCTTTACCTCATAAATCCATATTATGGCTTCTTTCTCCTTATCAACTTTAAAATCAGCTTTAAACAGCGTATCTGCAAATGCTATAACAACCTCATTATTTAAAAGGTCACTTGCACAATATATTGCATGCGCAGTTCCCAGTGCCTCTTTCTGATAATATATCTTCCCGTTTGCATTGGCATTTCCTGCAATATTAAGCAGCTCATTCTCTATATCTTTACCAAAATCACCTGTTACAAAACCAATATTCTTAATTTTACTGTCTATTGATTTTGCCAGCTCTTCTATTAGCCTGTGAACCATTGCTTTACCTGCAATTTTCATTAACGGCTTGGGAACAAACAGGGAATGAGGACGCATCCTCTTTCCTATACCTGCCATAGGGATAATTACATTCATTTTTATAAGCTTTATTAATTATTTGCCAGTATGGCCAAACCCTCCCTTTCCCCTTTCGGTCTGATTCAACGCTTTAACCAAATCCCATTCAACCTTTTCATGCCTAGTTATTATCATCTGGCAAATTCTTTCACCATCATTAACCGTATAAATTTTATTTGACAGATTAATAAGTATAACGCACACTTCACCCCTGTAATCGGCGTCAATGGTCCCGGGTGTATTTAATACCGATATTCCGTATTTAATGGCCAATCCGCTTCTCGGGCGTATCTGGGCCTCGCATCCTTGTGGCAGCTCAATAAACAGTCCTGTCGGCACCAGAGCTCTTTCGAGAGGTTTAAGTTTTACAGGCTTATCAATATTTGCCATCAGGTCCATTCCTGCCGAACTGTCTGTGCTGTAAGCAGGAAGTGCATGTTTTGATTTACTGACTATTTTTATCTTCATAACCCTTTAAAAATATGGAAGCAAGCTTCTCTTTTCTTTCTACAAAATAAACAAAAGGTATAAACAACGCCGATCCAATTATAATATTATATAGCAGATTATCAGTTTTTACCATGATATTTACAAAATATATGCCCAATCCCAATAAAATATAAAACAATATTCTTTTAATATCATATTCTATTCTGTACAATTCCCTTCCCAGCAAATAAGAAAAAACAAGCATAACAAAATTGGATATCAGGTGCGAATATGCGCATGCTTTATAACTATAACGGGGAATGAAAATTATATTTAATATTATAGTAATTATTGCTCCCGTGCCGACAATTAAAACTGCATACTGCGTTTTGCCAGATAATTTATACCAGAAACTAATGTTAAACGACATTCCCAGTAAAATATTAGCAAACAGTACGACCGGCACAATGCTCAGTCCCTCATGAAATTTAGGGCTTATAAAATATTTAATTATGTCTATGTATAGAACAATGAATAAAAATATAATTAAACAGAATATTACGAAGTATTTTAAAATATTTCCAAACACTTCATTCGCATTTTTCTTTTTATAATTTGAAAAGAAAAACGGATCTGCTGCAAATCTAAACATTTGTATAAAGATAGTCATGAAAACAGCTATCTTATAATTTGCTCCGTATATACCTATTTCATATAATTTATCATAGCCCTGTACCAGGAAATGTCTTAATAATATTCTATCAATGGTTTCATTCAAAATACCTGCCAGTCCTGCCATCAGCAAGGGAAATGAATATTTAAGGATGCTCCCGTACAGTTTTGTGTTGAATTTTAATACAATTTTTTTCAGATCAACAAGCAATATAAAGCATATAAGTATGCTTGCCAGCATATTTGCAATTAAAACATACCCCACTCCAATATTCTTATTATAAATGCTATTCATCCAGTTGCTGCCGTGTGTCCTGGAAATATAGGGCATAATCTCCAGGAAAAACAATATCAGAACTATATTTACAATCACTCCAAGAATTTTGAATACTGCAAACTTCATCACTTTCTCTTCCATCCTTAATTTCGCATAGAATATAGACGTAAAAGCATCAAGGGCTATTATTACAGCCAGCCATTTAATGTATTCCGGCCTGTTGTTATACCCCATCAGTCCGGATATTTTGTTAACAAAAATGAAAACAAGCACAACAAATAATGATGATGTTGCAAATAATGATATGGCAGAAGTTGTAAAGATATCTCCGCTTTTTTCCTTGTCAGCAGTAAATTTGAAATAACCTGTCTCAAGCCCGTAGGTGAGAATCACTATCAATACTGCCACATAGGCATATAATTCCGTAATTATACCATACTCGCGGACCTGAAATTTGTATGTATAATAAGGTGTTAGTATGGCATAATTTAAAAATCTCGGTATTATGGAGCCCAGTCCGTATATTAAAGTCTGTCCCCCTAATTTCTTATAAGGATTCAATTTTCGTGATTAATTTTTAAAACATAAAACAATTTAATACTTTCAATTTTATATGTATTCTTAAATTTGTATTTTCGGACAATCATAAATATTAAAAAAATGAACAGGGTGGTAAAATTATATTATTCTTTGTTTTTCGCTCTTATTTTTAATAACAATATTTCCATGAATGCACAAATAAATGATGTTCCGGTTGTTGAAATTGAAACCTCCTTCGGCATTATTAAGGTAAAACTATATAATGAAACGCCAATGCACCAGGAGAACTTCTTAAAGCTTGTTTCCCGGAATTTTTATGATGATCTGCTATTTCACCGTGTTATTGAAGGTTTCATGATACAGGCAGGTGATCCTAATTCTAAAAATGCCCTTCCTGGCCAGCCTCTGGGCCAGGGAGATCTTGACTATACAATACCTGCCGAATTTAATAAAGACCTTTTTCACAAAAAGGGCGCACTTGCTGCTGCCAGGCTCCCTGACAACATAAATCCCAATAAAGAATCCTCTGCCTCGCAGTTTTATATTGTGCAGGGAAGGAAGTATTCCGGTTCCGAACTTGATTACATGGAGCGTAGCGGTACTCACATCAAATTTACTGACGAACAGAGAAAAATATATACTACAATAGGGGGCACCCCCCAACTCGATTATTCTTACACCGTATTTGGGGAGGTCATTGAAGGTATGGATGTTATTGATAAAATCGCCTCTGTTGAAACAGACCGCCGTGACAGGCCTCTGAAAGATATTAAACTGAAAATCATACGTGTTAACTAACTATACATTAAAATCTTATTATAATGACAGGGGTTATTGACAGTTATATTAAGGAAATAGAATCTTTTCATTCCCGTAACCATGATGAAACTGAGAAATTCAGGATTAAATTCCTGAGCAAAAAAGGTATTATAGCCTCTTTATTCGAGCAGCTTAAAAATATGCCTCCGGAGCAAAGAAAAACAATGGGTCAGAAGATAAATACCCTTAAAAACAAAGCTCTTGATAAAATAGCTGTTCTTAAAGAACAATCCCTTCCTTCAAAAAAAGAGTCCGTCATAAACGATCCTACTTCTCCTGCAGAGTCAATCCCTATGGGGTCAAGGCATCCTGTTTCCATAGTAAGGAAGCAGATAATCGATATTTTTTCCAGGATAGGATTTACTGTTGAAGAAGGCCCTGAAATAGAAGATGACTGGCATGTTTTTTCAGGATTGAATTTCCCTGATGAGCATCCTGCAAGAGACATGCAGGACACATTCTTCATAGAATTAAATCCCGACATCCTGCTGCGCACACACACCTCGTCAGTACAGGTAAGGGTTATGGAAACGCAGCAGCCTCCGATAAGGAAAATTTTCCCCGGGAGGGTATTCCGCAACGAAGTTGTTTCCGCAAGGGCTCATTGCATATTTCACCAGGTCGAAGGATTGTATATTGACAAGAATGTATCATTTGCCGATCTTAAGCAGACATTATTGTTTTTTGCCAAAGAGATGTTTGGCGGGGCCACCCGGATAAGGCTCAGGCCTGCATTTTTCCCGTTTACCGAACCGTCTGCCGAAATGGATATCTCATGCAGCATATGCGGCGGAAAAGGATGCAACATTTGCAAATATACCGGTTTTGTGGAAATCCTGGGCTGCGGCATGGTTGATCCCAACGTTCTTGAAGCATCTGATATAAGCAGCACAGAATATACAGGTTTTGCTTTTGGCATGGGCATTGAACGTGTTGCAATGTTAAAATATCATATTAATGATTTGAGATTGTTCTTCGAAAATGACTTAAGGTTTCTCAGCCAGTTTAAAGGTGATATCACCTGAAAAATAAATACGCTTTTCAAAGAAAGTCCAGTCCCTCAAGGGTACTTTTGATACTGCCGAATACCTGCTTCTTATATTTGCTGTTGCCATAGGTACATTAGCTGATTTCCGAGAGCTCCTGGATTCCAGCTCCGCAATCTTTTATTATTTGGCCACTATGCTGGGCTTTTCTATAATTCTTCATATAATTCTTGGAGCAATCTTTCGCATTGATACCGATACCTTAATTATAACCTCTACTGCAGGAATATTCGGCCCTGCATTTATTGGTCCGGTAGCCAACGGCATCCGCAACAAGCAGGTAATTGTACCGGGTATAACTATGGGCTTGCTAGGTTATGCTATTGGAAACTACCTTGGGCTGGCCGTTGCCTGGCTGTTAAAATAGTGACTGTGTTTCCCCGAATTTTGACTTGCCCATATGCTTATATGCCAATTCTGTCACCTCCCTCCCTCTTGGTGTGCGTTTAATGAATCCCTCCTTTATGAGAAAGGGCTCATATACTTCTTCTATAGTTCCCGCATCCTCACCCACTGCAATACCTATAGTATTTAATCCCACGGGGCCGCCCCTGAATTTTTCAATTATTGTATTCAGTATTTTATTATCCATTTCATCCAGTCCGCGCTTATCAATATTTAAAGCTTCAAGGGAATACCTGGCAATATGCAGGTCAATAATACCTTTTCCCTTGACCTGTGCAAAATCCCTGACCCTCCTCAGGAGGGCGTTGGCTATTCTTGGTGTTCCCCTTGACCGCTGGGCTATCTCTTTTGCTGCCTGTTCATCAATTTGTATGTTAAGAATCCCTGATGAGCGCAGTATTATTAAGTACAATATATCTTCATCATAATACTCCAGGTGTGATCTAATGCCAAATCTTGACCTCAGGGGGCTTGTCAGCAATCCGGCTCTTGTTGTTGCTCCTATTAAAGTAAACGGATTTAAAGACAGCTGAATGGACCTTGCGCCGGGACCCTTATCTATCACAAGGTCAATTCTATAATCCTCCATTGCTGAATATAAATACTCTTCTATAGTAGCATTCAGTCTATGTATTTCATCAATAAAAAGTACATCGTTCTCCTCAAGATTTGTTAAAATTCCTGCCAGGTCGCCGGCTTTTTCCAGTACAGGTCCCGATGTTGTCTTAATATTGGAATTAAGCTCGTTGGCTATAATATTGGCAAGGGTTGTCTTGCCTAGTCCCGGGGGTCCTGACAACAAAATATGATCCAGGGCCTCATTTCTCATTTTTGCAGCCTTCACAAACACTTTAAGATTTTCAACAATCTTATCCTGTCCCTTAAATTCATTGAATTCATGAGGTCTCAGCTTTTTCTCATATTCCTTTTCGACTTCGCTTATTTTGTCGTTCCTGATATTATATATATCATCCATAAATGATTCCTCTATTTTATAAGTTTTATATTTTCATCAGGCAAATCGACTTTTACTCCGTTTATCCTGATTTCCTTATTGTTATCATAAGTAACAGTAATAAGCAAATTGCCGTACCTGTCATATTTTTTCCAGCTTTTTTCCTTGATACCCATTGTAAAATACTGCTCTTCCTTCAATATGCCATTTTCATAATAATACCTGTGCTTCCCGTCGGGATTACCCTGAATATAATCTCCCTCGAATTTAAGTATGTCGCCTGTATAATAGTTTCTCCATTTCCCGTCCTTTAACCCTCCGATATATGAGCCTATTTCAATCTCATCGCCTACATTATAGTACCATTCCCCCTCCTTTTCGCCGTCAAAATATTTACCTTTTGTAATGACCTCGCCCGTTTCATCGTATTCTATAAAATCTCCTTCTTCCCTGCCCTCATAATACTCCTCTTTCCTTTTAACCGTTTCATTCTCACAGTACCATACCCATTCCCCGTTAAATCTACCATTTTCAAATTCTCCTGTCTGTTCTATTTTACCATTTGTAAAATAGAACACCCATTTCCCCTGTTGCAGGTTGTCCCTGTATTGTCCTTTGGATTTCAGAATCCCTGTAACATAAAAATTCTTCCAGTTCCCTGATTTATTTCCTTCCCTGTCAACAATACCTTCAGAAATTTTTACTCCATTGTCGTTATATATAACAGCATTAATAACGTTTCCGCTTATGTCATATTTTCTGTGAATACCGATAGGTTTAAAATTTCTGAAAGCCCCGTTATATGTCAAATTGCCGCTTTCATCATATTCATTTTTTATATCAATATCTTCTGCTCCAATATTATTATCCTCTACGATCTTACCTCCTTCGTACTTTAAAATTAAAGACAGGTTACCACTCTCATCGTACTCTTTATAAAGTCCGTTAAATTTATCATCTGTATAGTTAATTTCTTTTTTTACCTTATCATCGGCATAAAATTCTTTCCATACTCCCTGTTTAAGTCCCTGTTCATCGACCCTGTTTATTTTTTCCCTCTCCGCGAGATTCCCCTTGATATAGTATAATATGGTTATTATTGTCCCTGATTCATCATACTCAAAGGCTGTTCCGTCCCTTTTGTTATCTTTATACACGGCTTTACTTTTTAGTCTGCCGCTATTGTAATAATAATATGAAGTACCTTCTTTTTCATCATTTATATACAATTCCCTTGCTATAATATTTCCCACATATTCTATATTGGCTGTCCTGTCCGTATTATATGTCAGCATATACCCTGTTCTTTTCCCCATAATATAGTTTATTTTCCTCACCGTATCACCAACGTTGTTATAAAATACCCAAGTACTGTCGAGTATATGATTCTTCCTGTTGCCCTCGGATTTTAATACTCCGGTCAGATAATAGGTTTTCCAGTATCCATCGGGCTTACTGTTTTTCATCATTCCCTCGCTCGATACTTTGCCGTTGCTGTAATATAGAATAATATAGCCGTTCCCGACTATTTCCTGCTGCGCACCTATAATAGCATACAGATTTAAAACCAGTGCAAGAAGGATATATCTTTCAAGTTTCATAATACTAAAGTCCGACTTTTTCTGAAATTTCAAGCATTTTTAATATAGGTTTTTCAGCCTTTGCCCTTAATTTTTCGTCAAGTGTTATTTCCGGCAGTTCGTATTTCATACATATATATATCTTTTCAAGGGTATTCAGCTTCATAAAATTACACTCGCTGCAGCCACATGTCGAATCCCTGGGAGGGGCGGGTATAAATATTTTACTGGGACTGGCCTTTCTCATCTGATGTATTATCCCCGGCTCCGTGGCCACAATATATTTACCGGCTTCATCACTGATAGTAAATTTTAACAATGATGATGTCGAGCCTATATGATCTGCAATTAAAAGGACAGGTTTTTGGCATTCGGGATGGGCTATAATTTTGGCATCTTTATTTTCCTTTTTAAGTTCTGCAATCTTTTCCACAGAAAATTCCTCGTGTACATGGCATGCCCCGTTCCATATGATCATATCCCTGCCTGACAGGCTTTTTATATAATTACCCAGATTTTTGTCAGGAGCAAAAACAATCTTTTCATTCTCCGGCAAATAATTAATTATCTGCAGTGCATTTGTCGATGTACATATTATGTCTGACAGTGCTTTTATTTCTGCCGATGTATTTATATAACTGATGACGGTATGGCCTGGATATTTTTTCAGAAATTTTTCAAATTCTTTTGGCGGACATGAGTCTGCCAGTGAGCATCCTGCATTTAAATCAGGAAGAAGGACCTTTTTTCGGGGTGACAAAATTTTTGCTGTCTCTGCCATAAAATGAACTCCCGAAAATACAATAATGTCGGCATCAGTGCTTGCTGCCTTCCTTGACAAGTCAAGGCTGTCACCCACAAAGTCTGCTATATCCTGTATTTTATCATTCTGATAATAATGTGCCAGTATGACAGCATTTTTTTCTTTCCTCAGCCTGTTTATTTCCCCTGCAATATCCAAATCTTTTGGCACTTCCATTTTCAGATATCCAAAATCCTTCAAATCTTTTTTATTAACAATATAATTCATTAATATATATTTAAATTATTTATATTATTTTTTTTATAGTCTGTTAATTGTGTTTATAAATTTATTATGCTTTTCTTGCTTTTAAAGTAATTAAAAATTTACTAAATGATTTTCAACAATCATAATCTTATTTAATTTTTGATTTATAAACTGATACATACTTTTTAACAAGCTGTTAATTAATACCGTTCTGTAAAATTAATTAGATTTTTTAAAACGGTATTTTGTTTAAATAATGTTAAGTTTCAGATAAGAATTTCTAAAAAATATATTTTTATATTTTAAAACAATTTATATACATGTTTTGTAATCCGGAAGTCAAGTTTTTTTATGAATTTTAACATTCAACAAGCTAACAAATATTTAATATTCCTGTTAATAATATATTTATTTTATATTTGCCTTTAAGTTATAAAACAAATGGACAGAATAAGAATTGCCATAGCAAGTGATCATGCCGGATATGAATTAAAGAAAGGGTTGCTGGAATATCTTGGGAAGAAAGGGTATATAGTTAAGGATTTTGGTTCATATTCTGCTGAAAGTGCAGATTATCCTGATTTCGCCCATGTTCTTGCGGAGGCGGTTTCAAGGAAGGATTTTGATTATGGAATATCGCTCTGCGGTTCGGGAAATGGCATAAACATGACTGTTAATAAGCACCAGGGAATAAGATCTGCTTTATGCTGGAATGTTGAAATTGCAGAATTAGCAAGAAGGCATAATGATGCCAATGTCTGTGCTTTGCCAGCCAGGTTTATTACTATAGGTGAGGCAAAAGATATTGCAGACAGGTTTCTGAGCTCACCCTTTGACGGAGGGAGGCATAAGAGGAGAGTGGATAAGATTCCCCTTAAAAAGAATAAATAATATCATGGTTTAAGTACATATTTTCTTACTGTAAGGATAAGTATTATTCCTGTAATTGTACCTCCTGCGTCTGCCAGTACATCATTAATGCTGCCAGTTCTGTTTGCCAGGATAAAATACTGGACCAGTTCAATAACAGTACCCCATGATAGTGTTATAACTGACAATAATATCCAGGTAAGGTACCTGTTTTTCAGTGCATGTTTGTATCTGGTAAAGTCGATATAAAGGATAATCGAAAAGACAAGATACATAACAAAATGAAAATACTTATCCATATGTTTTATATTGGACAGGAATGTCCGGTGAACCTTATTTAAAGGTAATACGCAGGCAACTAAAATTATAAGGGCCCATATTAATGATAATATAAAATTACCTGTAATCGCGGGGGTTGTTGATCTCCTCATACTTCAGAATAAAAAACTGATAAATATAGGCAATAAGGATTAATTTTTTTATCATTTAAATTTTTCTTATATTAAATACCCATAAACAGGGGCATATTCACATGAAAATAAGAATGACGGTATCGGAGATGCTTTCAATACTGAAAAGCGAAAAAATCAAAACATGGTTTGATCTGGGAATTTTTATTGACCGGTTCAGGGAAACAAAGCTGCTGCCGACGGTAAAATTTAACGGGACATACAAGGAATTCAAGAAAAGGATTACAGAAGGGGGGCTGGCATTTATCACCTTTTTATATTCTGTAGACGGGGTAACAATAGAAGTTGAAAAATATGCCAAGATATTCAGAAAAATACTTAAGGGCATAAAAGTTCATTATATATGCGGCAGGTTTTATCCCGAGTCATATAAGCTTATTGAAAAGAGCATCATTAAGTATGAGATGCCCGAGATGAGAGCTTTTGATAACTGGAAGCTTTATAAGGACTTTTATTTTACAAAGCTTGAAAGGGGGGGCAGGAAATATAATGAATTAATAATTAAGTTCTGGGAAGAAGTATTAATAATAACTGAGAAATTAGGGACTTATATTGAGGATAATAACATAAATCTTTTTTACCTGGTAAATATATGTTCAAATCCGGGTAATATATCTATGGCGCTGGCGACTGTATTTGTTTCCGAATACCTGGGCATACCTGTCATTAATAATAATCATGACTTTTACTGGGAGGGAGGTAACAAGAAAATTGATATTCTTGAAAAGGGGCTAAAAGAGGGTCCCCGTGATTTTTTTTTCAATAATGCCGATATAGGAGAGGTCTTTTCAATAATAGAGGTACTATTTCCCTGGGAATCACGTACATGGATTAATGTAAATATTAACCAGATGCAATCGTGGCGCCTGGTAATTGATAAGGGTCATAATCCTGCAAATGTAGCTGAAATAGGGACGGCCGTCGACACTGACAAGTATTTTAATGTAAGCAAAAGGGAAAAAATAAATACATTTTACCAGTTTGAAAAGATCCTGAGCCGTTACAGCAACGCCTTAATAAGTTATTCGGTATCTGATGTAATTAAAAATAATCTTGTTGACAGCAAAGACCCCCGGCCGATATTAATAGGTGCGAAGACCAGGCCTGTTGAAAAGTTCCTTGCTGAAAACATAATATTCCTGCAGCCAACGAGGATAATAGGAAGAAAAAGGATTGAACTGGGTTTCAAGCTTATTAAGAGGCTTTTTACCAATGTTAACTTTGTTGAACAATTTAAGGTAACTCCTAATTTAAAATTAACGGTTATTGTTACAGGGCCCATTGCTGTGGGTCATTTTGAATATTACCAGAAACTTATAATACGGTTTTCAGAGCTTTTAAATGTAATTGACCCGGGACTAAGGAACAAGGTATACCTGGCATTTTTATTCAGTGAACTGGACAAGGAGTCGTTTAAAAGCAGGTTCAGCAATCCGGTTGGAGTGCCCGAGCTATACAATATAGCCTCACTGGTCCTTTTGCCGAGCAGGACCGAGGGGAGGGGACTCCCGATTATTGAGGCTACAGCCTGCGGAACGCCTATTTTTTGCAGGAGGTATTTCCCGAAAAATGTGTATTCTGAGGTTATAGGTGAGCATCTGCCCGAAATTGACAGGCTGAAGGTCATAGAATTCAGGGGCAAGAAAATAACATCAAAGCATGCCGACGAGGTTTTTGACAGGGTAATGTTTCCTCACAAGTATACGGAAGAAATTCTGCATAACAAGAATGCAATATTAGGCAGGTTCAGCCTCGCAGCCCTCACAAATAACATAAATAATATTTTACACAGGCTTTATAACCAGGTACTGCCAAATGACAAGTCTATAGAGATTGTAAAAGCCGAAATAAGCAGGTACAAAAAAGTTGTAAATTTCAGCAATGACGACCTGAGGGCAATATTAAATACGAAAAACAGGCATTTCCTGCCTGGATTCGGGAGGCTGGCATTCATGCTGAATTTGAAGTCATTAATCGACCCCAGTGCATTCAGGGTCGAAGAGCAGCAAATAAGGGGATTTGTACATAGCTATGCCAATAAACTACTGAAGGACTATAGCTCGATAGCCATTACAACAGAAAAGAAGATCAGGTTTTTCAATGCCGTAGACAATATATTTCAATACAGTGAAGGAGAAGTAAAGATAAGGCATGACCATTCCTTTGCCTACAGGCACAGAAATAAAAATTATTATCCCTACCAGGATTTTACTGCCCAGGAGCTAACCGGACTGGTAAACTTGCTTTTTCTGAAGATAGTGAATCCCAGGGCAAGGAAAATTGTGGATGAGAGCCCCCATTTTTTTACTGACTGGAATCTTGCCCTTGCAGAACTGACTTCGAGCTCGGATATTGCAATTGATGACAGGGAAAGGTTAATAAAGAAATTACAGACAAATATACCTATTGGTATTTTCCCGGGAGATTATGTAAAGTATGAACTTGAATTTTTCGCTTTACAGTCTGTAAGGTCAAGGCTCAGGCTGACTATAGAGGAGGAGCTGGATAATAAACTGATAATCAAGAATAAGAAGAGGCTTGCGCCTGTTTATGTCTTTGCACATACTAAACCTATAGGCAAATGGTATAATAAAGATGACATAATTAACTATATTGAATCGGGAAAAGAAAAGGAGTTATATTTATTGTATAAACACGGACTGATAAAGATTATCGAATCCAGGCAGTTGTGCCTGGGCATACATTTCCCCCAGATGGGGGCAAAAGCGTTGAAGGTTTTAAGATATATCCGTGACAATAAGGGATTTCTTATCTCAAACAGGCAATTTGCTTCAATAATGAGCGATTTTGTAGATATTGACTGTTTTCATATAGGTAATGCCGTACATCCGATTACTGCCAACATTATGGGAATTCCTGTAAATAGCGGGTATATCCAGTTTGTGCCGGCCGGAATAAGGACTACGCTGGCATATCCTTCACCCATACAGACAGCCAAAGATT
>Ga0307435_1000726_pt1 | contig 14467 bp, 14 predicted proteins | sample SalMarWE160470MG_FD_202164 | JGI IMG/M metagenome (GOLD analysis project Ga0307435, IMG submission 202164) | Salt marsh sediment microbial communities from the Plum Island Ecosystem LTER, Massachusetts, United States - WE1604-70 | ecosystem: Environmental > Aquatic > Marine > Intertidal zone >... | reverse complement strand
TTCTCCAAGCGCTACTCCTGAGGTGAGCGCGACCCCAAACGACTCTATCACAGCGCTAGATACCCTTACCCCAGCGCTAACCGCAACTTCGACGCTCATTCCCTCACCGACACCATAAGCACTGGCATCACCAGACATGAGTTTTTATATCAGGGCCCCTAAAGGGCAGGAAACGAGTAACTTTCATCCAAAATCCAGTATACTAGCCTGATGAAACAGAGATGCTTGATTTACCAGCTTGGATTGGTGCCATACGAGCAAGCTTGGGATCTGCAAAACCGGTTGGCTGCAGAAATTGCTAGCGGGACCCAGCCGGCAACGTTATTACTGTTAGAACACCCCCATACCTACACTTTTGGTCGCAGTGGTCATTCGGAAAACTTGTTGTGGGATGAAACCGAACTGGTTCGCAGAAGTATTCACCTCCATGGGGTGGATCGCGGCGGAGATATCACTTACCACGGTCCAGGACAGCTGGTGGGCTACCCGCTGTTGCATCTGGGTACCGCGGGATTGCGAATAGATCCTCAAAACGGGTCCGGGCGATTGCCGCAGGCAGATTACGTGGGCTACCTTCGAAAATTAGAAAAAGTGCTGATCAATGCACTGGCGCAGCTTGGCGTTGCTAGTGGGCAGGTTCCCGGTCTTACTGGTGTGTGGCTGCAGCCGGAAGTGTCCTCTCCCTGTGCAGATCCTCCGCCGGATTTACGTAAACCTGTTGCTAAGATCGCTGCCATCGGAGTTAAAGTCGATGTGAAAGGGGTCTCCAGGCACGGCTTTGCTCTAAACGTAAACCCGGATATGAGCTACTGGGATGGAATTATCGGTTGTGGTTTGAAGGACAACCCGATGACAAGCCTGGCAGAAGTCCTGCAACCCGTGCCCACAATGCAGCAGGTGAGTGAGGCTGTCATCGAGGCATTCGGGGAAATATTCGAATTTGAGATGGTGATAGCAGAAGAGCACAGATTTTTGCACCTTCTCAAGGTGTATGTCTAGTTCTGGGGCAAATGGGGTTTGGGGTGTTGTTCTCCCCAGATTGGGGGCAGGTTGTAAACTCTTCCCCAATCTGACATGCACCCCCTTTACAATTCCGTTTGACAGCTATCGTAAAAACCTGTACACTTGTAGGCAGGTTTAACTGCAGATTCTCTGGGAAATTCATCAGGAGGAATTAATGGCTCCCCAATCATATCAACTGGTAATGAGGACCGGTCCAACACCAGGCAAATCTTTTGCCCTTGACAAAGATGAAATCCGGATTGGCCGGGATATTTCCAATGATGTGGTTATCAACGATGCGGAGATCTCACGCAAGCATGCTCGCATGATCTTACAAGCCAGTGGTTATGTCCTGGAAGATCTCGGGTCGACCAATGGCACCTTTGTCGATGGGATACGTTTGGCTGGACCGCACCCGGTGAAGCCTGGCGAGACGATTCTGCTGGGTGAAAACGTGAGTCTGACCTTTCAAGCAGCCAAGTACGATCCAGATGCCACCGTTGTAGGCTCAGGGGGTCAATGGGCTACCCCACCAACGCAGATTGAATACCCTCGTGAAACTTATGTGCCTGAAACGCCGCCATCCCAACCCGCGTATTCCGGTCGTGTTCCCCAGTATGAACCTCTAGAACAACCGGAAGAAAAAAAGGCGAGCCAGACCTGGTTGTACGTCGGCTGCGGCTGCCTGGTGCTGCTGGCTTGTATCGTGGTAGGTGCCGTGATATGGTACATCGACGCCAACTACCTGTGGTGCTCGGTCTTCCCGTTCTTACCCGGTTGTTGAGCTAAATCAACGCCTCACCACTACCAGACATTTTAAAAGCCCCCCTTCGGGGTTTGGCATATAGAAAAAGGGGCTCATTTAACCAATATAGTTGCCCTTCTTTTCAAAAGGTTAGCCCGGATGCACCCATACCCATCTGGGCTATCCCTTTTATAAACACTACCTGCATTTCAATTCCGCTCTCACCCCTATGGGTTGGTGACTGCGAAAAGGTCAAAAACCGGCAAAGTAACACCATAAGGTTGGAAGACCTTCATATCGATAGCATCTAAATTGGCATTTACGAGCGCCAGGATATGCTCGGTCTCAGGATAACGTCCATCTATGAGAGCACTGTCGGCCTGAACGAGCAGCTCCTCCAGGAAGTGGTTTTCAGGGCCTTGAGGATGGCGGATGTAATCAGCAACAATACCTCGCTGGCGCATTTGCTCACCATCCGGTAACCAGGCTGTAAGGAAATACGCGGATGGGTCCAGGTCCAGCTGATAGCGACGCACAGTATCGTAAAATGCGATGGTCAGACGGACATCATCGAACACATCCGGGTTAATATGCTGGCGGCGTAAATCTGCTGTAAAACCCTGTTCCAGTTGATGAAAGCTAATCCCAAAATGAGCTTGCAGGGCGGCATCCATCGCCTGGGATTGTTGCCCATTTGGCTGAGGATGGATATCGCGATAAAAGTTTGAATAAGCTGACCATCCGAAGGTAGCGACCATGTACTTGACCAACGCACCAGCCTCGATATAACCAATCTCGTGTTGAGAGGTATAGAAGTCATCGGTGAGGGTTGTAAGTGGGATATACCAGCCTAAATCTAATAAAGCCGCCGCGCGCGGCAGCAAGGGCTCCGGCTTGTAATGGCCACCGGTCAGGTAAACTGCCAGGCCCTCCACCAGAATCGCGGGACGCAAGTCACCACCCAGACGACCGTCCAAAAGGTGAATGATCTCATGGTGCAATACTTGGGCAAAATCGCTGCCAACGTAATCGCGCCCTAAGTAGGTAACATAAACCTCGTTGCTGGTAAAGCCGCCATGTCCAAGCACGCGCGGCAAGATAGTAACCGGTATCGGTTGATCAAGGCTGACTCCCATTTGCTCGACAGACATGGCAGCCTGCCGGTCTGCGGTTTCGAGCAAAGCAGCTAAATTCCGAGCTGCATCGGTTCCAGTGATGTAGTGCACCCGGCAGCACTCACTTGCGACCGTTTCCCAATGGGCTAGGGGCGCGGGAGGCAGCACCTGGCTCTGGGGATTGAGCATAACCGTTTGGGACCAGGAATAACCAGCCGGCTTGACTGAAAAGGTCAGGGTATAGGCGCCTGGTTGGAGGTCGCTTGTATTCCAGGCCCATAATAGCGTGGCTTGAAGTCGTCCAACCAGACCATAAGGCTTGAAATCTGCAGAACCCAGATCGTGATCGCCAACCTGAACCTGGACCTGATTATCCTGCAAGTCCACTTCTTGAGGTGCGATCACCTCCAGGCTCACCTGGTCCCCTACGTACAAGCCTCCATCTGGGTGAAGGCGCACGGTAAAAACGGGTACATCTGGGGCAACCGGGGAGGCGGATGGTGTTGGAGGCGTGACAGGTGAAGATTTGGTCGAGAGAGGGGCTAAGGTGGGTGAAGGCGAGACCTGTGCAGGAGTGACCGTCACTAAAGCGGGTAATGTGGGAGTCAGTGTCCCTTGCCCAAAAGCAAGCGCCTGGCAACTCAGAAGAAAAACCAAAAGAAGTAGCAGAAGAAATCGACGCACGCAGGTAATTATACAGCCTCTGCAATCATCTCTCAGCCATATTATGGGCTGCTGGTACAATTATGTCCAGAAAAACGACTATGATCAACAAGAAAAGGGCTGGTGTGCAGGGGTTATGGCCTTCTTATCGTTCAGGATCATTGATGCAAAAGGACCCCATCTCGGAAGGTTGTTAACCATCCAAAGGAGGTATTAATGTCACCTATGTTTGTCCCCGGCCCAGTGGACGTTAACCCCGCAGTGCTGGCTGCTCAGGCCCAACCCATGCTGCCTCACCGCAGCAAGGAATTTGAAGAGATCTTTCAACGCTGCTCAGAAAAGGCTCGCAATCTTTTCTTTACCAATAGGCGCGTGTTCATCACAACTGCCTCGGGAACCGGTTTGCAAGAGGCAGCTGTCCGAAATTTGGCTAAACAAACTGTGCTCTCTTGCGTAAACGGGGCATTTGGAAAACGCTGGTATGAAGTCGCCCAAACAAACGGTAAACAGGCTGACCTCTTGGAAGTGGAATGGGGCCAACCGCTCCTACCTGAGGCTGTGGCCGAAGCGCTGCGCAAGAAACAATATGAGGTCATCACCCTGGTTCACAATGAGACCTCCACTGGTGTGCAAAATCCGGTGGAGCAGATTGCCGCAACCGTCCACGAATTTAGCCCGGACACCCTGATTTGCGTGGATGCAGTCTCCTCTTTGGGTGGGGTAAAGATCGAGATGGATGCCTGGGGCTTGGATTTGCTGCTTACTTCCTCGCAGAAATGCCTGGCTCTGCCACCCGGATTGGCGCTGGCTGCGGTATCAGATCGGGCCATGGCTTACGCACAAGGGGTGCCCAACCGGGGCTGGTATTTCGATCTGGTAAGGATGGAAAAACACCTGAACAAGGATTCTACGCCTGCTACGCCGGCTTTATCCTTGATCTTTGCCCTTGACGTGCAGCTCGAACGCATCCTGGGTGAAGGATTAGAAGTCCGCTTCAAACGACATAGCGACATGGCGAGCCGCGTCCAAGATTGGTCACTGGCACATGGGTTAGGTCTATTTGCTGCAGCCGGCTACCGTTCGCAGACGGTGACGACAGTCACCAACACCTTAAATCTCGACTTTTACCGCCTGAACGAATTCCTCATGGCGCACGATATGCGCATCGCCAACGGCTATGGTTCTTTGAAGGGTAAAACCTTTCGTATTGCCCATATGGGCGAGACACAATTGGAGCATATTGAGACACTTTTAGCAAGTATGAACGAATTCTTGGCCTAGTTATGGCAAACGACCAGCTAACCTTTCAGGTCGTCCTAACTACATTCACCTACGGAGGGGAATGCCTGGGGAGGCTGCCGGATGGACGGGCTGTATTCGTGCCTTTTGGCCTCCCCGGTGAGAAAGTACGCTTACGCCTGGTTGAGGAAAAAAGCAGCTACGCCAGGGCTGAGCTGCTGCAGGTTTTAGAGCCATCCGGGGGGCGGATCACGCCCCGCTGCACCCACTTTGGCTTATGCGGTGGTTGCCATTACCAACACATGCCGTATGAAGATCAACTGACTGCGAAAAGAGGGATCCTGACCGACCAGTTAGAACGGCTCGGAAACCTGGCAAACCCGCCGGTTGAACCTGCCGTTGCTTCTCCCCTTTCGTTCTATTACCGCAATCATATCCAATTTCATCTCACTCCTGAGGGGAACTTAGGTTACTACAAAGCGAATACCAAGCAAGCCTTCCCTATTTCAGAATGTCACCTGCCAGAAAGAGCGCTCAATTCTTTATGGCCATTATTAGATATCGAGCCTATCCATGGGTTACAACGCATTCACCTGAGGGCCGGTGCAGATGACCAGGCTTTGGTGGTCTTAGAAAGCGAGGTTCCCGACCTGCCTGAGTTCTTGGTGGAGGATTTGAGCGTATCTGTTGTACACCTTAGCCCGGCTGGCAGCCAAGTTCTGGCTGGCAGCCAGTATCTTACGATGAAGGTGCTGGAAAGGGTATTTCGTGTGTCAGCCGAATCATTTTTCCAGGTCAACACTCCCATGGCTGCTGCGCTGGTCGCTCATGTGATAAAAGGGCTGTCACTTTCTCCCAATGCCACAGTCCTAGAACTGTACGCTGGAGCAGGTTTATTCAGTGCCTTTATCGCACCGATAGCAGGTAGGCTCATTTGTGTGGAATCTTCTGAAAGCGCCTGCGATGATTTCACCTATAACCTGGATGAATTTTCTAATGTGGATTTATACCAGGCAGAGGTCGAAGAGGTCCTACAAGATTTGGATCTCAAGCCCCAGGTAATCATCATGGACCCTCCCCGTCGTGGCCTGGAGAGGCAAACCATGGAAACCATTCTGGAGTTTAACGCTGATCAAATCACTTATATTTCTTGCGACCCGGCCACCTTAGCACGGGATGCGCGCCGCTTGTACCAGGGGGGCTATAAGCCGCTACAGATTACGCCGTTCGACGTCTTTCCCCAGACCTACCACATCGAATCCATCAGTGTTTGGAGAAAAATTTAGATATCCCACATTACATATCTAATTTAACATTGGCTTAAAGTCACCGGATTGAAATAAGGATTGACGGTGTTGGTGCACGCTGTCTGGTATGTTGACATCATACTGAAAAATAGGCACGGTATTTGCATCTGTATGTAATGTGATTCAGTCAAGAAAATCCTTGACATAGAACAAATGTTCGTGTATAATCAAACCAACTAGAACATTTGTTTTGCTAAAACTCAATTTTCGGATTTTATCTCCATGAATAAATATGATTTTGCCCTTCAGGTGGTTGATAAATACACCTCAGAGGTTGCAGTGGATGAGGCAAGAAACCATCCATTGCATATGGGTGGCGCTTATGCCCAGGCTGAAACGACCTCGAACATTTCATTGACCCTCACCCAATTAATGGATGACTTTGGACCCTTTCCAATCCAATCCGCTATCTTCGGGCTCTGTGAGGATAATTTGCCGATTCTTCTCGACTTGACCGATCCAATATCTGGATCGGTAATGATCCTAGCCGCTCCGGATGGTGGAAAGACGAATCTACTCAAATCGATCTTGTGGTCTCTTGTCGAGATAAACAGCCCAAAAGAAGTGAGTTTTATACTTATTTCTCCGGATCTCGATAAGATGGGTTCATTACGCCAGCAACCTCATTGTGTAAAATCCTGCTCTCCCTATCTACGGGAAAGCAGTGAATTAATCATTCAGTTGAGTGCCATTGCTGAACAAAGGCGTAGTGGACGACAACGGGGTCCCGCCATGGTCCTGGCTATCGATGATTTGGCTTATTTTGCATCGGACAACCTGGATGGCGATGTCATTATCTACTTAAAACAGTTGATCAAGGCTGGACCGAAATCTCAGATATTCACCATTGCAACTGTTAATCCCGGTGACATGGCAGTTATTCATCCTACAATCGCTTCTGCATTCAAAACCAGAATTCTCGGAAATAAAATGGGATTGCATCCATTATCAAAAGAATTCGCGCCAAGCAGTGCTAAACTGCCTGTTAATCATTTCGGCTTGAAGCTGAGAAACGAATTCGTAAGATTTTCCGTTCCTACGGTAAGTTATTAATCAAGAGGAGCGCTAAAATGAAAATCGGCATGTTATGGTTCGACAACGATAAACAAACAGACCTGATCACGAAAATTGAAACCGCTTCCGTCTATTATTTCCAAAAATACGGTAAACGCCCCAATATATGCTTTGTCCACCCCTGTATGCTCCCAAAGAGAGAAAATCACTCCGAGAACCAAAAAGAAGCAACTACCTATAAAGCCGGCAACGTTGAAGTTCGATCAAACCAGACCGTACTCCCCAACCATCTGTGGATAGGAATCAATGGGGTCAACGGCGAAGCTATAACGTAATTGATGCAAGCACCAGGTCGAGGCTCAAACTGGCATCCATCTGACCAGTTTTTATCGATTCGTCCACATCTAGCAGCTTAATATAAACCGAATCTAGCGTCGCCATATCGAAATGGCGGGCCTGGATACTCAATTTACGAGCGACAAATCGGGGGATAGCCAATAAACCCATAATTTCGTCTTCACTTCCACCTTGATCCAGTATTTCTCTGGTAAGAAGAAGTAAACGAAATTGGCGGACGACCATCCCAAAAATCGAGAGCGGATCTTGTTCTTCCAACAAGCGGTGCAACATACCTAACGCCTGGGGTCCATCTTGATTTCCCATGGCGTCAACCATCTCAAAAATATTAGACTCGCCAGCCAATGGGGTAAGGTATTCAACATCATCAGGGGCAACAGTACGCTGAAAATTCACATAGGACAACAACTTTTGGATCTCTTGATCTGCAAGGCGGGAATCCTCACCTACCAGAGAAGATAAAAAATCAGCCGCCTGGTACGAAAACTGGCCACCTAATTCTCTGGCACGGTTTTGAATCCATCGGGACATCTCCTTACCCTTGCGTTGACCATAATACCTGAGGTAGGCCCGTCTTCCCGCATTTATCGCCCAACCTTCTAGCCAGTGAAATTTTCCCTTTTCCCGGTCCTTTTCATCTGTCAGCGTCCGCTTTTCAACCAGGACTAAAGCTGATGAGCCAGGGATATTTTCCAGGTAGTCCAGGAATATTTGGTTAGAAGACAGCCTATTGGCGAAAGTTAAAGGGTGATTGAGCACCACCAGTCTCCGGTCTGCCAGGAAAGGAACGGATTGCGTGGCAGTTACCAGTTCATTCATCGAAATTAATCTACCATCCAGCTCAATGTAATCCATTGCAGCCATGGCAGAATCGCCCAGTTTGGCCTTAATTTCAGCGACAAACTGGGCGATTGAAAATTCATCCTCACCGTGGATCAAATAAACCACCGGAGGCTTTTTTGCCATTCTCAGCCTCTTGTGACCACGCGATAAGCGTTGAGACGACCCTGCTTATTCGCGATAATTTCAATCACCTCCAAGTCACCCGGCTCTCCCGAGGTGGTAATCCGTTCCTGCAGCTTGTAACCTAAGGGCTGGCTGAAGATTAGAGCCAGGGTAGCCATGGTCATCGACAAAGGCAGGCGCTCTAACTTATCCCGGAACCGCTGTCCAGCGCCAAACATGGCTGCCCCACCGGCTAACCCGGCCATGATGCCAGCAGTCACAAAATTCGTGCCACAGCGCTCGTGGACGGCCAGCTTTTGTTCGCCGGCGCGCAAGCGTTGTAAAGCTTCATCTACAGCTTCCTGGACAGTTTCAAGAGGCACGTCTCCCAGCAACCAGAAACCGCCTACATCAGAATGCCCTGCAAGATTGGTATTCGGAAGATGCTCCGAAAGGATGTGAAGCGTGGCGTGCTCTAAACCGTGATTTCGACGCACCCTTGATATCCAAGGCATATTGATAATAGTCTGTACCACATAAGATTCAAATATACTCATTACTACCTCCATTGAGATGATTATACACGCAAGTGTGCTTTTAGAAAGCAGACACGCCCGGCGATTGCCCGACGCGAACACACCCGTATGCATGGATACGGGTGTGTCCAGAGAAAACAAAAATTATAACCCGCTATGAAGTAGAGGTAGAGGCTGAGGGTTGCGATTCAATTACCGAGCGGGGAGCCGTGGCTTGCAAGAATCCAATGTACATGAGCACCACTCCCAGGAACTCACTCAGATAAAGCCAATCCGCAAGTCCGGCTTTGATAAAGGTCCCAGCCATCGCTGGCATCAACGCGCCAGTTGCAATCAAGATATTGCCAACTAACCGGTTGGCAAGCACGCGTTTGCGCCAGAACAGAAAAGCCGAGTAGATCGCCCCACCCACCAGAGCGATTGTTCCATAGATGTTTAACAAGATGGTCAGCAAGATGATAGCACTATTGCGGGTTAGAATATCTTTGTACTGGGCAGAAACCGGCTGGCTGAGATCGTATGAAGGGGTCGCAGATGTGAGAGGAGCGGCCAGGATCAATCCGAGCGAGATCAAAGAAACCACTGCCAAAATTACGGTTAGGGAGGGAGCCACTGCGCCCCGGCGAACCAGCAGGTGAATGGTTCCCTGTCCAAGCCAGGCGGCTGTCAGCATAGCACCACTCAAATACCACAGCTTCAGAGCCAAGGAGTTGAAGGTGAAGATCATAACCGCCTCGGTCAGGGTTCCCAGCCCGTACAGACTCAAGCCTATCCCCCATAACAACAGGTGAACGCCGCCACGCTGGCGGTAGCGATTGAAAACCGCGACAGCAAAGGCGAATGCAACTAGGGTGGAAAAGATCGAGATGTAATGCATAAAATCCTCCATATTTCCCATAATTTATAGGGCCGGTAGCAGGCCAAAAACGGACAATCCGATCAAAGCTATCGTTGCGAGTAAAGCGACCAGGAGGATCACCAAGATCACCGGCACGAGCCGCTCTGACCACTTTGAAGCGATAAACCTTTTACTCCGGCGTTTCATCGTGAGGGGCCTCGCTGGTAAGCATCGTATGTCTCTAAGAGCGTGATCTGAATCTGGTCTGTGAAAGCGTTGATTCTGCGGAACATACCACTCCAGGCATGAGGCGATCTCACAGAAGCAGCCTCGTAGACCCTCAGCATCGAATCCAATAAGACGTTGCGGAAGAAAAGGAAAGCGTGAGTAGCTTCGGCGCAACTCAAACCATACCGCCAACCTCTGGAGGCGTACTCATAACCCAGGGCCCGCGCTTCTGCTTGAGCGGCATCGCCATCAGAAGTAAGGTAACCTGCCAACCCATGGAGCAAAGCCCGCCCGCTGCGGCGGTACTTCTCACGGGCATCATCATCCAGCTTTTGATACCATCCCTCCGTTTCAAGGCGACCTTCGCCAATCTGGATGCGGGTGTGTTTTAGAGCATTTTGAACAACTAGCTGGCTCTCTTCCGCGCCATTTACCTGTTGGGCTTGCATCCACAACTCCAACTCAGCGCGCCGGAAACGGCGATGCCCGCCTTTGGTGCGATGGACCGGCAAATGCCCTTTATCCGACCAATTTCGCACCGTGCTGGGATGTACCCCCAATAACTTGGAAACTTCACTTAGGTTCAGCCAATCATCTGGCATGTTCTACCTGAAATCTTTTTTTAAGGATTAAATAATATTTAGACCGCCGGTGGCGTTTTAGAAGTAGCCATTAAGATTCGCCTGCCAAAGCCGCGCGTTCAAGCATGGATGGTTCTTGCACCTGCCGTCGAAAGGCAGAGATATCGATGTAGCGCAGTAATAACAGGGAGATTAACAACAGGACGGCTTCGATGCTGAAGACCACAACATAGCCTAAAATTGGAGTGAGAAGCACTTCAGCCACCACATCCCGGACCACCCCTCCCAGCACAGAGCCAACCAGCCGGGAAAAAGCATTCGCCATCCCCCATGCCCCGATAAACAAGCCAACATTACTTACCGTAGTCATATCCAGCATCAGGGCCAGGTTGGAGACTGTCGAGAGCCCGGTACCCAATCCCAACAGGATAACACCGGCGTAGAACAGATCTTGATGAACGATAATTCCACTGAAAGCGATCAGAGCAAAGCCGGAGAAGGCTATCACGCCTCCCCAAAAAGCTACCAGACGCTTGCCCAGGCGGGTCTCTAAAAATCCAGCAATTAATAAAGCCAGGAGAACACAGCCACCCCAGATAGAGGTAATGCGGGTAGTGTTCTTGACCGACATACCAAAGGCCTCTCCACCAAAAGGTTCGAGTAAGATATCCTGTCCAAGTATAGCAGCTAATAAGATCACCAGATAAATGAAGAATAAAGAGGCTTGCCTGTTTCCCAAAACGTGAGCCAATAGTTGGCCCCATGAATGCCGGGGCTCATCTAACCCTGTGCTAAGATCACTTCGAAGTTCAAGTTTGATCAGACCTATAGATCCCAAGGCCAGAGCTACCAATCCAACCGACCAGAAAGCCCGTTGCATGGCTTCGGGGGTATAAGGGTCCACCATGCGGCTCAACCCGATGGCCGTGATGATAATGCTGGTGATCATCATAAACCACATAATCGCAATAGTCTTACCACGTCCGCGCTCCCCCGATAATTCGGAAGCCAGCGAGAGGTAGGAGACCGTCGCGAAATTAAACCCCATCCCCCAGGCCCCGAAGGAGAGCAAGCCCAATACCAGGCCTGCCGACCAGTTGCTGACCATTAAGAAAGCAGCTTGCGGAGAGAGCACGACGCCAAAAACGCATAAAGTCAATCCCAAGACAATGTAGGGCGTGCGTTGAAGCCCCCCAATAGGGTGGCGGTCGGCGAACGAACCGATCGCTACTTGAATGGGTGAAAAAAGATAGGGGAGCGAGGCTAACATCGCCACCAAGGTCGCCGATATGGCTAACTCCTTGATCATAACGCGGTTCAGCGTGCTGTTAATTGGCACCAGGGTCATGGCAACCGCCACGTGTATTAGACCGAGTTGAAACTGTTTTCGAAACATGCCCTTACATTTCTCGTTCTGCCCGATAGTCACCAGCCACTTTAAGTCAGGTATGGCTTTATGCTGTGGTTCTCAAAGCGCAGTATGGCGAGTATAAAAGAAGCTAACAGATACCCAGGGCATCCGTCAATGTAAGTTTACATAAGTTTTGTATAGAGAAAAGTAAATCCTCCACCGTTTGCACAGTTGAAGGATTTGTCTGGGGGCAAAAAAGAGCTAGATTAATGACAAACGGGTCAGGCTTCTGTTTCCCCCATCAAGGCGCCATCTAGGGCTTGCCGGAGAGAACGAGCCTCCGTGATGCGGATATTATCGGGCCATTGCTCTCCGCGACGCATACGGCGAGGCACGATGGCGGTCTTGAAACCCAGCTTGGCAGCTTCACGCAGGCGAGCGGGCATCCGGTTCACCATGCGCAACTCGCCCGATAATCCGATTTCCCCGATCAGCACAGTATCGGCGCGCACAGGCACATCCCGGGAGGAGGAAGCGATCGCCGCGGCAATAGCCAGGTCTGCCGCGGGTTCACTCACCTTTAACCCTCCGACAACGTTCACGAAAACGTCTTGTTCACCCAACCTCAAGCCAAAGCGACGGGTAAGCACAGCCACAATTAACAACAGCCGGTTGAAGTCTATCCCGTTTGGTGTGCGGCGCGGGTTGCCAAAGGAGGTTTGGCTGGTAAGGCCTTGAATTTCCACAAGCAGCGGCCGCGTCCCTTCCATCGTGACAGCAATGGCGGATCCAGGTGCGTTGACCATTCGTTCCGCCAGAAAGGCTTCAGAGGGATTGGTGATTTCGCTCATACCACGCTCACCCATTTCGAAAACGCCCACTTCAGAGGTGGCACCAAAGCGATTTTTCACCGAACGGAGCAAACGATAAGTCTGGAAGCGATCGCCTTCGAGGTAAAGCACCGTGTCGACAATGTGCTCGAGCACGCGCGGTCCGGCGATAGAACCCTCTTTAGTAACATGTCCGATCAACAGAACGGAGATACCCGAGGATTTGGCCAATTCACGCAACCGGGAGGCGCTCTCCCGCACCTGAGAAACCGAGCCGGCCGATGATTCCAACTCGGGCATCGTCGTGGTTTGAATTGAGTCGACGATCAGTAAGCGGGGTTTGATTTCGGTGACATGCTCAAGAATTGCATTCAGATTGGTTTCCGTGACCAAGTAGAGGTCTTCAGGCATATTAAGGGGATCGCCATCAGAGGTGTGCAACAGGCGTAAGGCGCGCATTTTTATCTGGCGTTCAGACTCTTCGCCAGAAACATAAAGGACGGGGTTACTGCGCGCTATTTCAAGAGCAGTCTGCAACAAAAGAGTGCTTTTACCAATGCCTGGATCGCCGCTGACCAGAACCACCGAACCAGGCACCACCCCGCCGCCCAAGACGCGAGCGAACTCCTCGATCGGTAGGAGCAGACGCTCTTCCACATCTTCACTGATCTCAGTCAGGCGGCGCGGTCTGGAACCTGCGGATAAACCGCGCACAGCACGCTTTGACCTGGAGGCCGGAGCCGCCAGCACCTCTTCAACCATGCTATTCCAGGCGCCGCACTGCGGGCAGCGCCCCATATCCCTGGGACTGGTACGCCCGCATTGCTGGCAGACATATTGGGTGCGAACCTTCGACATAGGTCTTATTATAATTTGAACACCTCTTGGTTTACCGGCAAATTGTGGGCTAAACCAAAATGTTAGGGATAGTAAGAAAGGCACTCTTTCATTATAAAGAGAGGTAGATAGAAAATGGCGAGCAACCTGTGCTCGCCAATCACTTCTCTACCTACATTCAGAGGCGGCAGATCCCGCCTCGGCGTTCTCCGATTTGAATACAAAAGTAACTTTAGCCGGCAGCTAAGACTTCTTCTTCAGCAGGTTCGGCCTCACCCCGCCGCAGGATTATCTTTTCATCTTCTACATCCACGAGGATTGTATCACCATCCTCAAATTCTCCCGCCAACAAAGCATCCGAAAGGGTATCCTCCACTTTCTGTTGGATAACCCGCTTCAGCGGCCGGGCGCCCATATCTGGGTCATAACCTAAATCAGCCAGCGTCGTTAGCGCTTGAGGGGTTGCCTTGAGTACGATATCGTGCTCCTCCAGACGTTCCGCAACCTTGTCCAATTCCAATTGGACGATTTTCTCGATATCCTCTCTCTTCAAAGAGCGGAAAACAATTACTGAATCAACCCGGTTGATAAATTCGGGACGGAAGACGCGCTTCAAAGCATCCATCAGCTTCTTGCGCATTTCATCGTATGCCAAGCGGTCTTCCAATTGCTGATCACGCGGCAGGTCGAATCCGAGGGTGGATTGGCGTTTGATCATCTCCGCGCCCACGTTGGAGGTCATCACGATCAAGGCGTTTCGAAAATCCACCTTGCGACCACGAGCATCGGATAGATGACCCTCTTCCATGATCTGCAAGAGCATGTTATGAGCTTCCGGATGAGCTTTCTCGACTTCGTCGAAGACCACGATCGAATACG
>Ga0307435_1000723_pt1 | contig 14480 bp, 10 predicted proteins | sample SalMarWE160470MG_FD_202164 | JGI IMG/M metagenome (GOLD analysis project Ga0307435, IMG submission 202164) | Salt marsh sediment microbial communities from the Plum Island Ecosystem LTER, Massachusetts, United States - WE1604-70 | ecosystem: Environmental > Aquatic > Marine > Intertidal zone >... | reverse complement strand
TTGCAGTCCTTCGGGCCGTATCACACTCAATGTCAAACTGGTTCAGGTACCCGTGCATTGCATAGAGTACGTCGTCATGCATGAGCTCTGCCACCTTAAACACCACAACCACTCCAAGGCATTCTACTCCTTGTTGACCCGTTGCCAACCGGACTGGAGGAAACGAAAAGAAGCGTTGGACAGGTTCAGGCTCTGATTTAGATACAAAAGTTACTGTTTTTTCTTCTTCTCCAGAGAAGAAGAAAAAACGCACGTTCATGTTTACTGTGTGGATGGTGAGGCCAAGTCTTGGCTGGAACCGGAGGTCTCCGTTGCTAAAAACTGTGGTCTCTCAAGAGCACAAATTGCGAAATTAACAGAAGTTCCGTCATTAGAAGATCCAAGCCAAACCCGTTGGTGTATACGCAGTAACGGCCGGCCATACCTATGCGGCTTGATCCTCTATGATCCCAGATACTCCTTTTTCGCCATCTCGGCCAGCTTAAACTTCTGAACCTTGCCCGATCTGGTCATGGGGAATTCGGTCACAACCTTGAAGTAATGCGGCTGCTGTTCTTCGCTCAGATGCTCCTTTGCGAACTGAACGAGACCTTCCAGGGAAACCTGTGCCCCCTCCTTGGGCCTTATCCAGGCGGCGACCTCATGGCCTCTTTCGGGATGGGGAAACCCAAAGACCTGGACCTCGGACACTCCGGGCGCCTTATAGAGTGTTTCCTCCAGCTCAGAAGGGTATATCTCGAGGCCGTCCCGTACAATAACATCCCTGAGCCTTCCCGTGATCTTGACATAGCCCCTCTCGTCCATCATGCCCAGATCACCGGAATGGAACCATCCCTCTCTGTCGATGACGGATGCCGTTGCTGCGGGCATTCGGTAGTATCCCTTCATGAGGAATCCCCTGGTGCAGAGCTCACCCGGTGTGTTGGGCGGGAGAACATCGCCGGTGACGGGGTCCAGGATCTTCACCTCGTTACACTCAAGGGCAGTGCCGATAGTGGAAACCCTCCTATCCAGCGGATCATCTGGCCTGGTCATGGTGATCCATGATGAGGCTTCGGTGATGCCGTAGGCAACGGTGATATCCGAAATGCCTATCTCCTGCACAAGCCTTTTCATCAATTCCACGGGGCAAGGGGAGCCGCCTATGGTGCCTTTGCGCAGCGTCTTCCACCTGCCAGTATCGAATTGTGGATTATCAATCAGGGCGATGAACATGCTGGGCGATCCATAGATGGCCGTGCACTGTTCCGTATCGATGGCGGAGAGTATACTGGATGGGTCAAATTTCTTACAGGGCATGATAATCGAGGCACCCTGGATAAGCCCAGCTAGGGTGATGCAGGTATTCCCGAACATGTGAAAGAGTGGGAAAAACAGACAGAGCCTGTCCTGATTGTCGAGGCCTTGTCTTTGTGCAGAAAACAGAGATTTATTCACGAGACCCACATGATCAAGGATAACGCCCTTGGGTTTGCCGGTGGTTCCTGAGGTGTACATGATTGCCACGGGATCGCTCGCTTCGATTTCACACTCCCTATCGGCAAGGGTTTCGGCATCGATTTCATCGCCCCTATCAGCCAGTTCGGCCCAGGAGATCGTGCCAGGATGGGGTTTGCGATCTATAAGGATTACGTGTTCTAGGTGTTGGCCATACTCTATTTCGGAGAGGATCGTGAGATACTCATCGCCGGCCAGACCGCTGGTCATCATGAGCGATCCAGATCCCGATTGCTCTAAGATATAGCCAAGCTCATCCTTGCCCGCCCCGTGGTCTACGGGAACCAGGATGGCTCCTATCTTTGCCAAGGCAACCTGGGAGATAATCCATTCTGGTATGTTAGGCGCCCACAGGGAAACCCTATCTTCCTTCTGTATCCCGAGCCTCATCAGGCCCCTAGCCGCCGTGTTGATCTCGGATAGAAAGCGATGGTAGTCGTACCGCACCCCGGAATCGGGATGGACAAGGGCCACCTTGTCCGGGTGCGTAGAGGCTGCCTCGTTGACCACCTGACCGATCGTCTTGTATATGCTGTTCTTATTATTAGGGGACATAGATACATTCTTTTTTATAGTAGTTATCCCTGTGATTTCAACGGTGCACGTTTAGAATCGATCCACGATATGATGCGGCACAAGGCCCGCGGCATATGGCCTTATGCCTTGCGCCTTTGCCCTGTTCGAATATCATCCTGAATCGATGACAAAAGGCCTGGCCCAGACCCCTGGTCCAGACCTGGTTTTGAAATGGGTTTATATCTAAAGATACCGTACTATTTACAAAGCATGATAATGCTCCCGTAAGGTCGCGCCGGAGCGGGCTGAAATTTACCCTTTCCCATCTATCCCGCCACCTTCCAACAGCGTACGCTGTGATTCTCGTTAACGCGATGGAAGTTGATCTCATTTTCCCTGCATCGGGGCTCCACAAGGGGACACCTGCCCTGGAATTTACAACCAGGCGGGGGGTTGAAGGGGCTCGGTACGTCACCGCTCAGTACCTTTTGTTCACCCCTCGCATCGGGATCGGGATTTGGAATAGCGGAAAGCAATGCGAGGGTGTAGGGATGAAGGGGTTTTTCATAAAGCTCCTCGGCTGGTGCGTACTCCATGATGTGGCCGAGGTACATTACCGCGACCATATCGCTGATGTAGCCTACCACGTTCAGGTCATGGGATATAAACAGGTAACTGAGGCCCATGGTCTCCTGAAGCTCTTTCAGGAGATTGATGATCTGAGACTGTATGGATACATCCAGCGCTGATACCGGCTCATCGCAGATAATGAGCGAGGGGTTTACGCCCAGGCACCTGGCGATCCCGATGCGCTGCCTCTGCCCACCGCTGAACTCGTGAGGGTAACGACCGGCCGCCGCAGGGGAGATACCCACTGTCTCCAGGAGCTCCCCGACGCGCATTTTTCTCTCATCCCTGTCCCTTATGGCCAGGCTCCGGAGACCCTCCTGAATAGACTGGCCAACGGTCATTCGTGGATTCAAAGACCCGTAAGGATCCTGAAAGATAATCTGCATTTCCTTTCTGAGGGGCCTCAACTCATCCTGTGAGCGCGTGCTGATATCCTCGCCCCGGTAGATGATCCTTCCCTCGTCCGGTTCAAGAAGCCTGAGGATAAGGCGCCCGATCGTGGATTTGCCGCATCCGCTTTCCCCCACAAGGCTTAGGGTCTTGCCTTGGTCGATCCTTAAATCTACGCCGTCTACGGCCTTGATCCATCCGATGATCCTCTGGAAGAATCCCCTGCGAACAGGGAAGTATTTTTTGAGCCCCTCGACCTTGAGGATGACGTTATTGGCTGAGTTAACCGGATTCATGACGGAGATCCTTAGTAGAAACTATGAACAAGGAACCATTCCGGAGACCATAACAGGATGTATCCTCCGTTTGACAAGCGATAAATCCTCTCCATTTCGCATGAGAAATAAGCTTGACCCAACGAGCGCACGGCTGCTACATATTTCTACCAAGGCTACGCTATCTCTATAAGGGAAAGACGTTGCAAAGGGTCATCCCAACCAGAGAGTATGCATGCACAACAAAACGAACAAGACCTTTTGCACTATAGGTAATATTGGTATACTTAGAAAAAGTTGTTCAGTCAATCTTGATGGACTCGTAAAAAGTCTTTTCACCTGTCATTGCGAGGAGTCCTTCCGCTATGCTCAGGATAAACTCCACGACGAAGCAAGCTCGTAAATTCAAGTAGTTACATTGAAGGAGATTGCTTCGCTCCCGCCCGCCTCGCCTTGCGGACTCGCATGGCGGGCAGGTCGCTCGCAATGACACTAATGTCGACTTTTTACGAGACCATCAATGTTGATAGACAACGGATCGATTCGGTTCATATTCAATCCAGCAGGCGACCGCTCTCTTTGCTGTGAATGAAAAGCCATGCGCATAACAAACAAGCTTTAGCGACCAGGAGGAATGATGTTTGGTGATGTACTTCGGTGGATCGGGGATGAAACGCTCTTGCAGAATCTCGTTCATGGACTTCCCACGATTGTATTGGTAGCTGTGATTGCATTCTGCATTCTCATGCTGTCGAAGGGTGCGGACTGGATGATCGACGGCGCCGTTCACCTCGCCCGCCGGACAGGATTACCCAGGATCGTTATCGGCGCCACGATTATTTCTTTGGGCACTACTATGCCGGAGGCATTTGTATCGGTGATGGCTGCATGGATGGGCAACCCCGGTTTAGCGCTGGGCAATGGCGTGGGATCCATCATCGCTGATACCGGTTTGATCTTCGGTCTCATATGCATCTTGAGCAGGGTCCCGGTTAACCGCTTCATCCTCAATCGCACCGGCTGGGTGCAGGTAGGAGCAGCGACACTGTTGGTTGCGATTTCGATGGTCTTGTTATGGACCATGGAAGGCGAGCCGGTATTACAACGGTGGGTTGGCCTTTTGTTCCTGTTTCTGCTGGCGGGATATATGTATGTGACCTACCAATGGGCAAAACATGGTGCAGCCATTGAAGGGGAAGACACGGATAATTCTGCATTGATAAGCCTTGGTATATCCTTTTTGATGATAGGAGGCGGGCTTTTCCTGGTGATAGTAGGGGCAAGGATATTAATCCCCTGTGCAGTATGCCTTGCTGAAAGGCTGGGCGTACCAGAGGACGTCATTGCCGCCACCATGGTGGCCCTTGGAACTTCTCTGCCGGAACTCGTAACGGGTATCACTGCTGTTAAGAAGAGGCATCCGGAAATCATGGTGGGTAACATCGTGGGTGCTGATGTGCTGAACTGCCTCTTTGTCATCGGAGCTGCTGCGGCAGCCAGGCCTCTTGCAATTCCACCGAATTTTTTCACGTTCCATTTCCCCGCAATGATCCTCATCCTTTACCCTTTCCGTTTTTTCATCTTTATAAATCGCGACGGCTGGTTCAAACGGTGGCAGGGAGGTTGGCTTTTTGGCGTCTACCTTATATATCTGATTCTTCAGTATGCCTGGAGTATCGGAACTGCCTCCTGAGAAACTAAAGGCAAAGGGGCGCGGAATCCATTTGTTTAAAGGGCATACAACTAAAAAGATATCTCTGCGCTCAAGGTAACGCTTCTTTCATAGATACTAGCGAGGCTAATAAATAGTTTGCATCTAATGATTTCAACTATGGTCATTGCGAGCGACTGAAGGGAGCGACGCAATCTCATGTTTAAACTCATTTCAGAGGTTGCTTCGTCGCTAACGCTCCTCGCAATGACCGTTCTTATGCAATCTATTTTTTGCTCTCCTTAGTAACTTTGAAGCGAAGCGCCCGGCTCATGTGCTAACACGAGGAGCATGGAGACAACCGCCGGACCTGTGATAGTGCAGGGTAGAGCCCTGTGGTGATGGTATCTTCCAACGAGGCCCTGCCCTGCATATGGTCCTTAGATGAATCCCAACAGAAGGAATGCTATGGAGGTGATAATGGCGTACACGAAGAAAACCAACATCAAGTACCCCATAATCTCCCTGAACTCGAGCTTCACCACGGCCAGCATGGCAATGGCCCAGAATGGCTGTATCATATCGGTGAGCATATCACCCCACGCATAGGTGATGACCACCTTCCAGGCTGGTAGGGCCAGCTCTTTTGCCGCGGGAATCAGGTAAGGGGCGGTGACTGCCCACTCAGAGCCGCCGGACGGGATCAGGTAGTTGAGGAGCCCTGCATACCAGTAGATAATGAGAAAATAGGTATGGGGGCTGCTTATAGCAACAAAGGCATGGGTAAAAGCGGTTGCCAGCAAGGTGAACTTGAACAACCCGAAGATCCCTGCGTAGAAGGGGAACTGGATGACAATGCCCCATACGGCCCCTCCTGCCTGCTCCGCGGCCTTCAGAAAGCTCCAGGGCCTCCAGTGAAAGAGGATCCCCAGCATCAGGAAGAAGAAGTTGATGTTGTTCAGGTTGACGAATTTCTGGAAGCCCACATCGCCGATCTTCCAGACCATCCAGACGATGCCGCCGATGAAGATAATGATGTTCCACCCAGGCCACCAGTTCATCCATTGGGATAAGGTGCGGTTGCCCGTCGGCATCTCCGGCGCCTCGTAGATCTTAATCCGATCCTCCAGATCCGGACTTACCTTATAGGTCTTGTCCTCTGACGGGTGCATGGCCGCCATCAAAAAGGCGATGACGAGGATGACGATGATAACCAGGATCACGTTAAAGGCGGTGAAGATCGTGTCTCCCGTTGAGATGGTGGACTCCAGTATGTTTGCTTCTATGAGAAAATTCTTCGGCGTATTGACCAAGAGCGGCGCCGATGAAGAGAGCCCTGAGTGCCACGTACAGCCCAGCCCGAGATAGGCCGCTGCCACCAACAGGCGGTAGTCTACCTTGGGATTTTTCCTGACGATAAAAAGCGCGAACATGGCGCTGGCGATCAGGCTCAGGCCCCAGTTCAGCCAAGCGATAATCATGGAGAAAAAGGCCATCAGCAGGATCGCCTGCCAGGGATTGTCCTTATTGGGCCACCCAGCGAGGCCATCCAACAACCGCCTCACCGGAGGCGAGCAGGCCAATATATAGCCCGTCATCATGATAAGGCACATCTGCATAGCGAAACCGAGGAGAGCCCAGAAGCCGTTGCCCCAGGCCTTGACCGACCCAAAGGCCCGGCCCATTAATCCGACCTCGGGCTTAAAACCCCAGATGAGGGCAAAGACAAAGGTGATAATGCTCAGGATGAAGACGATGACCAGGGCGTCAGGTATATACCGTTCCGTCCACGCTGTGAGTCCTCCACCCCAGGCCTTTAAGAAATCCAGCTTTTCGGACTTTTCCTGTTGAGCCATTTCCTTACCTCCTTCCGCTTGTTGATACGATCCTATAGAGGATCCCTCTTTTCCTTTCCCTCACCACCAGGACTGGTAAAGGGGAAAGGAAATTCCCTTGTTTCTGCCTTTGATCTTTTGCGCTGCACCTCCTTTCATTGCATGCTGGAATAAGGTCCTCAACACGTTCTTTATGTGTATAAAAATCAAAAGGAGTCAAAATGTCAAGTAAAATTGGGATTTCCCGGGATGGGTCGAGCGAGAAGAAAGACGCCCGGGTTCGCCTGTTCGCAGGTCATGGTATCCGAACAAGCTACCCGGAAATACAATCTGGGCAGAGAGGAACCCGGCGCCCATAAGCTTATGATCGGTGATCTTGATCAAGGATTATGTGTTTGGTCGGTGGACGGAACTTCAGCCCTGCCTTTGTATGATGGGTAGACCCCCTAGATAGGGCCTGAGAGGATCTGGAATAAGGACGCTTCCGTCTGCCTGTTGGTAATTCTCAAGGATCGCCACAAGGGTCCTTCCTACGGCAAGGCCCGAGCCGTTGAGGGTATGGACGAGTTCCGTGCCGCTCCCCATTTTCCTCTTAAACCGGATATTTGCCCTTCGTGCCTGGAAGTCCGTAAAATTGCTGCATGAGGATATCTCTCTATAGAGCTGCTGTCCTGGAAGCCACACCTCGAGATCATAGGTTTTTGCAGCTGAGAACCCGAGGTCGCCGGTGCATAGCGAGACCACCCTGTATGCCAGCCCCAGGCGTTGCAGGATATCCTCCGCATCAGCGGTCAGCGACTCCAATTCCTGGTAGGAGTCCTCTGGACGACAGAATTTCACCAGCTCCACCTTGTTGAATTGATGCTGCCGTATGAGCCCCCTCGTATCCTTGCCGTATGAGCCGGCCTCCGATCGAAAACATGGTGTATAGGATACGTATTTGATGGGAAGCTCCTCAAAGGAGAGGATTTCATCCCTGTGGATATTGGTAACCGGAACCTCGGCGGTTGGTATGAGAAACAAATCCCAGCCTTCCACCTTGAACAAATCCTCCCTAAATTTCGGCAGCTGTCCCGTGCCGGTCATACTCTCGGAGTTCACGAGGAAAGGGGGGAGGGTCTCTGTGTAGCCATGAAACCTTGTGTGAATGTCGAGCATAAAATTGATCAGTGCCCTTTCCAGCGCTGCACCCGGCCCCCTCTGCAGGGAAAATCTGGTCCCAGCGATCTTTGCCGCGCGTGAGAAATCAAGGATGTTGAGTTTTTCACCAAGTTCCCAATGAGGAAGTGGGGTAAATTTAAGGTTCTCGATCTCTCCCCACTTCTTGATGACAGGGTTATCATCGGAGTCCAAGCCCGCGACAACCGATTCATGCGGGATATTGGGAATAAGCAGCAAGAGATTATCCAGTTCCTTTACTACCTCGGGCAGTTTAGCCTCAAGTTCCTTGATTCTCGAGGAGACCGTCTTCATCTGTGAGATAAGTAATGCGGCATCCTCTCCGTGCTTTTTCATCACCGCGATCTTATCTGACACCGTATTCCGCTCATGCCTGAGCTCTTCCAGATCGGTGAGGACGGAACGTCTCTTCTCATCCAGGGATCGTAACAGGGAAAGATCAAGCCCATAATTCCTGTCTTTACACATCTGTGTTATCTGTTCCATGTTTGCGCGAACGAATCTTAGATCGAGCATTTCTCCTCCTTCATGTCTCTTCCGTCAACCGTCTTCACCGGGTGTTCAGGATCTCCTCTGGGAGTGCCCCACATTTAGTGGAATAATCGAATTCAACAGGCTCGAGGATCTCTTTCATGGAAGGGTAGTATACTCTGCCGGCTGGACAAACTCAAGAACATGCCCATCGACTTCACGGTGCCCCCTGCGCTGAGTCCCCTGAAGTCTGGAGCCCATAATGATAGAGCTGTGAGGTTGTGTGAACTCAATGAGCCCTTGAGAAAAGGAGTATTCGATTGCCTCGTGGATGAGCACTAGGTGATCTGTAATTGTTACCTCTTTGCTGGGGAAGAACTTATGGCCTCCACCGTGAACTCGCTCACGTCTTCGGGTAGATTGTCAAAGACGATCATAAAGGGAACAGAGGCATTGGGAGCAATATTCATATTGATATTATCTTTACCTGCCCTGTTCATGAGCTTGTTATGTATCTCCTCCATAGACAGGGCTTGAAGATCATTAGTGCTCATGGGGTTTCCTGCGTAGACGATCTTGCTCGTGGCTACCTTGCCTTTGGAATCCAGTATATTTGACCGTACCCTGATATAATTCCTCATATCCGGGTAATGGTTGGATACCGAACCACTCACCACAAAGAGCTTGCCTGCAGTGCTTGAATCAACAAAGGAGCCCTCTAGGTTGCCGAAGGAAAGCCTCTTGTTTCCCATATCCAAGGCCTGTTCCTTGGTCGGCCTGTGTAGGAAGGGGATCGATTCCGGGAGCAGCTCTGGCATGAAAAAAAACAGGGCTGATGCAGCAGCTGTGAGCAGAAGAATGAGTATCAAAACGATAAGCAATATACTCGGCCTGCGCCTCTTTTTGATTGGCGGCGTGGGGAGCACCGGTTCCTCAGCCTTTGTAACCTTCTCGCCTTTTCCTCGCTCCTCCTTGGCTATGATTTCCTCCTCGAACTTTGTGGCCTCCTCGCCTTTTCCTCGCTCCTCCTTGGCTATGATTTCCTCCTCAAACTTTGTGGCCCTTTCCATCGCCTTCTCGATATCCGGGGCCTCCGCCCTTATAATGCCTGAGTCTATCTGGGATATATCCTCAAAGGAAATCGGCTCTATCTCATCCTCATCGTGGCCTGTTCCAACAAGACTGTGATCGAATTCTAAGGTCTTCTCCGAGAGTGCTTTTCCAACTTCCTCTATGACATCCGCCACAATAGTTTTATCGAGACCTGAAACGAATTCCCCCTTGGGGGGCTCCTTCTGGGGCCCAACCACTGGCCCTTCCGAGACCTCCTTTTCCACCTTTGGGGGGAAGACCATGAATTTGTAGTTGCAGACAGAGCATCTCACCTTCGAGCCGGTTTCCTTAAGGAGCTTATCGTCGAGCCGGAATTTGCTATGGCATATTTCACATTCGACTATCATGTTGTTTCTCCTTGCATTAGGCCGATATCTCAAGGCTCAGGATATAGGGAAGATTTCGAAATTGCTCGTTATAATCTAAGCCGTAACCAACGACAAAACCGCTCTCTAACTCGAAACCGCAGTAGTCTATACGGACTGCCTTTTCCCTTCGCTCCAGTTTGTTGATCAATGTGCAAATCCTTATGGATTCAGGCCCCTTCTGCTGAAGATGGCGTACCAGATAGGATAAGGTGAGTCCCGTATCGATAATATCTTCAACGACGATTACGTGCCTCCCCTGTATGGAGAGCTCGACGTCCTTCGTTAGCGCTACGGTGCCGCTCGATGTGTCCTGTGAACCATAGCTGGCTAATCTTACGAAATCTATCTCGTGGGCGAAGGAGATTTCCCTCACAAGGTCAGCAAAAAAGATAAAGACGCCATTCAGAACGCCTATGAGAATAGGCTCTCGATCCTGATAGTCCTTCGTGAGATCCTGAGCAATAGCCGCAACCTTCTGCCGAATCTCCTCTTCAGAAATCTTTCTTCGTATTGTATAGTTCTCAAGCAAGGGAATTACTATCTTTCATATGAAACTACTTGTGATAGATATTGAATATTCAAGAAAATGTCAACCCATATTCAGGGATTGCTGTTAGAGCCTCCTGCTTTCCATGAGAAATGTACTTCCCTGGGCGGCAAAGATATATCATGAAACATGTGCTCTCCCTTTGCATAGGGTTGTTATGGCAGTCCTCCGAATGAAGGGACGAAGGATAGATTATTTCCTGGAAAGGCGCATAGGGATTCCCCTATGGTGTTGCTTTGCCCTTACCCAACGGGGTTTCTCCTTGACAATGAGAATCGCTTCAGGTAGCTAATTGGGTCATTCTGGAAACATCGGTCGCCTTAAAACCTTTATTGGCTCCCAACGAGAGGCTTGAGATGGAAAACGCAATAAAGATCACCAGGGCCGAGGCCTCTGTGATTTCACTCATGGGCAGGATACCCATTCTCTCCTATTACGTGCATTCGAGGGGTTGGTCATTTTTGCTAAGCTGGGGTCATCGGCTGGCGGGGCTGACACTGGTGGGTTATATGTTCGCGCACATCTATACGCTATCCCTGCTCTTTGATCCCGCGACCTATGATGCGGATATGAAGTTCCTGGATCATTTCATCTTTGCCTTTCTCGAATGGTGTGTTGCGATTCCGGTGGCATTTCATTCCCTGAATGGGAGCAGGTTGATCCTCTACGAGCTCTTCCATGTGAGAGAAGAAGAGCTCATGATACGCACCGTGGTTGTTATCGGATTTATCTATAGTATAATCGTGGGCTTCTTTTTTATACAAGAAGGCCCGCAGATATCTGCTACCATCTTTTGGTCGATTACGAGCGCGATCAGCATCTGCACCTTCTTAATCGTCGTCTTCAAGACCTGGGCGACCAAGAACTCAATCCTGTGGAAGCTACAGAGGATTACCGGTGCGTTCATGCTTCCCATGCTCATCGGCCACATGCTCTTCATGCACATGAACTACCTCACAGGTCATGACAGCAAAACGATACTCTTGAGGATGCAGGGCCCTTTTATCAGAGGTCTCGATTTTCTCTTTATCGTGTTTCTCCTTTTCCATGCCGGCTATGGCCTATTCAGCATCATCGCCGATTATATCAAGCCAGGGCCTTTGTTGAAATTTTTAACTGCTCTCATCTTCATTGTTATGGCTATATCTGCCTTTTTTGCCATGAGAATCGTCGTCGCCGTATAGAGGAGAAGAGAATGGGAGAAGAGCTTCATATAGATTCTACCCTCACCTGTGACGTCCTTGTCATTGGCGCTGGTGGGGCAGGCCTAAGGGCTGCCGCCCGAATTGCCGAGAAGAGGCCGGACACAAAGATAATAGCACTGACCAAGGTAATCAGCCCGCAAAAATCCCACACAACCACAGCCCAGGGAGGCATGGCTGCTGTTGATCCAAGGGACCCGGAAGACAGACCACTATTTCACATGTTTGATACCTGGAAGGGTTCCGATTGCTCTGCCGACCAAAACGTGATCAAAAAGGTCTGCGACTTAGGCTGGGAGGAAATCGTTTGGTTGGAGAGACATGGCATGCATTTCAGCCGAACGGAGCAAGGAAGAATTGCAAAGAGGCCCTTTGGCGGTCACATGCTGAACTTCGGCGAGAAAAAGGCATACCGGGCATGCTTTGAGGCCGATCGGACCGGAAAGGGGATCATGGATACGGCCTGGAATGAGTCCCTGAAATATGGTGTCTCCTTCATTGGTCAGTGTGTGGCTACAGAACTCCTCTTGAAAGACGGCGTGTGTATTGGCGCCATTATCTTCAGGTATCCCGAAGGGAAATTCATCGCCATACTAGCCAAGGTGGTCATTATGGCCACAGGTGGTCATGCCAAAATGTATCTCGTCACCAGCAATTGTCGGGGAAACACGGGTGACGGGCTGGCAATCGCGCTCCATGCAGGCCTTCCCCTCATGGACCCCGAGGCGGTCCAGTTCCATCCCACGGGTATAGTGGGGCCCGGCATATTGGCAAGTGAGGCATTGAGGGGAGAAGGGGCGATTCTCAGGAACAAGGATGAAGAACCCTTTATGGAGCGCTATGCGCCCACCGCCAAGGATCTTGCTCCCAGAGATCTCGTCTCGCGGGCGATTATGCAGGAGATTAGAGAAGGAAGAGGCCTCTATCATGAGGGCCATAGGGCACGGCACGTGTGGCTCGATCTGAGACACCTTCCCAAAGAAGTTCACGAGAAAAAACTTCAGGAGGTATGCTCCTTCTTTAAACGATTTGTGGGAGTGGATCCCGAGAAAGATCTCTGTCCTGTTACCCCCACGGCTCACTATCAGATGGGAGGCATACCCACCAATGAGTTCGGCGAGGTCCAGCAGGACCCGGAGGTTATCGTGCCCGGACTTTTTGCCTGTGGAGAGGTTGCCGCAGCTTCTCTTCATGGCTTGAACAGGCTGGGAACAAATTCCCTCCTGGAGTTGATAACGATGGGCAGGGTTACGGGGGATCAGGTGGTTGAGTACCTCAGGGACAGCGAGGAACCTCAGGGTCTTCCCCCCGATGCCGGCCACATTGTGTTTGATCAGTTTTCCACCTATATCAGTTCTCAAGGCACAGAGAGCTACGCTCAGATCAGGGATTCATTGCGAACCCTCATGCAGGAAAAGGTAGGGATATTCAGGGCAGAAAAGCCCCTGCTTGAGGCCATAGAACAGCTCAAGGAATTAAAGGAAAAGGCGACCCGCATTCCACCGGGTACAGCATCCCTGCGTGCGAATCAGAATCTATGGCAGGTCTGGGAGCTCAACAACCTGATAACAGTATCTATGACTATCGCCCAGGGAGCTTTGGCACGAAAGGAGTCAAGGGGAGGCCATTACAGAGAGGATTATCCGCAAAGGAGCGATGAATTTAACTACCACACCCTTGTGTATATGCCGGGGTTCGGCGAGATTGCCTTTGACAAAAGGCCGATAGATAGGAGCCTCTTTGAGGCTAAAGGCGAGCATTCCGAGTTATTCGACTACATAGAAAGGAAGTATTGATCATCTGCAAGGGGGAAACCGATGTCAGACCTACATACTATTACACTGGAGATTAGCAGGTATGATCCTGATGCCAATCTCTCGTGGATACAGAGCTACCAGGTGGAAGCAAGGGGGATCCTTCGGTTTGTCGATGTGCTCCGTAAGATTAATGATGAGCAGGATCCGACCCTAGCGTGGGCCTCTTCCTGCGAACATGCCCAGTGTGGCAGCTGTGGGATCATCGTCAACGGGAAGCCTATGCTTGCCTGTGAACTGCTCGTACGGAATGCTGTGGCACAATTCAATACCCATACCTTTTCCTTGAGGCCTCTCACCATCGCCCCGGTTATCCGGGATCTCGTGGTAGATTTAGAGAAGGCCTATGACAGGGTACATCGAATCAAGCCCTATCTCATCAAACCTGCGCCACCCCCCGAACAAGGGGACGAGTACCGGATATCGCCTGAGGCAGTTGATACATTTGTTGAGGCTACCCGGTGTATTAATTGTTTCTGCTGTGCCACGGCATGCATCAGCAGTCATCGCCACTTCCTGGGCCCGAACTCCACTATGGCCAATATCGTGCGACTCATGGATCCGAGAGAAACAGCGAGAGGGGAAAGGATGGAGATATTATACCGTGAGGACGGTGTCTATCGCTGTCACACGTCGAGGGCCTGTTCCTTTGTGTGCCCAAAAGAGATCGATATTTCTCACTTCCTTGCCCTTGGAAAAGAGGGCAGATTTTAACCGAGACCCGTGTATACAGACATAAGGCATCTAAATGATATGGTCGGGTGAGGTGCCTCATTTTTAATGTGTGGACATACCATGAGAGAAGAGGTAAGAAAGGCTTATCACCCGCATCAGGCATGAATCGGAACACAGGAGGTAGCCATAGGCAAACGGCTGTCCGTAAGGGTTAACGAGAAAATCACGGCTAAGACAGTCAGGTTGATCTCGGTGGACAAGAAGCAGGTCGGGATCGTCTCCATCGGCGAGGCCTTGGAGGCGGCCAGGGCCCAGAG
>Ga0307435_1000718_pt1 | contig 14543 bp, 11 predicted proteins | sample SalMarWE160470MG_FD_202164 | JGI IMG/M metagenome (GOLD analysis project Ga0307435, IMG submission 202164) | Salt marsh sediment microbial communities from the Plum Island Ecosystem LTER, Massachusetts, United States - WE1604-70 | ecosystem: Environmental > Aquatic > Marine > Intertidal zone >... | reverse complement strand
CGCTATAGTCAGATTGCTCGGTCCATAATACTTTTTGAAAAAGGACTTGGCTTCTGCGCGAGTCAGAGTTTTTATATCACTCATGTGCCCAACCACCGGCTCACCGTAAGGGTGCGCTTTGTAGGCGGCAGCTATAAAATCCTCTACCAGACGTCCCTGGGGATTATTTTCCATCATGCGCCGTTCTTCCATCACCACATTTCTTTCTTTATAAAATTCATGCAGCACCGGATGGAGGAAGCGGTCAGATTCAAGTGACATCCACAGCTCCACTTTATTGGAAGAAAGACTGACTATATACTGCGTCGCGTCCCAGCTTGTGTAGGCGTTAAATCCTGAAGCACCGTTCCGGCTGTACACTTCCTCAAACTCATCGTGTACAATGTACTCTTGGGCCTGCTTTTGTGCTTCTTCGAATTGCTTTTGCAGCTCCTCCAGTTTTGCTTTATCAGCTTTCTCACCCTTTCTCTGCTCGGCTTTTATCGCCAAAAAAGCCTCGTCCATCTTAGCCATGGCCTTGGCTTCTGCTCTGTAGTTTTTTGTGCCAACGGTTTTGGTTCCCTTAAAGGCCATATGCTCAAAAAGATGTGCCAAACCGGTGATGCCCTTGACCTCATCGACGGAACCAACGTTGGCGTAGGTATGGAAAGAGACTACAGGGGCCTCGTGCCTTTCCAGGATGAGGAATTTCAGGCCGTTATCCAGCGTAAATTCCGTCATCCGCTTTTCGAATTCCGCTAAATCCTGAGCTTGGAGCCGCCTTGGAGCTACCGGTGCCATAGCTAAAAGCAAAACTACCATGCCGAAGACGGCTATGCTTTGTTTTCGCGTCTCTTGTCTCATATTGCATACTCCTTGTTTTTCAAAAATTCTTATTTACCCCCTACAGACAAATAAGAAACAGAGGTGATAAATCGAAACCCTCAACTCATGCTTCGTAGCCTTCGCAGAGTAGCAAAGGTTCGTTTCTGGCAACATACTACGGGGAATTTACGACCGTTTCCAATAAAAAATGTTACTTTTTTTTGATTCGCCGTCACTTTAAAATAGAAATATCAGCCTTTGGTGGATAAAGCCGGTTCTTTTGCGGCCTATAGCGATGTGAAACGACTCAGATGGATGTGTGTCGGCGGATTACGCCAAAGATGAAGGAGCTCAGTCAGGTATATGTTTAACTTGGAAAGAACCATTCCTGAAGCCTTTTGGGGTTTGTGGCTACTACTTAATATCAGCAAGTACAAGAGCAAAATGATAGTTGATTTCTGCTAAAAATTATACAGAACCGGAATTTTCCGACAACGTATAAAAAATAGAAAGAGAAGTAAACTGGAATACTAAGACAAATAACTAATATTAATAAGGTTTTCTTAAACTGAGAGGGTTTAAACCGTTTTTCTCCCCTCCGGAAAACATCGGGTAACAGGAAGTTATCCGATGTTTTCTTTTATGTTCATGTATTTAGCCCCAGGTTTTACCTGGGGAGTTTTTCTTGGGATTATTTACTCAGTCAATGCTGAGGAGTTGTCTTTTGAGGAAGCTCCCAGCTCAATTTCGGATAATCCTTGCCTTCATCAATCCACCATATATCTTCGGTGCCGTTATCTGTCTCACCAATGAAGTCCCAGCCAGCATCCAAGAATGTGCTTGCCATCTGCATCTCGGCCGTGGTCTTACCCTGGCCACCGGCACTATCGGTCTGGCCTGAAGTTTGCATGTCCCAGAATGACGCGGTCACATTTGGTAACCGTCCGCCCCCTACTAGCCCGCCGACATATTCTCCGGTACCGATGACCGCACCGATGCTGTAGCACTGGGTCACAGAACCGACGTTCCTCCCCACGAGCCCGCCCACAAAAATTTCCCCTCTGACACTAGCGAGCGAGTAACTATTGTTTATGTAGCCAGGATAAAGCATAGCTCCTTGTATGCCATTCCGTCCAACCAGTCCTCCGATAGCTTCATTTCCGGTGACCGCACCGGTGCTGTAGCAATTGGCCATGTTACCTACATGACTCCCCACCAGACCGCCAACATAGTATGAGCCAGTGACAGCACTTGTGCTGTAGCAGTTTGTAATATTACCTCGCCAGCTGAATCCCACCAGTCCGCCAACCTCCGAAATGCCACTGACCGAACCAGTGCTGTAGCAGTAGATGACCTCACCATAATTATAATTGTCTCCCACCAGCCCACCGACAGAATCACCTGAACCGGTTATGTTGACATCCACTACACCCAGGTTCTTGACCTCGGCCTCAACTCCCAATCGGCCAAACAGGCCCAGATAGCTCTCACCTGTGATGGTTAAATGCGAGATTGTGTGCCCATCGCCATCAAAGACGCCGACGAAATCAGTACCATCAAAAAACCATGGCGTTGCGTCATTGATATCGAGGGCAATGACGGCTTTGTCAAAGACCTTGCGGCCGGGGAGGTTGGGGTCAAGATCGATATCGGCTGTCAGAATGAAGTGCTTATCGTAATCTTCTGGCGTCTCGCCAAGAGCTATCAGATCGGCGGCCGTAGCGATTCTGTACGGGTCGTTAGGCTCTCCCGTGCCGCCGGCATATTTCCTCTGAGCAACCGCATCCATATTGAAGATAAAGAAGTCGGCGCTGCCGGCCGGCGGGTATGTCTGGGCGAAAAGGTAAATCAAATCATCATTAAGAATCGCTATAATAAATATATCAGAACCATTGGAATCTCTGCCCGCAAAATAGATTAACGTATCATCAACAATAATTCCGACCAGACCGGCCAGGTTGAATACTTCGTTCGAGTCCAAGCTGCGTTTGTACGGGCTATCATCTACTGCATTCGCATCGACTTGAGTGAAAAAGGCGCTGCCCATATTGGGGTCAATTGATAGCTGGAACTGCCCCTCTATGACGTATGTTCTATGGATGCCGGCTATCCCGCCTGTTTGAACTACCGTGCTCTGCTCAGGAAGGAATACGTATATGCTATTTTGTTGAGAATTCGGTGCACCAGCAAATGCATTCTCGTCCGCATGGACAGGCAAGCCAAGCAGGAAAACTGCAATTAGGAAATGAATTATCCGCAACGGTGTGGAATATCTCGCCTCTATCATTCTTTGACCTCCATCCCCTTTCTAAGCAACAGGATAATCGCCTGTTTTTCTATACCTGCTAATATATAGTATACCAAATGGGGATTGCCCTCGTCAAGTGCAGAAGTGTGTAAGGGGTAAAAGCACAAATCACAAGTACACAAGTCTTCTGCTCTTAAGCTCTTTTTATGCTTTTTTTCCGCAGCATTTTTTGTACTTTTTCTCGCTGCCACTGGCTCAGCCGTTTGGTGGACCTATTTACTCCGTTAGAATGCCCCGTGGATGAAAATATTTAATTCCTTTATATTGAACACGGGGTTTAATGTCCCGTGTGAGCACCGTTAGAAGGGCGAAAGGCTTCTAACGGGGTTTACCACCATCTTTCGCACGTAGCAGTTCCTTTGTCTCCCAAATTAGGATTCTGCCCTTCTGTACAGGACCCTTTTTTGACGCTGATTTGCGAACGTGCCACGACTGCGCTTTGCCAGCCGTTTCCTCATCGGCGTACGAGTTGAGCACGGCATCCAATTTCGTGTTTCCCCGTATTGCCAAGGCAAATCCTTCGTGCGTTTCCCCAAATATCGAATTCCCACCGCTCGGTGTATCGATATTGACACTATAGGCATCGGGATACATCAACTGGGCGAGCTCCTTTACTCTCGGCAGTTGCCCAAAATTGCGGTTGGGAGTAACCGAATCAGCAACGTCGAAGTTTCCTAAGCATATCCGTTGCGGTGAAATCCGTAGCTGGATAGGAATTGCGCGATAACCACTATGGCCCATGCCAGCCCACAGCACCGCTGACCCTCCCGTTCGGCTTGTAAAGCCGTTCTTCTTCAGTAGCGCCTCAAACCTCTTGATATTCCACGCCTTTGGTTGAAGCACCGAATAGAAATCGGGATAAGCGTCCGAACTGGGAAATTCCCATACCTTGACAAAGAAACCTCGACTTCTCTCAGGAATAATAGCCCGCAGTTCGTTCTCCCATTCAGGAGGGAGATTCAAGAGCTCTCTAAGGTCTCCGTACGGAAGTCTGTATATGCCCGTGCCGGCCTTCTCTTTCGGAAAGGCTATCTCCGTAACATCTAAATCATAGAAGACAAAGTACCGAGCCTCCGGCATTTCCCGCATCAGCCGGACAAATACCGACTCGTCACTTTCGACATCATTATCATTTCGCGAACATGAGGGGACCACCAGCCCAACAGATAGGATGGCTGCCCACAACATTAACAGCCTCCCAATCGCGGATGCCCTATACATACCGTGCTCCTTATTTCGATCAATCAACTATGCACCTCCTGGCGACATCAAGGCCATGACCGGCCTATTAGCGCTTCTTTGCGAGGCCAATAAGCCTATGCGATTCCTTTATCATCTCTGGGGTCTTACCGTTTTGAGTCACCCACTCGAAATCCCTGATTGCATCGCTGAATCTCCCCGCTTGGTATGCCGAGGTTGCACGACCGTAGTGTGCTTCCTCAGAGCGGGGATCTATCTTAAGCGCCTCGCTGTTGTCCCGAATCGCACCGTCGTAGTTGCCAAGCTCGTATCGCAATCTGGCTCGGTACAAGAACGCGTCCAGTTCCTTCGGTTTCAGCGACAAAACAGATGTCAAATCTGCTTCTGCAGCCCGATAATCTCCCATTTGGCGATGCACGATGGCACGGTTGAAATAGGCATTTGGGTTTGGCCCTCCCACCTCGAGAGCCTTGTTCAGGTCGGCCAAGGCCCCATCTAAGTCACCTTTCTCAACCTTGTGCCCCGCGCTTTGAAGAAGTGCGTCAGGGGACGGTTGCCGGCTACACCCCGATACCCATAGTGCGAGTAGAGCAGCAAGGTACAGGAAAGTTGATCTGGCGGTGACTTGTGAGGAGGCTTGTTCCATAAATGTTCATCCTTTCTGCCGATGTCGGCTTCCCACTTGCGGGCATTGCGCGGTGCCAATGTTCATCCCACTTTCGGAAATCGCGGCGCCGTCGGCGATTGCCGCCTAACATAATATTATACAACACAATTCAGTATGTAGCACCATTCTAATTTACCGGATTCCCACCTTCGTGGGAATGATATTAGTTGAAAATTTTTCATTTTATTAGAGCGTTATTAGAACCTCTTAGTTTTTTTCATAGCACTTTATAAATAACTATTTAAGTATTTGCATATATACTTAAATAGATGTTTATATCTTTATCCCGTTAGAAATAAGTCCCTCTGGAGAGGTAACAAACTATCGGTCAAGTTTTCTAACGGGGGTTTCCTGGTTTGGAGAGATTAGCAAGAATATTTAGGACACTGTGAATTTAAGCAAGTATAGAGGGGAAAGATCACCAGATAAACGGCGGGTAAACTCCGGTTGATAAATCGTGTCCAATTCAATGAATAATGACAGAACTAAACCTCGCGATTTATCTATTGTTGACTTTTAAAAGATGTAAAAAGTCTAGAATTTCATGGCCTCTAAAACTTCTTCTTCGTTTTTCGCTTTCTTTACGAGATCTACGATTGCTTCTATTGATCGTATTATTTGAGGTTTGCGTCGCTGCATCCGACTTACTATTTTTTGAATCTCGCGTTCAACCATAAAGACATATTGCTGAAAGTATTTTTCTGTAACTATATCGATCTGATAATTTACTTCCTTGCCGTTTATGACTGTGGGTTGCCTATACATTATGTGATCTGCATCAAATAAACGCACTGACTTTTCACTTGGTCGTGCATCAAATAAATCTCCTTGGACAACAATTAAAGGATAATATATCTGAAGGTTTACGGGTTCATTGTCTCCAAATGTCCATGATTTGAAGTGGTTTTCACAAAAATAATCAACCGCGTCACATAATTTTTTAATACAGTCAAAATGCTTTTCGTCGTGGGACGCCATCCAGTCATTGTTTACCTTCTTCTGGCTAAAAGAGCAAAACTGGGTAGCAATATGACCTTTACAATAGTGGTGGTATTTGTCCATATTAAGAAAGTCGCTCAACATTTCCCATGACTCTTCTTCGTCTGCTCCAAGTATTTTTACTGGTAGACCAGATATTTTTAAGTCGTTATGAAAGAGAAAAGGTGTTTGAGCTTGCTTAGTTATAAAAGCAATCGGTTGAGGATTGTTCACACATTCAACGAGAAAACAGTTAAATAGAAAGCTGTCCTCTTTCCACAACTTCTGAGCGTATAGAGCAAATAAATCGATCTCACGTGATTTTGAGGTTAGGGGGTCAGTATAGACTGAGTTCGCTTCCACAACATAGCCAAATTCGTCAAGAAAGCTTTCTATACGACTTTCCAACAAGTAACCCGAATGTAATAATGCTTGTCGAGCTTTAGTTTTCGAAATTTTTGTTTGAGGATATTTTGTTTTAGTCATAAATAAAGATTGTCGTCTAAAATAATAATCTCCACCACGCTCCAGCCCGTTCGAGACACCAGACCGATTAAAAATTTATCAGCCAATCTGTATCTGCTCTCGAATCAATTCGCTTGAGCAATAAGGTTACTCGTTTTACAGTTCTAATTGCTCTTTCAGCATCCTCGTACCACAAAAAATCAGATTCCCCTAATTCTTCTACTGTTATTTTCTTTGACTTGAAGTGTGCTAGACGATTGCGGAGGGAGACAAGCCAAGAGAGGTCTTGCATAGCTTCGGAGCCAGGATCAAGTTTCTTGCCAGTCACAACCCGCGGAATTACAAGCCACTTGGCAAGTATATCAAGTTTATCTAAGTATTTTGAGAAGTAGTTCCGCGATAGGCGATTGATACCATAGTGATTAATGTAAGCTTCTAGCGTAAATGCGGAGAAGATGACCACGATGAGAGAAAGTTCACCGATAGCATCATTTCGAGACGCAAGAAAATCGACATCGTCATCGGATATTCCCTTACCCTTGAGGCTTTTTTGGAACTGATCATGCTCACGTTTCAGTTTTTCGATTCGCGAATAAGTCTCAGTGACAAGTTTAAAGTAGTCACCATGATGCGTCCATGCAAATTTATTTTTCTTCGACACTCAGCTTCCTTTATTTAAAACTTAAAATTAAATTTCCAACACGCTTCAGCCCGTTCAAGACACCAGATTGATTAAAAATTTATCCGCGTTAGCCGGATTTATGCTAATATTATTCCTCAATACTTTCGATAAGGTAAGTAATAATTATAGATGATATCCCTATTATAAGCTGTGCCTCTTTTCGCTCAACATCTCGATCTTCTCGAACATGTCGGGCAAATTCTGAAGCATATCCCCAAAATTTTGACAAACCCTCATCAAGAGGTTTGGGAACAATGTCTGGATGAAATTTTAATATCTCACCTAATGTTTTTTTTCGATCACCCGTAATTTCTCTTGCGACGCTCTCCAGCGCTCCTATCGAATGTTGGATTGAACCTCTCAAATCTGGTTCTGGTCTTTTAGATAAATCCATGATCGCTTCTTTTAGTTCTTTTCGTGCTATCGCAAAACGGCTTTCCTCTAATTTTCCTTGGGCAACACTAAGATTTTCTTCAAAGGCTTCATCTCCTCGTGTCTGTACTATGCCATCTTTTAATTGCCATCCAATGCCCAATCGTCGAAAACCAGAATTCATCAAAGATTCATATTCTTCTGATTCTCCTAGCTTCTCAAAAACTCCTGCAAGACTTTCAATAACATCATAGACCTGATACCATTTCATTCTGTGTAAATCTTCGTCAACTTCATAATCAATATTTGGGTATTCAGACCAATTATTCGGGTCTTCCCGTACCAGCAAAGTTCTACAAATAACCGATCTCAAAAATCTAGGTCTCTTTCCCATATCTTCGTATACAACTTTTTTTATATATTGACGCAGTTGATCGGGTGCATCTTCGTAAACAAGATGATCTGCCGGTATCTTGCTATATCCATATCTTTCGGAAAAAGATTCTGTCATCAAAAATCTCCATTAAATGCTCTCTGCAACAAAGAAGTTAGCATAGAGTTTATTCCTGTTTTTGCTATTGAAATTGAGACAAGAAATTGAATAAGGATTAATTGTAATATGATATTTTTTTCATCCTTGTTCCCGAACGTTTAACATAATAATATCCACCACTTCCGGCTTCGCCATAAGTTGAAAAACTCGCTTGTTTGGTGCTCGTGATTATACCGGCCTGCTGCTATGAACGCAAAAAGAAAAAAATGATTGGCGACTGGTGATTGGTTAATTTATATTCGATACTCGATACTTGATGCTCGTAACCCGTCAAGTATAGATGAACAAGGTCCGAAGATAGAATTCGACGCAACTCCTCCTGCATAATATTATCAGGATTCGGAGTTCAAGTAATATCTGTCTTCCGTATTCTGAGCCCTAAGGTTTTTCTTCGTCTGGTTCCTCAGGCTGAGGTTCTGTAGTAGATTTGCTCGCCTCGGCTGTGCCGCCATAAGCTCCCATATTAATCCTGTCACCGTTAGGAAGCGGCTCGAGTGCGAAGGGACTAATTGGATCTCCTGCATCAATACATGGGCTTGTAACATCATCCTGGACCCAGGTGCCGTTCGTTGGAACCCATCGGCCTGCCTCTGATTTCAAATGATAATCACCATCGACCCAGACAGCGCTTGAATCATTCGGCTCAGCGATAACGCTGAGGTCGTCCCAGGTGGCCCAGTATCCTGGATTTGCAAAATAGGGGTCGGCATCTATGTTGCCGTCGCCCCAAAAAACGGCGATTAACGGGTCGTGGATCGCCGACTGACCGCCTTTTATGTCCGTGTAGGAAATAGTGATTATAGAGCCATCGTCATTGCGTATCTGGTTCCCATCATCCCACAGGATGGAATTGGCTATGTAGGCCTGGCTTGGTTCGCCTTTTTCCTTCTGCTCCGATTGCTGAAATGCAAGAGCGCTTCCAAACGATGCTCTGTTTGCAGCAAACGTGCAGTTGACAAGCATGAGGCTGCTTCCAACGTTGTTGATCCCGCCGCCTGTACCATCCAAAGCAGAGTTTGCGCTGAAGATACAATTGAATAGCGCGGGACTGCTTTGGTCGTTGAAAATTGCTCCGCCGCCTGATGCAAGCGCACTATCATTTCCCTCAACTGAATTAGTAACAAACACGCAATTAATTAGTGTAGGATTGCTCCCGTGGTTTGCCATCGCTCCGCCTACACCCTGCCAATATGCTACATTCTTGGAGAAGGTGCAGTTTATCAGTGTAGGGTTACTGTTTTGATTGTACATTCCACCGCCGCTTCCGGGCAGCTCATTAAAGCTGACGGTATTCTCTCTAAAAGTGCACATAATCAGCGTTGGCTTGCTGCCGTTTATGTTGTACATTGCCCCGCCCATATGCGCATCGTTTCTGTTGAAGGTGCAATTGGTAATTGTAGGGCTACCTGCATCGTTGTACATTCCGCCGCCTTGCAGACTGTTTCCGCCTGTGATGGTGAAACCATCCAGCGCGGCGTTTGGGTCGGTTCCGCTGCCGGTGATAACGTGATAGCTGTTGTCAAGCTCAAACAGCCAGATATTCAGGGTGTCATCACCATTGAGGTCGCCGCTGAGAACTGTTTGGTACAGGGTGACATCTCTGGTATTCGGGTCATCCTCGCTAATACCGGCGTAACCGCCCTTGATAGTCACGCCATTTATGAGCTGGAATGTTGTTAATCTCCAGTCGAACTCTGCGATGGCCACGAGCCCCTCATTTGGCTTATAAGTGCCCTGAGCAACTTTAATTTCGACCGGCTTTTCCGCAGAATTGGCGTCAGCCAGGGCATCCTGAAGGTAGGTATAAGCATCAGCCCAGGATGTGCCGTTATTTCCACCGGTAGCATTAGCATCGACATAGATGATCCTTTGTGCAAAAGAAATGCTACTCATCCCCACTAACAAAATAGTAAGGATAATCCAGATATTAAGGTTTGACCTTTTCATCACTAATCCTCCAAGAAAATTCTACAATAGGAAAAAATACCACAAAACCATTAGAATTCTACCAAATCGGGGGTGGTGTTGTCCAGAAATTTTGTTGCAGCAGCACCAACCTTCTATACGCCCTGTAAAAAACTCTTTTGTTGTGCTATTCGTAGAGATAGAATTGGCTTTATACCATGGCAAAAGAGCAGGAAAAATTTGATGCGATTCGGCGGAAAATAAAGACTTTTCCGACCGGACCCGGCCTATATTTTATGAAGGGCCAGGCGGACAAGGTCCTTTATATCGGCAAGGCCAAGAACCTGCGCTCGCGGGTAGCCAGCTATTTTCAGCCGGGCGGCGAGGCAGCCACCGCACGCGGGCCGAAAATCGCTGAAATGCTCGGCAAAGTCAAAAAAGTTGACTTTCTGGAAACCGAAACGGAAGTCGATGCAGTGCTGAAAGAAGCACGCCTGATAAAGGACATTTGCCCGCCTTACAATTCCGACCTGACCGATGACAAGACCTTTCCCTACCTGGAAATCACCACTGGCGAGGATTTTCCCGGCGTCTATATCACCAGAAAGCCCCGGCCGACCGGCAGCAGGCTGTTTGGGCCCTTCGCCGGCGCAAAAGACCTGCGGCTTGTGATGGTAGAACTGCAAAAAATTTTCAGGTTTCGAACATGCACTCTGGATATAAAAGAAGATGACCCGAAACGCAGATTCTTTCGGCCCTGCATTTTATACAGCATCAAACAGTGCACCGCTCCCTGTGCCGCCAGGATTGACAAAAGCGAATATAAAAAAAGCATCAGTGACTTCATTAAATTTTTGCGCTCGAAGCGCTCCACGGTCCTGCGGCAGCTACGAAAACAAATGGCTGAAGCCGCCGAAAAGCTTCAATACGAAAAAGCCGCCATGTACCGCGACCGCATCCGGCTGATTGAAAAGCTCGACCATCGCGGCCTGCCGGAGGAGGACGTTCAGCCGGAAGTCTTTGCCGGTGACCCGACCGAAGCCCTCCTGCAGTTGCGGAATCTGCTGCAAACGTCCGAGCCGGTCAGGATTATCGAGGGCATAGATGTCGCCAACATCTCCGGAGCCGAGGCGGTCGGCTCGTTAGTCAAATTTATCGATGGAAGACCTTTCAAAAGCGGCTATCGAAGATTCAAAATTAAAACCGTCGAAGGCATCGACGACTATGCGATGATTGCCGAGGTTGTCAAACGCAGATACAAATACGCCCTGCGCGGCGAAGAGCTCTGGCCCGACCTTATTTTAATCGACGGAGGCCTGGGACATTTGCACGCAGCCGAAACAGCGTTAAGGCAGTTGAAGGCGACGCCTGTGAAAATCGCCTCGATTGCAAAGAGAGAAGAGGATATCTATCTGCTTGGAAGCTCGGTGCCGGCGAAGCTGCCCGCTCATTCGCCCGCCCGCAAGCTGCTGCAGTACGTTCGAGATGAGGCTCACCGCTTCGCGCAGCATTACTTCCACATCCTGCGTGACAAGAGAATGTTGAACCCGTGAGATAATAACCTGCCTGCGCGTAGCCGCTTCAGCGGAACAGGCTCGCTACACAGCACGAGTATACAATGTCAGGATGCCAATTTTTTTATTTATTTTAATTGATAATTGTTTGGTTCTCTGGTATAATACCGCACTTTAGGGCATATTCTAACGTCTCTCAAGAATATACTCTTAAAGAAAACCGAGAGACAGTTTTATGGCCGTTAACAGGCCGAAGGAGTACAGTAGTGAGTACAGGTATAGTAAAATGGTTTAATGGTAAGAAAGGCTTTGGATTTATCACGCCCGATGACGCCGGTGAGGACTTATTCGTTCATCACTCGGAAATCAAGACGACCGGCTACGCCAATCTTGAGGAAGGCCAGAGGGTGCAGTTCGATATAGGACAGGGCAAAAAAGGTCCATGTGCGACCAACGTAATTCCTGGTTAATCCAGAGCAGCACACCGTAAAACCAACGGGCTCCGCTAAAGTCGGAGCCCGTTTCATTTTGACCCGCCGAATAACCATTTAACAAATTACCTTTTACCACTCACCAATTAACCAATCAACTAATTCTCTATCTTCCTGATTTCCTGTTCTCCCGATACCCTGCAACCTGATCTTCTAATAACCTGATACCCTAATACCAACCACCTGATTTTCATTTATATTGTTCAAAATACGCAGTAAGTATAGAATATAATTATGAAGCTCGTCATCGTTATAGAACTTATCATCTGTTTGGCACTAACTTTTTCTGCTGCCTTTATCGGCTCGCTTTTCACCCGCGAAGCTGTAACCGATTGGTATGCTACGCTCAATAAGCCTTCTTTCACACCACCTGATTGGCTGTTCGGCCCCGTCTGGACTATCCTGTATCTGCTTATGGCGATAGCGGCCTTTATCATCTGGCAAAGAGGATTGGCTAACCCAGCCATTAGGATCGCTTTAACTATTTATCTGATTCAGTTGATTCTAAATGCGCTTTGGTCGGTGATTTTCTTCGGCTTGAAATTGCCGTTGGCTGCTTTTATCGAAATCATCCTGCTCTGGAGTGCTATCGGCCTGACTATTTTGACCTTTGCCAGAGTATCAATGACTGCGGCTTTGCTACTTGTACCTTATATACTTTGGGTGTCTTTTGCAGCGGTGCTTAATTTCTTTATTTGGTTTTTGAATCGTTGATGAAAAAAACCGGCAATGAATTACAAAAACAAAACCCCCCAGTAAACTGGGGGGCTAAACACGCAATACGAATCACGCTTCAAACATTATTCTTGTGGTTTATGATGAAGTGCTCCGGCACGGGGAACTGCGAGCATAAAAGCAGAGACTCTTTGGCTACCTCTTCGATGACCGATTCATCGTCGATATTGTCCACCACCTTGTTGATGAGGCTGGCAATTTGCTCACACTCTTTTTCCTTCATTCCCCGCGTGGTAATAGCCGGCGTTCCTATCCGTAAGCCGCTGGGGTTGCCCGGCGGAGCAGGGTCGCTCGGCACGGTGTTATAATTCGTAACGATTCCGGCCCTATCCAGCGCCTTTGCGAGTTTTTTGCCCGGGACTTTTTTGTTCCGCAGGTCAATTAGGATTAAGTGATTGTCGGTTCCGCCTGTCACGAGGTTAAAGCCGTGCTCCAGCAGCTTTTCCGCAAGGGCTTTGGAATTTTTGACTATTTGCTTCGCATAGGTGACAAACTCCGGCGTGTCCGCCTCGGCTAATGCTACCGCTATGGCTGTTAGGGAGTGCATGTGTGGGCCGCCCTGCAGGCCTGGAAAGACGGCACGGTCAACCTTGTCCGCGTGCTCTTTTTTGCAAAGCAGCATTCCGCCGCGAGCGCCCCGCAACGTCTTATGCGTGGTGGTTGAGACTATATCCGCATACGGTATAGGGCTTTTGTGGATGCCGGCTACGACAAGGCCCGCGATGTGGGCGATGTCACTGACGTGGTATGCGCCGACTTTCTTGGCTATCTGGCCGAATATCTCGAAATCAATCTCCCGCGGGTAGGCTGTTGCACCGGAGATGATTAAATTTGGATGGTGTTTTTTCGCCAGTTCTTCGATACGGTTAAAGTCCAATCTGCCGGTTTTGGGGTCCACGGTATAGGGCACGGATTTGAAGAACCTGCTTGTGAGGGAGACGTTCCAGCCGTGCGTGAGGTGGCCGCCATCGACGAGGGACATGCCCATAATGGTATCGCCGGGGTTTATCAGGGCGGAGTAGGCGGCGAGGTTGGCCACCGAGCCGGAATAGGGCTGAACGTTTGCATGGTCGGCTTTGAACAATTTTTTGGCCCGCTGCTGTGCTATTCTTTCGATGAGGTCGGTTACCTGCTGGCCCTCATAATATCTTTTGCCGGGGTAGCCTTCGGAATATTTGTTGGTAAGGCAGCTTCCGGAGGCCTGCATTACAGCTCTGGATACATAATTTTCCGAGGGGATAAGGCGAATCGCCCCACTCTGCCTCACGCTCTCTTGACGTATGAGTTCGTAAATTTGTGGATCATATTGCTCAAGAGCTGTTGCCATATAATTTCCCCTTCATTTAATTCTTGGAGTTGTCTTGATGCTCTCAAACGCTTAATAAAGCGTCCTTTTTCTTATATCATAGGCATACTTTTTATACAAGCAATATTGTTGACAAATTTCGTTTTGGCATTAGGATAAGCGCGGCAACAAAGCACAAGAAAATTGTATTTGATTAAAACGTATGCAAGATTTAGGTAATAACGAAGAGCCGGCAAAGGCAAAAGTATTTTTTGAAAGAGCCAAGGAGGCAGCTGAGTCAGGAAACTTTGATTACGCCATCGAAATGTACCTTGGAGGTTTAAATTATGCTCCTGATGCGCTGGAAGAAGGACATCTGCCGCTTTGTGAATTGGCCCTGCACAGAAAGGGAAAAGGCGGCCAAAAGCCTTCAATGATGGAAAGGGTAAAACGACTGCGGGGCAAAACTCCTCTTGAACAGATGCTTAACGCTGAGTACCTTTTTGCAAAAGATCCTGGCCATCTGTCGTATGCCGAGGCCATGCTAAAGGCAGCGGTGGCAGGCGGCTATAAAAGAACGGCTG
>Ga0307435_1000717_pt1 | contig 14557 bp, 11 predicted proteins | sample SalMarWE160470MG_FD_202164 | JGI IMG/M metagenome (GOLD analysis project Ga0307435, IMG submission 202164) | Salt marsh sediment microbial communities from the Plum Island Ecosystem LTER, Massachusetts, United States - WE1604-70 | ecosystem: Environmental > Aquatic > Marine > Intertidal zone >... | reverse complement strand
CCGGCATCCAGAACCTATTGAATTTACTGGATTCCGGCGCCTGCCCCGGACCACGATCCGGGGTTCGCCGGAATGACAGAAAAATGGAAAAAATGACTTTTTACGAAACCATCAACCTTGATATCTCTAAAAAATTTCGGCATGAGATATCCTGAAACCATATCTTGATTATGTCATACTCTTTGAGAGAGCCTCCATACATTCAACCCACCCTGATGTGTTTTCCAACCCACTGGGGGACAGTTCGAAGGTTATAATAATAAGCCATGGTATAGAAACACGTAGAAGAGCACAATGGGTTACATTTCTCCTTAACAGCCCGCAATTCATCTTCATCAAATTTGGGCGCCCAGATTCTACCCCAATCATGATCATAGCTGATCAGATCAAAACATGGCGAAAGGCTCCCATCAGGCCTTATAAGTGCGCCATTATGGCCTGCCCTGCAATCCCATGGCCTCATCTGACCTCTCAACTTTTCTTTAAATGCCTTGAGATGCGCTATTGAGTTGACCATTGGCCAGCCATGGCGCTGTTTGTCGATAAGCCAGTCTAATAATTCATCAATTTTATCATATTGATCAGGCGTTATGGTAAGCATATCATCATGATGTTTATAGTGATTTATCTCTACAAAGCTCTGGGGAGGTTCATTGAGATGATAATCAGTGCCTATCTTGTTTTGGTGTGCAATCTCAGTGAGAAGCTTAACGTCCTTTATATTATTTCTGCAGATATTTATGTTAAAAAAGGGAAGATAGCCATATTTTTTCTGCCGTTCAACAAGGTATCTGAATTGTGGTTCTATCTTAAGCAATGCCTTGGGTAGCCCTTTAATGGGTGCTACACAGTCTACGGCCAGGTTTATTGCTGCTACTCCTGCCCTCCCAACCTCATCGATAAAGGCCTTATCCATAAGGTAGCCATTTGTAGGCAGATACATAAAGAAGCCATTTTCTGCCCCATATCTGATAACCTCTAAGATAAAGTCTTTTCTCATGAGAGGCTCGCCGCCCATGAGCGGAATAACCCTGCACCCGATAGACTTAAGCCAGTCTATTGAACTCTTTGCAGTTTCAATATCCATCCCTGGCAGGTCATTGTTATATTGGAAGCAATAGTAGCAATCTATATTACAGCGCCACTCGGTAAAAAGATAACACAGTACCGGCCTGAATTCATGTGAATGAATACGTGAATTAAGGTAAGGGATTACCCATCTCTTTATTGCCTTAACCCCATTGAGAGTCTTATAATAGGTAGTTTCGAACATGATCTCCCTCCCTAAAGATGAATTATGGTGAAGGCTGCCTCATCCGCATTGAGGATATATATATTTAAACTGCAGCCTGACCGGTATACATAAAATTTCCTAAGTAGGATGGACCTGATTGTCAAGACAATTTTTTACCAAAATGAGGTTACCTGTTGCGGATGTATCCCCTGGTTAATCACATACGAAATCCTCAAAAGCTCCGCTTGATGGCAAATTGATATTTCATACCATGGTAACACATGACCCAGGCGCTTCCTCTCACCCTTGAGCATGGGGGATGTCTTTTTTAATTGTATGCCCTTACAAGCCCACGGAAGCAGGCCGGCTCAAACTGGCGCACACAGACAAATGCCCCCGTAACCATCGGCTCAATGAAAGGACCGCAGATGTAAAAAGCGGCATATCTCGAGAAGCGGCATATTTCTGATGAGCTCCAGGTATCCTCTGGCCAAGATCCTCGCAACCCAGGAGCGTGACAGGCGAAACAGGGCACTCATCAGGCTAAAGGCGAGAACGAGGCTTACCGCGGCGATGCGAAAGGTCACCATCAATCCCTAAGCAGTGTTCCGGCGATAAAGGAAGTATCTTCCGGGGCACAATAATGATACCTAAGACAGAAGTCTTCCCCCCGTCAGAGGGAAATCGGCCTTCCTGGTATCAAGAAGGGCTCAGGGGACATAGATAGTATGTTCATCGTCGGTCTTCAGGTCCCACTCGCTGGATGCCCCGTGGACCTGGTGCGCTATTTTTTCTTCTTTTGCTTTGCTCGCCCCTTAGCCCCTTTCTTTCCCTCCTTTTCGCCGAATTTCTCGAACCCCTCTGCCAGTTCCTTTAGCTTCTCGTTCACCAGATAATTGATGGTTCCCCTGGGGTATGAACCATCCGGCTTCAGCTCCCCCGCCTTTTTATCGGTCAGGATCTCGATCCCCTCATCCACGGTTTTCACCGAATATACGTGGAATTTCCCCGTTTCCACGGCCTCCACCACGTCATGTCTGAGCATGAGGTCCTTGATGTTGCTCTCCGGTATCATCACCCCCTGTCGCCCGGTCAGCCCCATGGCACGACAGCAGTCGTAGAAGCCCTCGATCTTCTCGTTGACCCCTCCGATGGCCTGAACCTCGCCCTTCTGATTCACCGATCCGGTTGCTGCTATGTACTGTTTCAGGGGAACGCCCGAGAGGCTTGAAAACAGAGCATAGATCTCAGTAGAGGAGGCACTGTCTCCATCCACACCGCTATAGGATTGCTCAAAGGCGATACTGGCACTCATGGTCAAGGGCTTATCCTGGGCAAACTTCTTCCTCAGATAGCCGCCCAAGATCAACACCCCTTTATTGTGGGTGCTGCCTGAGAGATCCGCCTCCCTCTCGATATTGATAATGCCCGCGCGTCCCATGGAGGTTGAGGCCGTAATGCGGGAGGGCTTTCCGAACATATAGTCCCCGATATCATACACGGCAAGACCATTCACCTGGCCGACTACCTCGCCATCCACATCGATCATCAAGGTTCCGCGATCGATCATCTCCTGGATATGCTCCTCTATCAGGTTGGATCGATAGATCTTCGCCTCTATGGCCTTATGCACGTGCTTATCTCGCACCATGTCCTGATTATCCTGTCTTGCCCACCAATCTGCCTCCCGAACGAGGTCCGTGATAACGGGAAAACTGGTGGAGATCTTCTCCTGTCTTCCAGTAAGACGAACTGCATACTCCACCAGCGCAGCTATAGCCGTTCTATCCAAGGGTTTCAGGTTATCCTCGTCCTTCTTCCTCTTGATAAACTCGGCGAACCAGCGGATGGATTCGTCGTTTTTATCCATAGAGGTATCAAAATCGGCCCTCACCTTGAAGATCTCACTCACATCCTCGTCATAGGCCAAGAGCAGGTGATAGAGATAGGGCTCTGAGATGAGGGTTACCTTGGTGTTCAGCTCGATAGGCTCCGGCTTCAATCCCGAGGTGGTGAACAGATAAAAGGGATCGTAGGTCTGAATCTCCATCTTCTCGGTCTTAAGCGACCTCTTGAGCGCCGGCCAGACACCCGGCTCCAACAGCGCGTCGATGAGATTCAGGACCAGATACCCCCCGTTTGCCTTGACGATCGAGCCGGCCCTAATCCTGCTGAAATCGGTCTTCCATATCCCGCTGCGATCCACCACTTTCTCTATGCTGCCGAAAATGTTCCGGTAGGTGGGGTAGGATTCGACAATCACGGGAGGCATCTCCTGATCCCCGTTGTCCACAAGGAGGTTCACCTGATAGGGTTGAAAGGGGTCCCCTTCGGGAAGCATAAAGGGAAGACCCGGTATGCCTTGCTGGGTTTGGCTGGTAAATCTCTGGACGTTGTCGGTCATATCCTCGAGCATAGCGTCGAGGTAGGCATCAATCTTCTCATCCTTGTACGTAACCCTTAATGGCTTCAAGACTTTTACCGCCATGGTATTGAACATGAATCGATCCATCTTCTCGATATTCTCCTGGACCTCCTTCTGGAGATCCCTGATCTCGAGAAATATCTGATCCACCTCTTCTCTTAGCTGGGCCTGCTTTTTTTTCAACTCCTCGAATTCCTCCTTCGGGAACCTGCCCTTTTCCACCTTCTCCTCAACCTGATCCAGATCCACGGGATTCCCATCAATCAAAGGCATGATCCCCGGCCGCTTCACCTGCCCTACCTGTATATCAACCACAGCGAAACCCTGCTCCCGTACCTTCTTATCCAGGTCCTTGAAGAATTCCCTTCCTTTTTTCTCGTACTCCTCCATGATCTCCTTTTTTCTGTTGAGATAATCCTGGCTCTCAAAGAGCTGCGGCACTTCCTTCTTCATGGTTTCAACGAACGCATGGATGCCCTTTTTAAACTCACGCCCCATCCCCGCTTTGAGCCGAACCAGCATAGGGGATTCCGGGTTCTTGAAGTTATTCACATAGCAGAGATCTTCAGGTGTTCCGCCCCTCTTCTTGGATATCTCCTCGAGCAGTTTTCGCACCGTGGATAACCTGCCTGAGCCCGCAACCCCGGTAACAAACACGTTGTAGCCGGGTTTGTCCATACTCATACCAAAGCGGAATGCCTCCACGCCCCTCTTCTGCCCGATAATCTCCGTGAGGGGCTCAAGGTCTTCCGTGGTTTCAAAGGGGAGGGTTGCCGGATCAAGCCTCCATCGGAGCTTCTCAAGGGAAACCTCGTAATCTGATCTCTTTGCTGGCATCGATGACCTCCTCGTTTTTTTCATGTGCGCGTTATCAGAAGCCCATTGTTGAGAGTCAATCGGCGAAAACACGATAGGAACTATGCAGGCCCGATGACTGTGGCTGCCTTATCGAACCGTCACCCTGAACGAGCGATCCGGTTCGGTTTTACACTTTGGCAGGACGATGGTGAGTACGCCCTCCTTATAGGTAGCTTCCACCTCCTCCTGTATGACCCGGCAGGGAAGCTTGATATCACGGGTAAAGGAGCCATAGCTTCTCTCTACCCTTTGGGAGATGTCGTCCTCATCCGTGGACTCCTGCCTCATCTCCCCCTTGATGTGCAGCCGGTCCTCGGTTACCGAGATATCCAGATTCTCCGGATCGATGCCTGGAATCTCCGCCCTGACGACCAGGTTCTCACCGCTCTCAGACAGGTCTATGGAAGGGATGTTTCTGGCAATCCTGGAGAAGCGGGGGACACCGAAATCATCCCACAGCCTTACGAAGAGACGTTCCATATCCCTTCTCAGCCTATCGATCTCCTGCTTCTTCCATACGGTCAGGTCTGGCATGGTTCTACCTCCTTTTTTCCGTAACTATGCCCCTCAACATTCGCATTGTATTGAGCACCGCATCATGTTGCAAGGAATTTGTGCAGCGAGGATATCACCTTTGGAAGCCTGGTAGTTGTATCAAGGTTCTCGTGTGCTGCCCTACCCTTCAACTACCAACGTGTATCATGGGCCAGTACGCGTCATAGGATTCGAACCGCTTCATATTGTCCCGCTCCATCTCAAGAATCCGGTAGTGACCCATCTCCATGGTGGCGAAGAGCTCCAGCGTCTTTCTCATGTCTGTGCCCTCCGGAAACTCGGCTGCAAAGGAGTTGTAGAACTCCTGGGATGCGAGCTCCGCCCCCATAGCGCTTTCCAAGACCTCGCTCAAAGGCGCCATCTCATCAGATATCCTGACCTCCGGCAAGGGCACAGGGGTCTTCTGCGGCAGGACGAGTTCCCTACCCGGAAATTCCCGCTGAAAGGCGCCTTCCAAGAAGGCCCTATGCTTTTCCTCTTCCGATGCGAGAAAGCTGAGCCGGTCCTTGAGGAAGGCGTTCTTCACCTTTTCCGCCAGCCCGGAGTATACCTCGCGGCTTTCTACCTCGCTCTTTATCGCCGAAGCGAACAGCTCCTCTTTGCTGAATTGCGTTAGATCCATGTATGCATCTCCTTTTCGTGCACGGCCCACCGTGGCCATATAGATGACCGTCTCCTCGAACCCGTCCAGCCCTACCAGCTCGTTTACCATGTCGTCGAAAAGCGCCCCGATCCCACACACCCCCAAACCAAGAGCCTCGCCTGCCAGGTAGAGATTTTCCGCGATGTGGCCTGCGTCGAGATATATGTATCGGTAAGCCCTCTGCCGGTATTTCCACTTCGAACGCGCCGTAACCGCCGACCAGATAAAGGTTGCCTGGGCCTCTCTCACGATCATCTGTCCGAGGGCCGCTTCGGCGAGTTCCTTGGAATGATCGCCCCGCAGTATCAACTCAAGATCAAAGGCCTGGGGCCTGAAATGGTAGATGCCGGGCTCAAGTCCCTCCACAGCCCGTATCAATAGGTAGGTCTCTATGGGATAGAGCCCCCCGGCAGAAGGGGCCGTTCTGAACAGGAACTCCCCGTATCTGGCCGTAATGCCCTGTGTTGCCCAGAGGAGTGCGGAAAGGTGTTCTGCCTTGATAGTTCCACCGGTCTCATAGACCCTCCGTGAACGGCGATGAGATAACAGGTGCCAGAGGTCGGCCTTTTCCGTCCTGGGGGGTTCGGGAATGGCCACGTTTGCCAAAGGGGGGTCGTAGTTTTTGTAAGGCTCCGGTCTCTTGCTCCAGTCCAGGAAATGACCGCCCATATCGCGGGGATCGTATTTCGTGTCCTGCTGAAAGCGTTCCCCTATTCCCATCTCCTTGGGTTTCTGGTTGTGAGAGGATTTCATCACGGTTCCTTTCTTGCCGCTTGTGTCTCTCATGACGCGGGCGTTGAGGCCACACCTTCATTCAGCAGGCTGAGCATCTGCTGGTCATCGGTTGTGGGCAGATCGCAGCGGAAATCCCTGCACACATATGCCGTGGCCTTGCCCCCAATGCTCTCAAGACCCCTCGTATATTCGGCTAATCGAATGAGATCGGGATCGCGCTCTTCAGTGGATCGAACCATCACCACCTTATTGGGGAGAAATGATCCCTGCAACCTCCGGATCATGGTCATGGTATCCCCTGATCGGGGATTGCCCACGATCACCACCTGGCTCGAGGGGCCGAGGGAGAAATCGAGGGCCGACATGAGCTGGGTGTGGGCGGAAGGGGCCTCCGCAACCGTCTTGGAACAAGCCCGCAGCAGATGGGCTGCCTTTTCCTCGTAGAGGGCATTCCCCGCAAGATGGGAGAGGCGAAGGAGGTTCAGCATGGCAACCGAATTGCCCGAAGGGATTGCCCCGTCGTAGAACTCCTTTGTTCTCACCAGCATACCCTCAGCGTCATCGGCAGAGAAGAAAAGGCCGCCCTTCTCATGATCCCAGAAGTGTTGGAGCATCACCTCGTTGAGCTCGATCCCTCTTCTCAGATACCCAGAGTCAAACGTAGCCTCATATAATTCCACCAGTCCCCAAATCAGAAAGGCATAGTCGTCGAGAAAGGCGGGAATCGCAGCCTCCCGATTGCGGTACCGGTGGAGGAGACGCCCGCCGGCATCACGCATCCTTGCGAGGATAAACCCGCCAGCCCGCCTCGCCGCCTCTTCATAGGCGGGCTCCTGAAACACCCCCGCTCCCCTTGCAAGCGCCGCGATCATCAAGGCGTTCCAATCGGTCAGGATCTTATCGTCCTTATGAGGGTGTACCCGCTTTTCCCGGACCTGGAAAAGTGTTTCGCGAGCTGTGTCCAGGCGTTCCTCAAGTTCCCCGGATGACAGGCCGAGCTCTTTTGCCAGGGCCGGGAGAGGCCTGGTGCTATGGAGAATGTTCTTCCCCGTTTTTGCAGCCGCGGCCTCAGCCCTGAAGTTGCCCTCCCTTTGGATAGCATAGACCCTGGTGAAGATCTCCGCCTCTTCCTGGCCGAGCGCCTGCCTGATCTCATCCTCGGTCCAGAGGTAAAAGGTTCCTTCTTCTCCCTCGCTATCCGCATCCTCGGCAGAGTAAAAGCCCCCTTCAGGTGCGGTCATATCCCTGAGCACGTAGGTGAAGATCTCCTGCGCCGTTTTCCCGAAATCCCTGTTGCCCGTGGCCTGATATGCCTCAATATAGGCCATTGCCAGCAATGCCTGATCGTAGAGCATCTTCTCGAAGTGAGGCACGAGCCACCTGTGGTCTGTGGAATACCGATGAAACCCGAACCCGAGATGGTCGTAGATGCCGCCGCTTCTCATGTTGCCGAGCGTGGTCTCAACCATCTTGAGGGCCCACTCGTCGCCGGTTCTCCTCCAGTAGCGAAGCAGGTACATCAGGTTGTGAGGTGAGGGAAATTTGGGCGCCTGTGAAAAGCCGCCGTATTGCACATCATAGTTTCGCGATAGGCCCCGGTAGGCCATCTCGAGGGTGCGCTCTGTCAATGGTTCCCCTGTCTGCTCAATCGATGCGGTCGTAAGAATAGAGGCTATCCGATCGGCGGAGGAAAGCGCCTGTGCCCGATCGTATTCCCAGATCTCCTTGATGCGGGGAATCAACTGCTTCATCCCCGCCATCCCGAACCTGGCCTCCCTGGGAAGGTAGGTAGCGGCAAAGAACGGCTTTTTCGAGGGTGTCATGATAATGGTAAGCGGCCACCCCCCGTTTCCGGTCATCATTTGACACACCCTCATATACACGCTGTCTATATCCGGTCTCTCTTCCCGGTCCACCTTTATGCTCACGAATGCATCATTCATCAGTCGCGCTACAGCTTCATCCTCAAAGGACTCCTTTGCCATCACGTGGCACCAGTGGCATGTGGAGTAGCCGATGGAAAGGAAGATGGGCCGGTCCTCCTTTGCAGCCTTCTCAAATGCCTCATCCCCCCAGGGATGCCAGTCAACGGGATTATAGGCATGCTGAAGGAGGTACGGGCTTTTCTCTGCTATGAGTTTGTTTGGGCGTCTATTATTCATTGTTTCATCAACCGCTTACTACTCCCTAGAGAACGAAAAGGCTCGGCCGCACATCCAATAAGACGCACCCCGAACCTCTCGTTGTTGTGCCATGATACGTGTTGTACGGGTCTAACCTATGCTACGCTCACTACCTCTTTAACCTCAGGCACCTCTTTTTTGAGCTGGCTCTCTATTCCCATCTTTAAGGTCATCTGGCTCATGGGGCACCCGGCGCATGCGCCTTTTAATCTCACCTTAACCACCCCTTCAGGGGTCACCTCTACCAGTTCCACGTCGCCGCCATCAGCCTGAAGCGCTGGTTTAATCCTACCCAAGGTTGCTTCCACTTTCTCTTTCATAGTGTTTCCTCCTCTCTGAGCGCTCTCTCAGCGCTTTTACTAGATTCAGGCTCTCTATAACGCAAATATAATGCCAGTCGCTGCAATCGTTCTGTGCCATGAAAATAGTGAGGCCCTAACCTCTGTGAAAGCGCCCTGCTACTGGATTCAATGGGGTAAAGACCGCCGCCGCCTGACCATGATTTATGTTGGCTATAAGAGGGGAAGTGCTGAAAAAATGTCTAAATTGAGACGTATCGGGATAGGTAGGGGATAAAAATATACGTTATTTCAATAAATTATACTATGGTTTAGTTTTTGGCGTAAATGTACTATATTCGACATATACGAGGCTATGCCTTGTCTTTTTTCGGGCTTCCGGGAGCGCCATGGTAGGCGGGCAAGGTGATCGTGAACGTGGTCCCCTTCCCTTCCTCGCTTTCCACGTTCAGGGAACCACCTTTATGCTGTTCGATAATCCTCTTTGAGATACAAAGCCCCAGACCGGTTCCGGAGCTCTTGGTTGTATAAAACGGCGAGAATATCCTCTCTTTGTCCTTCATGGGGATTCCGCATCCCTCATCCACGATCGTTATCTCCACGTTATCTCCTGAAGGCCTGGCCCTAACCGAGAGAGTCCCTCCCTGTGCCATGGCATCGATCGAGTTCTTGAACAGGTTCAGCAATACCTGCTTCAGCTTATTCCGATCTCCTGCCACAAATCTCGCCCCTTTGTCTACCTGGAGTTCAATCTTCACATTATTCTCCGTGCACTCCTTTCCGACCATGGAGAGGGTTTCTTCCTGGAGATCCTCTACATCTACCTCCTCAGAGACCGTGGATGACGGCAGATAAGAATCCCGCAGCTCAGCCAAAAGCCTCTCAAGGCGTTCGACCTCTTGCGTGATGATCCGTAACTTTTGGAGCCCTTTCTCGTCGCTGATGCTCCTGCTCAGTTGTTGGGCGAAACCGCCTATAACCATCAAGGGATTCTTTATCTCGTGGGTAATCTCCGCCACTGATTGCCCGAGTGCGGAAAGCCGTTCGGATCGCATGATCTGTTCTTGAAGCCTTTTTGTCTCGGTCAGATCTCTCACGATCCCCGTGAAGAAGAGCCTGCCATTCACCTCGGTTACGGAAAATGAAATGAGCGTGGGAAAGGTCTCGCCGCTTTTGCGCGTGGCAACCATCTCCGTTTCGTGGCCGATGAGACTGGGTATCCTGGTTTCGACATATCGAGCCACAGCCTCGCGGTGATTCTCGCTGCAGTCCGGAGACAGGATAGCAGTGAGATCCTTGCCCACAACCTCATCCCTGCCGTAACCGAAGATCGTCTCCGCTGCCTTGTTAAAAAAGACCACCTTGTGATGCTCGTCTATGGTGACAAAGCCTTCAGCGGTATTCTCAACCGCATGCTTCAGGATCAGCAGATCCTTTTCTTCTCTGGTCTCCCTTGTGCCCATGCGCTCATCACCACGTTAGCCTTGAATATCCGCCCTTTCGCGGCTGATCGGCTTGTCCTGCAAGAAAAAACACCGTTTCATCGTTTTTGAATATAGAAGCGCTGCCCTGAGATGTCAACGGGAAAGACGGGCCGGGAACCCGATGGTGAAGGTTCCGGGGTTCAAGGTTCAGAGGTTCAAGGGTTCAAGGTTCAAAGGTTCAGACCCCAGTGAAATATGCCCTGTTTGAATAATCCTTGAGTTCGACGAGGTAAACATTTCACGGGGTAAAGGTTCAAGGACATTTCAACCGTGAACCGTGAAGGGTGAACCACTCAGGCCGGGTTTTACTTTTTTCCGTTTGGCGATATGTAATGTAATGATTATAATCCGACATGATAGCTGAGAGCGGCCCGGCATGCTCATCCCGCTGGTCCCATCAGGGAGGCAGAATGCGGATCGCAGCGTACGTGAATCACTTCACTCTCAGGGAAAACAAGGATATGGCCGCACAAGAAAAGCCAAACAACACCAATTCCGAGGCTGCCCAGACAGATCAAGAGGCACGGCTTATCCGGAGGGTAGCTGTTTTCGCCTTCCTGATCAACCTCGGCCTTGCGATCATGAAAGCAATTCTGGCTATTCTCTCGAACAGCCTGGCAGTGAGTGCCGGCGCCATCGATTCGGCAGCGGATTCCGTTGCCTCCCTGGTGCTCTATGCAGGGGTGAGACTATCCAGTAAAACATCACCCCGCTTCCCGTTAGGGCTCTATAAGATCGAGAACGTCATCTCCGTAATCGTGGCCTTCTTTATATTCTTTGCAGGCTATGAGATCGCCCACCAGATCATAACGCCTGCCGCGGAACAGCCCACGGTATCGCTCACGGTTATTATTCTCCTTTTTGTTGGAACGGCAGTGACCTTTCTTTTCGGCCGCTATGCCCTTGCCGCCGGCAAACGGACCGGCTCTCCAACCCTCATCGCAGAGGGGCGTCACCGCCAGGTGGACGTGATCTCCTCCCTGGTGGTGCTGGCATCTGCTTCAATGAACTATTTCAGGGTTCAGGTCACCCTCTTCGGCATCTCCATCGACCAGATAGCCGCAGGACTGGTGATCATCTTTATCGCCCGTGCCGGGTGGGGCCTGCTTTCGGACGGAATGCGGGTTCTGCTCGACGCTTCCATTGATTTTGAAACACTTGACCGGGTTAAGACGATTATAGAAGGCGAGCCTATGGTGGCGGAAATAAAATCCTTGGTGGGCCGCAGCGCAGGAAGATTTACCTTTCTCCAAACCGATGTGGTTCTCAGAACCGATGACCTCAAAAAAGCGCACCAGGTCAGCGAGGATATCGAAAGGAGCGTCCGTGAGCAGGTGCCCCATGTGGGAAAGGTGATCATTCACTATGAACCGAAAAAACGCGAGCAGGTGCTGATCGCAATACCCTTAGCTGATCCGGACGGCAGGGTAAGCGATCATTTCGGGGAATCTCCCTATTTCGCGCTGATTACCGTGCGCCTGCCTGACGGGCATATCGTAAAACAGGAAGTTCTCGAAAACCCCCATCGTTCTCTTGAAACGGCAAAGGGGATTCAGGTGGCGGAATGGCTGGTCGCCCAGAAGATCGATGAGGTGGCCATGAGCGAGGATGTCTCCCATAAAGGCCCGGGATACGTGTTCTCAAACGCTGGAGTTACCGTTCGAAATATATCAAAAAAGAAATTACCTGAAGTCATAGAGTCCATCCTTGCCGACGAACAGCCGCGGTGAGGCTTGAAGAAAATGGGGCTTCAGGAATCAGGTGGACCGTGCCAGTATCTCTATTCAAGGCATAAAATCGCTTCGCAAATTTATGCGCCTGTCCGTCCCGGGCCGGAACAGACCGGGGAGGCGCATTAATAGAACGCCTGCCCGTCATGCGAGACGCAAGGCGAGGCTGGCGGGCGGCTCCGCCGCGCCGAAAAAATAAAATTCCTATACAATCACGTCAACCAGTCAATATCTATGAGGTGTTCGACTTTTTTGAAATCAGGATCTCCGGTTACGATGCGGCCATGTTCCCTAATAGCAGTAGCCACGATAAAAGCATCTGCGTAAGAAATAGGAAATTGTGCCTTTATTTCAGCAGCTTCCAGAACCAGGTCGTTGGGGCAGGGGTAAATGGTAAGGGGAAGGAGCCGAATTTTTTCTACAATATCCCGGGCAAAGGAGGAATTTTGCATACGCGCACAGCAATAGTAGACTTCGCCGAGGTTGATAATATTCAGCAATGCCCCTTCGCCTTCATCTTGGGCCTTGTAGAGCAAGTCTTCAACAATCTGTGCGCCTGGTTCATCTTGAATCCAGGCAAGCAGCGCAAAGGAGTCAAGAATGGATTTTTTCATCACTCTCAATCTCCTTTTTCCTATCATCAAGCAGAGCCTTGGTCATGGAGGGTCTCCCTTTGAGGATTCCCCTCATGGTTTTTATAGGGTCTTTTGGCAGCGGTGCAATGACGGCCTTATCATTTTCGAGGGACAGATTTACTTTCTGGCCTGGTTCAATTCCAAGCTTCTTTCTGATTTCCGCCGGAATAACGATTTGTCCTTTGGAAGATGTTTTAACAATAGCCATTAATCTTACCTCTTATTAAAAGTTTAACTAATATTTTTATGTTAAACTTAAGAGTAGTTGTTTGTCAAGCAATTGTTTGTAGGAAAGCTGCACGTTATATACCATTGAAAACCTGGATCTCATGTCTTAGACATCTGTTGTGAGCTTTCATCCACGATCTCGGCCCCTGCCTCGCACATGGTGCGGACTGCCTCTTGTCCGCCCTCGGGGGTCACAGGCCTTGTGGCCTCCAGGATGACGTGCACCTCAAAGCCAAGCTTTCCGGCATCGAGCACGGTCGCCAGCACACAAACATCGAGCGCCAACCCCCCTATCCACAGGCGTTTCACTTTATCCCGCGTAAGCTGCTTCTCGAGCCCTGTTTGGTCAAATGCGGAGTTCTGGTCCTGATCAAAGCGAACGCCTTTGGTGATCTTCACTACAGTGTCGGGAAGCCTGAGCTCCGGGTGAAACGCTGCACCATCGGTGTCCTGGATGCAGTGGGGAGGCCATTGGCCGCCGTGCCCGTCAAAGCTCATATGCTGAACGGGGTGCCAGTCTCGAGAGGCGTAGATGGGAATCCCCTTTGCCTGGGCCGCCTCGATCCACTGATTGAGCACGGGAACGACCGTGTCTCCCTCCTCTATGGGAAGGGCGCCTCCCGGGCAGAAGTCGTTCTGTACGTCTACCAGCAAGAGACCGTCGCCCTCTTGAAGCGAATCCATAGGCTCAAACATGTCCATTCCTCCCCTTTCAAGAAACTAACGAACTGAGAACCCCTTTTTTTATGCCAATGTATAAAGAATTAGTGTTACTCCGTAGGACTAATACTGTATGGAGTTTGACGGTTGCTTTTGTCTTTCGAAACCGTGCCCAGGGAAACAGAGAAAGGCGTGATTCACTATCTCGGAGGCTCTCTCCGGAGGAAAGCCGGGGAAAGGCCGTACAGAGGAATTGGTCTAAACAGGAGAAAGACCGGATACGATAATTGCCTTGATGCTTGGGTGCCCAGCGATGAAACTGGTGCATGGGCAGAAAGTTTATTAATGGTGAAAAAAACAAATCGTCCTGTATGCGTAGGTCAAGCCGTTTTCAAGCCGATAACACAATATATTTTTTAAAAGTTATTTTAATGGGTTATCATAACCGCCCAGATTTTTAATTGACCGGCAATGAGATAGCATGATAAGAGTTGCTATCTGAATCAATCGCAATTGGCAGAGCAAATAATTAAGTAGGGGTATCCCCTTGACTGGCGTAACCACTACATATTGCGGTTTCCCGGCCTTGCTGCCCAGACACCCTGGACAAGCCCATCATAGGTTTTAGGCTCTGTGGCAACTGCTTGTTGGAGAAGCCGGTAGAACAGTTTCCCGCGAGAGCGGGAGGTTCGACGATTGAATCGGAAGGTATATTCATCGAGGTAATAATCCAGATGTTCATGGCTCACAGCTCCCTGATGGGTTCCGACCAACCATCGCTTAACCACGGCAGCCACTCTGTTACACAGAGGCAGGAGATTATCCCCCACGGAACCATCCGTACGCACGATCTCATGAAGGTATCAAAGATGCTTCAGCCCATTATAT
>Ga0307435_1000716_pt1 | contig 14565 bp, 11 predicted proteins | sample SalMarWE160470MG_FD_202164 | JGI IMG/M metagenome (GOLD analysis project Ga0307435, IMG submission 202164) | Salt marsh sediment microbial communities from the Plum Island Ecosystem LTER, Massachusetts, United States - WE1604-70 | ecosystem: Environmental > Aquatic > Marine > Intertidal zone >... | reverse complement strand
TGGTCCTTGTCTGCATCGCAAATTGCCACAAGACGAACGCCGGAGAGCTTATTAAAATAACCCATGTGGCCGCCTCCCTGGCCGCCCACACCAATGACGCCTATGCGAATGTCGTTGTTCGCTCCCAGCACGCGGGAATGCGGGGCCAATGCCAACGTTGCGCCGACGGCCATCGAACCTTTGATAAAATCACGACGTGTAAGATTACTCATAATACTTCCTTTCCTTTATTAAGTTGCCTAATAGTCATCCTGAAGATACCCTTTTAATCGGCCCTTTGTCAACTATTTCGGCGGTTTCTCATCAGCATATTGGCGGTACTTTTCGGCCACTTTTGCCTGCTTTTCATTACCTTTATGGAAATAGAACCTATACCTGAAGGTCAAACTTTCACCGGCGGGGATAGTAATATCACCGGTTCCCTTTGGCTTGTTCTCGAAGTTATGGACTCCGAAGGGATTTGCCGCAAAGAGTCCGTACGTTCGAACGTGCCACCAGGTCGGATGCTTCGGATTAGTGGGATGGTCAAATATGGCCACGCCGACTATGTCACCATTAACGGGGCCGTAGTAATCGCACCAGGCAGCCCGTTTGCCCCATGCAGCGCCGTCACGATGCCCCTCGCTATTGATAATGTGCCCTTTGCCGACTTTTCCTTCGACTCCTTCCACCCGCATCGTCGGCGCTAACCGGATCGCCATCGAACCTTCCTTGGTATCACCCATAACGACTTTACCGTGTGATGCGTGAATCGTTATCTCAAAATCCATTATTTGTCCATCCGGGCGATTGTAGAATCTTTGTGTACGAGTGTCGGTACAAATGACTTTGCCGTCTCGTGCGACCCATTTGTTGCGTGACTGAATAATACCAACATCCCGGCCGGATGTAATCTTGTCTAACTTTTCGTGGACGATTTTGCCTGACCCGCTGCCCTCGCTCCAGAAATCGTGGCCGTTTACCTCACCGTGGGTAAACCAGAGAGAACGGTGATGTTTATGGTCCTTCTCTTCGTTCTCGCCTTCTTTCATCGGCCAGTGGCGGATAACAGGGACACCGGTCGGGCCAATCACGGGATAGAAGAAAGGCCTGGGCACATCCTGGTAGTTGTACTCGGTAAACAGTTTGCCGTTGATTTCTACCCTCAACTTTCCGTCAACCTCGTCAATACTGACCTTTCGGGTACTCGGCGCAGCGGTTTGTGCTTTTGCAATCATCTGCGCAAAAACCTGCCTTTGCTCCACGAGCGCTTTGACGCGGTCCTTGGGATTGGTGCGGGCCTCAAGGAGTATCCAGCCGGCGTAGTCCATCCCGACAAACAGATTCATCAGGTCCTGGTAGGGATAGCCGCCGATGTTAAGCTCGCGGATATGAACAGTGTCGGCGAGCCTATCCTTTACGAGGTTGAAGTTGTGCTCTAATCCTTCGCCCTGGAGGTCCTCGGAGTTGCAGTTCCAGCAGACGCCAACGTTTGGATGGTCAGCAATGTCCATAATCGCCTTAATAATCGGCAAAGGCGAGCATCCTCCGTGTACCTCGAGGCGGACCTTCTGACCAATCTCGGCCCCGAACCGACCGAGCTCATTGAGTGAGGTGCCGATTTGCTCGATTGTCTTTTCGCGCGATACATTCTTTGGAAGGTCATTGGGCTTTACCTTCACACCGGAGCCACCTACGTCACGGCTGAGTTCCAGATACTGCTTTGCGTCCTCGATATCTCTTTTGAGCCTTGCCGGGTCAACGTGATGAAAGGCGAAGTTAGTACCCAAACCCACCAGCTCAACGGGGCTGTCGTCGAAGCGTTTCTTTACATCGCGACGTTGCTGTGCGTTAAGGTTTGATTCGACACCGTGCGCATGCTGCGTGCGCAGCTCAACACCCAGCACCTTCGTCCTTTCACAGTTGGCTATCAGCGTCGGGAGCTCCCAGTCCCTGCCCCACAGATAGGTGACCAGCCCCAGTTTCATCTTCGAACCGGGCCCGCTGCCAGCCATCGTTAATACTCTAACAAACGGCCCGGCGGCAATCGCAGCGGCACTTAGGCCAACCGACTGCTTAAGAAAATCACGGCGTGTATTACGAATTGTACTCATATCTGCCCTTTCGATTAAGGATGTGCTGCCGGGAATCAAATTTTTTGCCATTTTCCTGAAGATATTGACACCGAAACTTTAGCCCATCCTCACATAATTGGCTCAATGATAAAGAAAACATTATCTTCATCTTAGGCCGTTATGTCAAGCGAATTTGGAGAAAATTAGAACCAACGGGTACCCGGCTGAATCTGTGGATATGAATTGAGAATCGCCTTTATAGGCCTTTAAGCTCAATTGAGACAAGAATGCTCCTGCAGGTACAATGATTTCCCAGGTGGCATAAAGCGAGTTTTGAAGCGGCGAAAGCTGCCGGCTGCATCTGGTATTCTGTTTGGCCGTAACCGATTGTAATGTGCGGGAAAAAATTCACGAAACTTGATTTTTGTCGATAGTTCTTGATCCACAGCAAGGTTGATGCCGCAACTTCCTCATTTCCATATATCATATCTTCGGTTACGTCACCGGTTAAATATGGTGCAAGTTTGTCCATAACTATTTTATGAAGCGACTGAAGTTCGTTAGTTTTATCCACTTCAAAGACAGAGACTGCTTCACCTTTCGAATTTTCTGATGTCCGGATGCCGATGACTTTCAAATTACCCGGTAGAGTTTCTTTGGCTATTGCCTCCAGGATTTTTTCAACAGAAGCAATATCTGTTTCCTCGAGACAGCCCATAGCCAGGGAAATGTGTGGCAGATAATTGGCTTTATTTAAGACTATTTTGTCGCCGAATTTTTCCACTAACTCAGCGTTCATTTCAATGGCCCTATCGGTCATCACTTCATCGGGCAATAAAACAACATCAACGGCTATTCTGCTCATATCTGATTCAACCTCAACAAATTTTAATCCTACATCGAAACTCGTGCCGTTTCCAATAAATAATAAATGTCACCAACGTCGGAACCGACATAGAGTGAGAACTCCTAAACGCCAAACACTATGAATCAAATGCTATTGACTATCTAAAATCTCCTCGTCCCCTTTTCGCCAAGCGGGGTCCACGATGCACAAAAAGTTCAAGTCAGAACCCGACGTGTTTTCTATATACTGCGTGGCGTTCGGTGGGATGTAAACAGCACACCCGGCACTGACGTCAAACGATTCTTTATCTATATGTATCAAGCCACGCCCGGCCATAATGTAGTATACTTCAGATGCTTTGAGCCGATGTGGTTTCGTTGCCTTACCGGGCAGAACTTTTGCATGAGCCAGGCTGTAACGAATCTGTAAATCCTGCTTTTCCGGGTGCAAAAGCTCACGCAGGATTGAATCATCGCCGGCTATAATTTCTTTGCTTTCTTTGAAGTGTTTTAAGAACATAATCAGTCCCCAAATAGAATTGATGCTTTGCCTTCCGTAAAGAAAGTGCCGGCAACACAGGCGGTCATCAGGCAGGCCAGGGTTGCGGCCGCCAGGGCGCGGAGGGCAACGGCTGCTATATTGCGCGTTTTATCCGGGGCCAGGGCACTGACGCCACCCACAAAAATAGCCATCGAGGCAAGATGAGCAAAACCGCACAAGGCATAAGTGGTAATGACAGCCGAACGTTTATAGTGTAAAGCATTTTGCGCCAGGGCCGTTGCTAAATCCTGATACGCCACGACTTCGGTCACAATCACCCGCTCGCCGATAATTTTGGAAACCTGGCCCGCATCGCAGGCCGGGACACCGAGAATTATCGTAAACGGGTAAAAGATGTAGCCAAAAATTGTCTTCAAAGAGAGCTCTGTCTCAAGGCCAAAAACCCATGTCCCCAAAGCAGTCACGAACAAATCAACGAGTGCAACCAGGCCCAATACGGCTATGAGCAGGGCCACAATGCCGACAATCATTTTGACGCCGGCATTGGCACCGTTAATAATCGCTTCAAACAGACTGTTGTCTTTTTCGTAAAACGGCCTAACGTGCACACCCAGCGTCTCCGGAGTCTGGCTTTCAGGCAAAATAATCTTCGACATAACAATCGCCGCCGGGGCCGAGAGCAAAGACGCCGAGACCAAGTGGCCGGCAATTTTAGGAAACTGCGGCTCCAGGCTGAAGACATACAGCGCCAGAACATTGGAAGAGACGGTAGCCATGCCCGCGGCCAGGATGGTACAGAACTCCGAGGGGGTCATCCGGGCAAGATAGGGCTTGACAGTCAGAGCCGATTCAATACCTACGAAGATATTGCTGGCGGCCACCAGCGATTCTGCGCCGGATATTCTCATCAACTTCGTAAACACATAAGCAAAGGCCCTGATGACCAGAGGCATTATTTTAAAATAATACAAAATCGCAATCAAGGCCGAGAAGAAGATGATGGTGGGAAATGCCTGAAAAGCCAGGATGAATCCAAGCGATTTTTCTGTCGTTTCGCTTTCAGCACCGGGGGGAACCGCCAGCGGGCCAAATACGAACTTTGCGCCGGCGGACGCAGAATCAAGGACCCTTATTACCGCATTATTGACAAATGAAAATAAATTCGAGCCGACGGGGACAACGAAAATAAAAAAGCCGATTATCAATTGCAGGCCAATTCCCCAGAGAATGACCCTGACGTTCATATTCTTTTTGTCGGCTGACAAAATCCATGCAAAGCCGATTAAAACAAATATCCCTGCAAAACTGACAAGATTATAGATATCCATATCTACTTCACCACACTTGTACCCACATACAAATCTCACCTCTTATAATAGCAAGTCCACCTAAAATGAGAAAAACAATCTTATATTTAATCCCAAAAATTCATTTGCCAGTTATCTGCTTCCAAGGTGATACCTGCCAGGTTCGGGTAGGTTTTTAATAAACCTTCAGGGACAGTGTACTTCTGGCCGGTCAGCAAAGCCTTCAATTCAAGGGCATTCGCAAGCTCAGCGCCTCGATAATGATTGTTAGCGATAATCGTAAGTGTCTCATAGGCATTAGCCAGTTTATCGACCCTTTGTTTTATCTGGGCAAGCTCATCCCTGTTATAATAGTAGTTGTAGGTTTCATCTCTGGAGGCCTTGCTGAACCATTTTTCCTCATTTCTGCCGTGCAATCGAAAATAGCCGTTTTTGCCGACAGTGCAATGCTGCATATCGAAGGAATTATATATAGTCGGATAGTCAAGATTGCAGACCGAAACGCCAAGGGCTTCCAGGAACTCTAATGCCTGTTTTTGCTGCCATGATTTATGCCTGACTTCTACGGCCAAGTCAAAAACGTCGGAGAAGTGCTTTACAATCTGCGACAAAAGCCGGCGGTTATCTTTGCAATCACTAAAATCGTAGCGGAATTGAACGAGCAGATGTCTTAACTTGTTTTCTTTGAGCAGAGGCCGAAAACCCGTATGAAACTGCTTTACCATTTCAGCATCTATTTTGCCTTCGTGGGTAAAGTCTTTGTGCAGCTTCGCTGTAAAGAAAAAATGAGGCCTTTTGGCGGTTTTTTCCAACCATGATTTTGTGTCTTTCTCAGAGGGCGGGCGGTAAAAGGTGCTGTTAATTTCAATACAATCGACGAATCCGCTGACGTATTCAAGCTGGTCGATGCCCGGCCGGGTATAGACAATCCCTTTCCAGTCCGGATATGACCAACCAGCTATCCCTACATAAATATTACTGGCCATTCTGTCCCAGCGCAGGATTGCTACTGCTGCGCAAGCATCAATCCATTGTCACAAATTTTTGGCGAGGCAAAACCTTATACCCTGACATCTGTGCTGCCTACAGCGCCAATCTCGAAATAATAATCAATCAGCTGTGCTACGCTTTCTTTTTGTCACTATCACCGAGCCGGACGACAGCGTATACCAATACACCGAGCAGCCCTGCCAAAAGCGTAATCACTATCCATATACCGGAGCCGGCATTCCGCTGCCGTATATCCTTGTATACCCAAACCGCCAAAAGGATGTGGACAACCACAACCAAGAACAGTAACGGATGCGGCCCGTGCTTATGTGCTCTTCGCAGACGCTCCAGCTCAATTTTGCGTTTCTCCAGCTCAAGCTCGTGTATACTGCGCTGCATATCCATTTGGGCTTCACGCTGCTCCAGCTCCAATCCCCTTTCGTGCATCTCCATCTGGAACATCGGATCATCCTTCTGCTCGGGCTCCTGACAAAACACCGTCGCCGGAGCAAACATAGCTGCCAACAGCATAACTAAAATACATCGCTTCATTTCATTTCTCCTTTTAAGTCCATTTATAAAGCGTACCCATACACTCTATGGATAAACGTCTATAACTTCCCCATTATATTTCGGCAAGTCAGGTGCCTCTATTAAACTTTCCTTTCTCCAATTCTAATTTCTTTCTTAGCCGCAGCTTACACATCTCCATTATTCTGTAGTTGATATGAAATCTATTTTCCGCAGCGGATACGACTAATCTGTTGCCACTGACCGGTGTTGCAATACTCCCAGTGCAATAAGGGTACTATTCTGCAAGATGTCGAATGACACCGTATTTGCGGGGTACAACCAAATCCGCCTTTCTGGGAGGCTCGTTTTCTTTTGCCTTGTAATCAACATCCATCACTTCAATAAAGTCCACTGTATATTCCTTTAACACACCGCAATATTCGAATATTTTATCACCTCTAATCAGCTCAAGCACAACCCTGTTTCCGATATATCTTTCCAATAAAGGCTCGTAGGAAGTTCCAACCGAGCCTATCAATTCCTGTTTCATCTGTGTAACATATTTATCCTGGGAACTTAGGACGGCGCCGGCCGGGGTGGCTTTCTTGGCCTGACTGATTAACAGGTTTATCACCTCCATCACCGAATCTCTTATCGTTTTGAAGACGTTTGATATTTTTCTTTTAAGTCTTCGCAGCACCGTCGGATGATAGGTCCTTTTTAATTCTCTCTGCCTTGCTTTTTTATTTCGTTCACTTAATTCGTCGTGGTAGCGCACCAAGGCCGCCATATTAGAGTATTCATACTTGTATAGAATGTAACTGGTCTCATAATGGCCCTGCTCATCCTCGTGCTTTGTTTTGTACACGAATTCAAGGCCTGTATTTTCCACTCTCAATTTGCCCCAGACGGTCTTGCCGGAGGTTTCTTCGAGCGTTACCATATTATTACCAAAATCCTTCAGGCATTTATCCCTTTTTCTTCTCCTGATGAAGGCCCCAACGGCTGTAGCCAAAATGATGAAGACGATAGTGATGGCTGTATAAGGTATAGTTACAGCAAAAACATAAGGCATAATAGACTCCTGTTAAGACAATCCTATCGGCTATATATTATCCAAAACCGCAATTTCCGTCAAGCTTTACAGGTGGCCCGCTCGCTGCTTAAAAAACAACAAATCAGAAATCAAAAGGCAATTTTGCGCTGCCGAACAATTTTTTGCTGCTATCAGCTTAAAGAAGCCGAAAATAGATTTAGCTGGCAGATGTCTGCCTGCTGAAAAAAACTTTTCTTTCCTCTGTTTAGAGCCGGATTGTATGCTTACTACAACAAGACCCAATTTAGTGGCCGATTATATCCCTGCGGTTGTGGTTCTCCTGATGGCTATCGGTACTGTCTTCGTTTTTTCGGCGAGCGCTAACGTTAGCCAGGAGCTTGACTTACATAGATTCTACGATTTCCCGGCGTTTCGGCAAATGTTGTTTTTCCCATTGGCTTGCGCAGTTCTATACACCGTTTCCTGTTTTAATTATCGCAGATTTAGCCTGAGTAAGGGCTGGCTCAAAAGCCCAACCACATATCTATTAATCGTTAGTATAGCATTACTTATAGTTGTTTTGCTTTTCGGTACAGAAGTCAACCGTGCCCGCCGATGGCTTAGGATCCCCGCCGGGCCGATTACGATAAGTTTCCAGCCCTCTGAGCTGGCAAAATGGACGATTATTTTCTTCTTAGCCGCGGTTTGTCATAAGATCGGCACCGACATCAAGTTATACTGGAAACGGTTTGTCCCCATCTGTTCAGTATTAGCATTGGTAGTAGGGCTGGTAATCATCGAAGATTTCGGCACAGCCGCACTTATATCACTTTTAGGCTTTTTGATGCTAATAACCGCCGGGGTAAAATGGTGGCATGTTCTAACACCACTGCCATTTGCTTCTATTGCCTTTTTCCTTGCGCTGCTGAGCTCGCCCAGCCGAATGCGGCGAATTGCCGCGTTTTTGAGTCCGGAACAATGGACTGGTTCGGCCGCCTACCAGGCAAATCAATCGCTGATTGCCCTGGGCTCCGGAGGACTCTGGGGCAAAGGGCTTGGAAGGGGAATTTGTAAATATGGGCATCTGCCGGAAGATACAACGGATTTTATTTTCGCCATTATTGGCGAAGAGCTTGGCTTCATTGGAACCGCGGCGGTCATCGTCTTGTTTATTGTATTTGTTTGGCTTGGTATTTTGTTGGTCGTGCGGTGCAGGGACCGATTCGGCCAGTTATTAGCCGGCGGCATCGTATTAACAATCGCCACACAAGCAGCACTTAACATCGGCGTAGTTACCGTAGTACTGCCGACAAAAGGTATGCCTCTGCCGTTTGTAAGCGCCGGCGGAACGAGTATGCTTCTCTCAGCGGCTGCCGCCGGCGTGCTGTTAAACATCGCTAAACAATCCGCCAAAAATACAACAGGAGAACAAGAATAGTGAGCGGCAGTAACTTTTTCTTTGCCGGCGGGGGAACAGGGGGACATATCTATCCCGGAATCGCCGTGGCCGAGCAAATACTCAAACTTGAGCCCACATCGAAGATACACTTCTTTGTCAGCATGCGCAGTATCGACAAGCGAATAGTATCAAAGACCGGCTTCGAGCACACTGCGCTTCCGGCCCGGGGTTTATCGGCTCGGCCTGATAAACTGATTGGCTTTTGTGCTTCGTTTATAAAAAGTTATGGAATAGCCAAACGGGCAATTTCTGAATGTAAGAACGCCATTGTCATTGGAATCGGCGGTTTTGTTGCAGCGCCGGTTTGCTTCGCAGCCCATAAGCTAAAGGTGCCAATCGCCCTTTTGAATGTTGATATTGTGCCGGGAAGGGCCAACAAGATAATCAGTCGCTGGGCAGATGAGATTTTTGTGCAGTTTGAAGATACCAAACAATATTTTGCCGGGACAAAAGCAGAAGTACATGTTGTCGGCTGTCCCCTGCGGAACGGCTTTTTCAATCCGGAACCTGATAAGGTCAAGACTGAATTGGGCCTTGATAAAAATAAAAAGATTTTGCTTATAACCGGCGCATCAAGCGGGTCGGAAAATATTAACAGGGCTGTGTGTTCGCTGTTAGAAAAATTAAGTATTTTTGCCGATGACTGGCAGATTGTTCATCTGGCCGGGGCCGGCAACTACGAAAAAGTCAAAGAAAGATACACTGATGCACAGATTGGGCATAGCGTTCTGAGCTACTATGATGATATGCCGAGTTTATTAGCTGCTTCAGATATAGTAATTGGCCGAAGTGGAGCGGTCAGCGTGGCTGAATACGCCGCGGCTTCTGTGCCGAGTATCTGTATGCCTTACCCATATCATAAGGACAGGCATCAGTACCTTAACGCCGGCAAACTGGTTGAGGCCGGAGCGGCGGTCATAGTAGATGACCTGCCGGGTGAAAAAGAACGACAGGGATGGCTGTGGGAAGAGTTAGAAGAGTTGATGAAAAATCAAAAAAAACGCAAAGAGATGAGACAGGCCTGCAAGTCAATAGCGAGATTGGATGCCAGTATGAAAATCGCAGAAAAGCTGGTGAAAACACCGGAAGAAGTGTAGAACTACCAAAATAAACTATCGAGATTACCAAGAATCCAATATTCAATCTCTTTAATATGCTTGCGAGCCACAAAAAAGGTTTTTTGCGCAAAGAAAAAAGGAGCCGCTCCTCCTCCGGCGCGGCTCCATACTACATATATTGCTAACAAAATCTACTCTGCCAGGTTTTGGCGCCGGGCAATGCCGATTTTGGAATCATCCGAAATCGGGCGGACTCGTCCTCCTCCTCATAATTTAATGGTTTAGGGATGTTCCGCCCAATATCGTCACCCTAAAGGCGAATAAGTATCATCCGCAAAGAATATGCCAACAACATAAAATGAAACCAACCACCCTCTTTAATTTCACCTAACATTTCATAACAAAAACACTTACGTTTATTTATGCCATCCGGGCTTGAGAACAAACAAATGTCGTATTTTAACAACGCGTTGTCCTTTATCAACACCAACTATACCCAACCAACCTATTTTTACATATTCTTCGTCCGTAAATTGTTAAATGACAAAAGGATTTGCTTAACGTTGATAAAAAACAACATAGCTGTGCATAAAAAGAACAACTAAAGAGTGATAACTTTTATATGAAAATACAGTCTAAAAGTAAGGTAAAAAACAGATAATGGGATATTATTTGTGTTTAGGCCTTTGATATTTGGCCGTGGAAACCCTATCCGTCCAGTGACAAAGCCAGGCGTCGAAGAGCCTTTTTTGGCCGGTTCTTTGCTGTTCGAGCCGAAAAATGCTGTTTTTACGCCAGGCAATAACATCATCGGCAATCATTTGAGCCTGCTGGCCATCGAGTTCTATTCTAACCAATTCAAAGGGGTCGTTGCTCAAGCTATATACATAGACCATTTTGTCCATCGGATTGTATACGAACTTTCGACCGGCCCTTACAAAACCGGCCGAACTCAACTGCATCCAGCCCGAGAAATAAACCTGTCGGTCATCCGCAATATTGCCGAGGGCGTTGGTGCCGTCAAAGCCAACGCTGTTGGTATCGAAACCCAGAAGAGTCAGCAGTGTCGGGGCCATGTCGACGGAGCTAACCGGCTTTGTAACCTTTGTTTCGGGCTTAACCAAAGACGGAGCCCGCAAACAGAACGGTATCCGTAAGGCCTCATCGAAAGCAATTCTCTCATGGCCGAGCAGGCCGTGCTCGCCAAACGCTTCGCCGTGGTCTCCTATAACACAAAAAACAGTGTTGTCCACGATATTTAGCTTTGCAAGCTCGGCGTCGAGCGCAGCCAAAAATTTATCCGTGTAAGCAATTGTCTGTCGATAACGTTCCAGCGGTTCGGCTGCAGGCTCGTCAAACCACCGCGGGACCTCATAAGGGTCGTGCGTAACCGAGCAAAGGACCGTCAGCAAAAAGGGGCTGTTCTCAGAACTTATCCATCGGCTAATCGGTTCCAACATTGCAAACTCATCACAAGCCAGATAGCCGAGATAGGCATTAGGGTCGTTGAAATCATCTCTTGCCCAGAACTTATCGAAGCCGAGATTATATACCATACCGGGCCGAGCCTCGAAGTTGCCCTTTGCCGATTGAAAGAATGCAGTCCTAAAATTCAATTTTTGCTTTAGAATCGTGGCGATACCTGCATAGAACTTTGCGGCGGGAACTGCCTCAGCAATGTCCTGTGAAGCAGAAGGAAATCGGCCGGTCAATAAAGAAAAAACCACCTTTGTAGTATGAGTAAGAGTCGAACGAGTATTTACAAACTCGACACCCTGTGATGCCAAAGCAGCAAGAAAGGGTGTTAGTTTACTTTCAGGCTCTGCAAGCGAAGTGTACCTGTATTGAACACCTTCAAGGATAACTATAACTACATTGTGGTTTATCTGCCGGGAGCGCGGTGACATTGCAATTTGCACCTGGTCAAAAGCAGGTATTTTTCGTTTGGCATTTTTGAAATCAAATCCGGCCAGTTGGCCGGCATCCGAAAAGAAAAGACTTGTTATCGCTTTCAAGTGACAATTATAACGCATCTCTTCAGAAATTGTCTGTGGTGAGCTTCGCCGAACAACTACATCGCGAAGTGACACTGCGGCAAGAATAATGACGATACAAATAATGATTCTCTTGATGAAGCGTTTTTGGTTGTAAGCCGGCAGCCTTGGCTTTGCCAAAACGTAAAAGAAAAATGTAAGGGCAACGGCGCTGGGGCCAAGCAGAATGACAGCTGCCTTCGGCATTTTTGCAAGATTAACACCAATCATACCCAGCGCACTTAAGGGGTCACGGATTAACGACAAAAGGACCGAGGGCAGGATTTGCCTTCCCATTCTTATCAGCCAGCCGGCATTCATAACCGACCAGGTGCATATTACAGCGGCAAAAACAGTTGCTATGCGGACCACTAATTTTCGGGGCCAGCCAAAACAGACCAGCGCCAGGATAACTTCAAAGCCCAACAATACGGAGACATCGGCAAGAACCCAGCCAAAGTATTCGTTGACCATGTCATTGCGCCAGGAATGAAAGAATTTTACCGTCAAAGTGCAAAACAGGGCGCCAAACATAATCACGCTATAAGGGCGGGCAGCTAAAAAGTCATACAAGCGGCGAATCGCCGATACACTTTTAGCATAAAAGCTTGATTGTGAAGATTCGTTAACCATGGAGGCGTCAAAATACTAAAATAGGCGTCAAATGGCAAGGCGGTTTCTATAACCGGCCATAAACAGAGGTCAAAAGTCTATCCGTCCGATAAATCCAGACTTTCAAATACATCCTGAACAGGCAGCTCGGCATAGCAAATAGCAGTGTCGGCGGCACCATAATAAATCTTGAGTTTGTCCTGTTCATAAAGCAAACCGCAGGTGAACACAACATTTCCAAAAAAACCACTCGTCTCATAATCGGCCTGCGGCTCAAAGATGGGTTTTTTCGCCCTTTCTATAACCTTCCAGGGCTGCGTGGCATCGAGAAGCACAGCCCCAAGACAGTAGCGATTGTCAGGGCCGGCACCGTGATAAATCTCCAGCCAGCCATATTCTGTCTTAAAAGGCACGGCGCTGGCGCCGACCTTTATACTGTCCCAGCCATTTTCATCAGGGGCGCACAGAAATTGATGATTCCCCCAACATATCAGGTCGGGGGATTGGGCGATCCAGATGTCCTGCCTTTGAAAGAGAGGCGAAACGGGCCTGTGGAGAGCATAGTATTTACCGTCAATTAGTTCGGGGAAAAGCACCACATCCTTGTTCTCAGGACAAAAGATAATCCCGTGGCGCTCGAAGGACTTGAAATCCTTTGTCGATGTTAGGCAGGTTGTCACCCCATGAGGACAAACCGCAACATAAGTAATATAGTATGTGCCGTCGATAAGGGTAATCCGAGGGTCTTCGGTACCGAAGCTTTCTATGTCGTTTGCGGGGCCAAGGGCAGGCGTATCTTCAATATCAAATTTGATGCCATCGGCGCTGCGCGCCAGCCTCAAGTGAGAAATCGATGTAAGATATGTTTCGCTCGGTCTGATTATCAACCTCGGGTCGGAAAAATCATTTTGCGGGTCGTTTTTGGAAAACTCTTTCAGGACGATGTCGGCCTGAGTGACATCGTAAACGCCGGCCATCACCATATCCGGGTGCGTACTAATCGGGCGCTCAGCCACTCGAAGCAGCAGAATGACCTGTCCTTCGAAACGAGTAACACCGGCGTTAAAGACACCAATGACTTCGAAATCTTTCCTGGAAGGTTTAACATCCTTCGGCTCAATTATTGGATTTTGCGGTGATCGAAATACTGCCATTTTACTATTCCCTTAGTCACACTTATGAAAAAACAAGACACTATGCACTAATGATAACCTCTGACTTGGTCAGATACAAGCCCCGTTAGAAATTCCATAGAAGGGCGGAAACCGCAAAAATGCGAGATTTCTAACGGGGCAAGTTATCTCGCAGATAAAACACCCATCGCGACCTGAACAAGCCTGAACAGAGTCGTTTATCTTATCCGAATTTGTGATTTTCCCTTCAGGGTGATTACAAGACAGTTGTGCTCGCCGTGAAACTGTTTAACGACAGGTTTGAAAAGAGGCGCCTGGCTTGATTCCTGATATATTTCGCGCGCGCTTACCCCGCTCGGCTCCTTTTCAATGCCGGAGACCAGTACAAAGTATTGTTGACCGCCCCAGCCATCCACGGTGAAAGTAACCGCGCTTTTGTCTTCCCGAATATCGCTTATCACGCAGGGCGCATGGATAAACCAGCCGCGACTGCGGAGTTTTTTCATATCATATTGTTTTCCTCTTTCGTAAAGTTCGGGGACATGGGCCTGTACCGTACCCGGATTTATGGCGGGGCCTGCACTTACCTGCTCCTGCAAATTAAAAATATCCGGCAGCAATCCCTGACGCTTCTTATCTGTTACGGGCCAGGACATCTGCAGGCCGGTAATTGTGATTCCTTTGGCAATTTTTTGCCATGAGCTTTTCGCATCGTATTCGCTGAGCAGATGCAAAGCCGAACCGTAAACAAGACCACACCACTGCACGGGGAGCCCAATCCATAATGGCGCCTGCCAGTTGGTCGCGCCCAGGACCGGTATCGTTGCGTAAGGCCCGACTTTGCCGGAAGTGGGTGAGTAAAGGTAGATAAATGGAACGCCCGTCCATGCCCAGTATCGCGCCTGTTCAAGATATTTTTGTTCGCCTGAGATAATATAGCCGAGGGTATAGGCCCTAATCATGTGGGCCGATGCCAATATGTCCGGCGTGTGCAGAGGCACCTCCCAGGTTTGTGCTCCGCG
>Ga0307435_1000713_pt1 | contig 14592 bp, 12 predicted proteins | sample SalMarWE160470MG_FD_202164 | JGI IMG/M metagenome (GOLD analysis project Ga0307435, IMG submission 202164) | Salt marsh sediment microbial communities from the Plum Island Ecosystem LTER, Massachusetts, United States - WE1604-70 | ecosystem: Environmental > Aquatic > Marine > Intertidal zone >... | reverse complement strand
GCTTCTGTTGTTTTAAATCTTCGTTTATTCATTCTTAGTTTCTATACCGGTTAGGTTTTTTGTAAGTGCTTCTTTTGCCAATTCAGCAGATTTACTTTCCGGCCAATTCCGGATTACCATTTGAAAGTAAAGATTGGCTGCCAGTGTTTTGCCGGTTCTTTGATAGTATAAGCCGATGGTGAGCTGCTTGTATGCAATTTGCTCATCTATCTGCATCAGTGTTTCATCGATACCAAGATTTTTAGTGTCTTGTGGATAGCGTAATTTGTAATTTTCGTAATAGGTTTTTGCGGTGTCTAAACCCGATGCATTATACTTTGGCCCTTTATAGGCTGAATGTTTGCATTGAGCCATACTAAGCAAAGCCTGCTTGGCGATATCACCGGTTTTCCATTGCCATGATATTTCGGACCATTTAAGGTGTGCTTCATTGAACATTTCTCTCTGTTCATAACTTTCAGCAACAGCCACAGCGGCCTGGATCCCAATTAGTCTATCGCCTGCTCGGTCGGTGATGTTTTCCATAATCCTTATGCCTTCGGCGTATCCCTTAATCTTGAAGATGCCGAGAACAGTTTTTTTCCGGCCAGCTAAAAAAGCTTTGGCTATGCGAAAAAGCCTCTCCAATGCTACATCATAGAGTGTATTATCGCGATAGTCTTTATCGAGAAATTTATTATAATTTCTGGTTGCTTTGCTAAATTTCTCGTCGCAAAAGTAAAGTTCTGCTTCGATAAAGATATCCAAATCCTGCTCGGCGATTTCAGGAAACTCTTTTCTGAGATTGCTCCATTCTTCGTAAAGGTCTAAAGTTTGGCCTGAGATGAGTAGATTTTCGGTGCGAACTATGACTAAAAGATATTTATCTTCGTCTTTAGTCTGAACAGACTTCCAATCCTGGCCTTGTTCAAGCTGCCAGGTCTCTGCCGACGATGTCATGGTATGGCTAATCAGCGCAACCATAGTCAGCAGTATGATAAGTTGTATCCTGTATTTCACCATCATTTGCATGATTCTTTTTATAATTGCTTATTCAACTTGAATTGTCAACATTATAACTTGTCTTGTGGCCGTTGCAAACCAGCGTTTCTAATATACCTTTTTTTGTGGTTCTGTAAAGCGCCGCGATATTTAAAACAATAAAGAGGCGATCCAGCCTTTCTTGACGCTGGCCGGCTGATAGCTTATAGTGTTCGGCATTGTATTGGTAGATGGTATTAGTGTCCAGTGTGGTAGTGCCGATCTGGAATAGTGGAGTATGCTGTTGAGCGGCAAAAATCAGGGTTAATATAGTGGCCAAAGAAAGTCAGTGTAACAAATGCACGGGTCTGTGCTGTAGATATTTTGCTCTACCGATTGAAACGCCCAAGACAAAAGAAGATTACGAAGATGTAAGATGGTATCTCTGCCATAAAGGCATAACGGTCTTTGTGGAAGACGGCGACTGGTACATCAATATAAAAAATATGTGTCGGCACCTCTCGGAGAAAGATTATCACTGTAAAATTTACGATAAAAGGCCGAAGATTTGCAGGCAATACCGTCACAGAGATTGTGATTATGTCGAGGGTAAATATTATTATGAGCTGCACTTTAAAAATGATAGACAGATGCAAGAGTATATAAAGGAAAAATTTGAAAGTGCACAGCATGGCTTACGCCATAACGCGAAAGAAAAGCAGAAAGTGAAGAACTCGTCTCGGCGAAGGCCGAGCCGTAGCAGGAAAAGAGAAAGAAATGAAGATACAGCCGGTAAAAGGTACGAGGGATTTTTATCCGCAGGATATGGCCGTTAGAAACTGGATAATCGACGGCTGGAAGAGAGTATCTATCCGTAACGGCTTTGAAGAATACGATGGGCCTATTTTTGAATATTTGAAGATGTTTCAGATAAAAAGCGGTGACGAAATCGCCGAACAGCTTTTCAGTCTAACCGATCGTGGCGGAAGAGAGCTGGCCTTGAGGCCCGAGATGACGCCAACACTTGCAAGGATGGTTAACCAGCGTATCAATTCATTGCCAAGGCCGATCAAGTGGTTTTCGGTGCCGAGGTTGTTCCGTGCCGAACGGCCACAGAAAGGCAGACTCCGCGAATTCTTCCAGTGGAACATCGACATAATCGGCGTGGATAGCATATTAGCTGATGCTGAGATTATATTTACAACAATCGATTACCTTCGCGAGGTCAAACTTAAGGAGAGAGATGTCCGAGTTAAAATCTCAAGTAGAAAGCTTTTGTCCTCTTCGCTTAGAAATATTGGCATTCCAGAGAACCAACTGGATTCATTGTACACTTTGCTTGATAAGTATCACAAAATACCCAGTGATACTTTCGAAAAAATGCTTGTAGAGCAGGTTCCTGATTCAGGTATGGCCAAAAGGATCGTGGATTTTATGGCTGCACCAACCTTTGTTGATTTGACTGAGATAGTTGGCACTAATCCAGAGGTCGAAGAAGCCATACAAGAACTTTGTCGTTTGAAGGAACTGTTAGAGCAAATGGATGTTTGGCGTTATTGTGACTTTGATTCGAGCATTGTTCGAGGCTTGGCTTACTATACGGGTATAGTGTTTGAGATTCATGAGTTTGCACAAGAGCTTCGCGCTATCGGTGGTGGCGGCAGATACGACAATCTCCTCCAGGACTTCGGTGGTCCGACAATACCAGCTACTGGAATGGGAATGGGTGATTGTGTGCTGGGCATATTGCTTGAAGAAAAGGGATTAATCAAACCTGAACTGCAGGAGCTGGACTATTTTGTCGCCTTTGTAGATGAAGCTTATAAGGAAGCTGCTGTTAAGCTGACGATGAAGTTAAGATCGGTAGGGTGGAGAGCCGGTTTCAGTTACAAATCCGCAAAATTAAGCAAGCAGTTGAAAGAAGCCTCAGATCAGAAAGCAAAAAAGTGCATAATTATCGGTGATGAATTCAAAGAAAATAAGCTTGCTGTTAAAGATATGGCGACCGGCCGGCAGGAGTTGGTTGAGCTTGACCGGTTTCTCGTCTCGGCGAAGGCCGAGCCGTAGCCGGGTTGGCAGAACTTGGAACTTAAATACCAATGAAGGATTTCCCACGGAATCACTATGAGGAGGCCTTTGAAAATTGGTTGATTGATAATCACGTTCGGTACATTGCGATAGACGAGAGCAAAAAAGCGGCTTTTGCGAGATGCAAGGTCAAGAGCTTTGATTTTCTATTATATCTTCGCAATGGGCAGACAATAATAGTCGAGGTAAAGGGGAGAAAATTTAAGGGAGCCAGTCTGAGCAAATTAACAGGTCTTGAATGTTGGGTCACGGCCGAAGATATCAATGGACTTACTAAGTGGCAGGAAGTTTTTGGCCCAGGCCATCAGGCGATTTTTATCTTTGCATATGAAATGGAGAATATCGACGTTGATTTTGATGGCAGGGCGGTTTATGATTTTGCGCAAAAAAGATATGTTTTTTTGTGTATTAAGCTGGATGACTATCGCTTGTTTATGAAAGTGCGCAGCCCAAAGTGGCAGACGGTAACACTTCCGGCTGATAAGTTCCGCCAATGCATCGTGCAAATGCATGCACTTTTACTAACGGGGTTTACTTCAAAGTGACAGGAATGAGAAGAAGGAGCTAAAATGAAGGTTGTTAAATTAAGTTTTGTTCTAATTCTTTTTTTTGCAATTAATGCATATCCGCTTTCCACAGTCCCAGGGACTCCTTACGGAGGACGCCTAATGGCGGAGCGGAATCTAATCATCAACGTTGACCATCGCTCTCCTAGGGAGTCCTTGCGGACAACCGTCAGTTTGAACGGTAAATGGCAGGTGATTATTGATCCCTATGAGAACGGCTATTACGATTATCGCTATCTGCCGAGCAAAAATGGCTATTTTAAAAATGCCAAACCTCGGAATAAAACCGACTTGGTAGAATATGACTTTGACAAATCCGAGGTTCTAAATGTCCCCGGCGACTGGAACTCACAGCAGGACAGACTCTTTTTTTATGAAGGCACAATATGGTACAAGAAATCCTTTGATTATCTCCGTAAGGAGTCCCAAGGACAAATAAAGCCCAACGCACGTGTTTTCGTCTACTTTGGCGCCGCTAACTACCACGCTATAGTATACTTAAATGGCCAAAAGCTCGGCGAGCACGTGGGAGGTTTTACACCATTCAATTTTGAAATAACTGGGCTTGTACGTGAAAAGGATAACTTTCTTATAGTTAAGGTTGACAATAAACGCCTGCGTGAAGGTGTTCCGACCGTAAATACGGACTGGTGGAATTATGGCGGCTTGACCCGCCGGGTGGAGCTTATCGAGGTCTCGGAAACCTTCATAAGAGATTATTTTATCCAACTCAAAAGAGGTTCCCTGAAAACAGTCGCAGGCTGGATTCAGCTTGACGGAAAACAAACCAAACAAACGATAACAGTCGAAATTCCCGAGGCTAATGTAAAGCAAACTTTTAACACCAATGCTGATGGATACGTGGAATTTGAATTCAATGCTGAGTTGCAACTATGGTCGCCCGAAAATCCCAGACTTTATGACGTGCTCATAAAGTCCCAAACTGATAGCCTCTCCGACTCTATTGGTTTTCGAAGTATTGAAACCGAAGGTACAAAAATTTTGCTAAATGGCAAGCCCATTTTCTTGCGGGGTATATGCATACATGAACAGGCACCGAAGAGTAAGGCAAGGGCATACTCAAAAGAGCATGCCGAAACATTACTTGGCTGGGCAAAGGAAATGAACTGCAACTTCGTGCGCCTTGCTCATTATCCTCATAACGAATATATGCCAAGAACCGCCGATCGGCTTGGAATGCTTGTATGGTCTGAGATACCCGTATACTGGACAATCCTCTGGGAAAATGAAAATACATTGAAAAATGCTCTCAACCAGTTAACAGAAATGATAACCCGTGACAAAAATAGAGCCTCTGTCATTCTCTGGTCAGTAGCCAATGAAACACCGGTGGGCGACGCTCGGAATGAATTTCTCAAGACATTGGTCGAACGAGCAAAAAGCCTGGACCCAACACGTCTAATTACAGCAGCGATGGAAAAGAGTTCCGAAGGCAGAAATAAGCCGGTAATAAATGACCCGTTCGGGCAGTATGTGGATGTTCTCGGCTGTAATGAGTACATCGGCTGGTATGAAGGTCTGCCGGACAGATGTGATTTGTACACATGGGGAACAATCTACGATAAGCCGGTTATTATCAGCGAATTCGGCGGCGGGGCACTTGGTGGATTCCACGCTGATAAGGATACTCGATGGTCCGAAGAGTATCAGGAATATCTTTACGAAAAGCAGATAGAAATGCTTGAAAAGATTCCCTTCCTGGCTGGGACTTCACCGTGGATTTTGGCCGATTTTATGTCTCCAAGAAGGCCTTTGCCCCGAATTCAGGACTATTGGAACCGTAAAGGCCTAATCTCCGACAAAGGCAAAAAGAAAAAGGCCTTTTATGTGATGCAGCGATTTTACGAAAAGCACAAATCCTTCGACCTCGCTCAGGACAGGCAGGCCGGGCAGTAGAAATGAGTATGTCCGCTCCTTCGACCTCGCTCAGGACAGGTCGTCTGCACGTAACTGCAGTAGCAGGTTAACCAGCGTATATCCCTTGTATGAAGATTTCATTTTTATTTCAAAATTGTAATTCGTTGTGATTAGAACGTAAGGCCCTATTTGAAGTATTTGTGTATGAGAATTTTAAATGGACGGATAAAAGGCTTGCTGATAAAATTCTGCTGTTATTATGGCGCCAGCGATAAGTAAACGGTGTGAATTTTGGAGGTAGTTAATTATGATCAGGAATCTTGTATATCTGGTTGTTGGGATGGTTCTTTTAGCAGGATGTGTAAGTATACATACGACCAAGCGGATTACCGAAGATGAGCCTGCTGCGGAATCGCCACAGCCTACTAAGAAACCGGCCCAGGTCCTGCGTCATGTGGTTTTATTCAAATTCAAAGACAATATCACAAACCAACAGATAAAGAGTATCGAGGGCGCTTTCTGTGCGCTGCCGGGCAAAATAAACTCGATATACGATTTTGAGTGGGGAACTGATGTAAGCATCGAAAACCGTTCGGAAGGATTCACTCATTGTTTTATAGTGACATTTCTTAACGAAGCGGATCGTGCACAGTACCTGCCGCATCCTGCCCATAAAGATCTGGTCTCAATGTCACAGCCATATTTGGATAAGATTCTTGTAATTGACTACTGGGCCAAGCCGTGATGGAAGACCGCCATTACTGCTCGGGATATTTAGCCCCACATTTTACGTGGGTTTTTTCAAAACCAAATGAGAATTATAGCCGGTAAAAAGCGGGGGATGAACCTTCTTAGCCCTAAAACAAGGGTATCCAGGCCAGTTACAGATAGGGTCAAAGAGTCGCTTTTTGATGTTCTTTACAATTACGACCTGCCGGAAGGTAAAATCGTAGCGGATTTGTTCTGCGGCGTCGGCTCGTTGGGGCTTGAAGCCTTGAGCAGGGGAGCCGAGTTTGTTACCTTCGTTGAGCAGGACCCTAAAATAATTGTAATCCTGAATAGAAATATTGAAAAGGCCGGCTTTGTTAAACAGACAAGGGTTGTAAGAGCTAACGCCTTTAAGACCGGTGCTCCGATTGATTATGAGAGACAAAAATATGACCTTGTTTGTGTGGATCCTCCGTATGCTGATACAAAGAATGTTCAAACTGGTTCGCCTCTGAGTGGACTGCTGGATATACTGGATGGACAAATAGTACCTAATGGTATTGTAGCAGTGAGGACCGGCAGTGGTACTTTTCTGCTGGAACAATATGGTAGATTCAAAATGATGGAACGACGTCAGTGGGGAAGTATGGCTGTAACTTTTATGCGGGCGGAAGCGAATGACTAATAAGCAGGCGGCTATAAAGATAGTCAAGCGATTGCGCAGCTATGGATATGAGGCCTTGTTAGCAGGCGGCTGTGTGCGGGATATGCTGCTGGGTCGGCCAGCCAGTGACTATGATGTAGCGACATCGGCTCTTCCAGAAGACGTAATAAGACTGTTTGAGCGCACCTTAAAGGTCGGCGCAAAATTTGGTGTTGTAATTGTTTTAGTAAAAGGCCAACAGGTTGAAGTAGCTACGTTCCGGACTGAAAGCGGATATATCAATGGCAGACATCCAGCCACAGTCAAATTCGCCGGCGCTGCTGACGATGCCGGCCGAAGAGACTTTACCATCAATGGAATGTTTTACGACCCTGTTGATGACAAAATAGTTGATTATGTCGACGGACAGGCTGACCTGAACAGATGCATCATTCGGACTATTGGTAAGCCTCAGGAGCGTTTTAGTGAAGATTACCTGCGAATGTTGCGAGCGGTCAGGTTTTCTACCCAGCTTGGATTTGAGATTGAACCGGCGACTTTTTCAGCGATTTGCAGTAACGCTAAAAATATTGCTAAAATAAGTGGTGAACGCATAGCAGCCGAGCTGGAAGGCATTCTCATTGATCCCAATCGTTCTGCTGGGGTCTCTTTGTTAGTTGAAAGCGGATTGGCTGAGGCTGTTTTTCCAGGTTTTGTAGGCGAGCCGTCAAAATTCGCAGTCAGTATCGTGTGCCAATTACGTAAAAAAGTTGATTTCGCTCTGGCATTGACCGGACTTTTTGCCGGCTTTGAGACGAAATTTGCAATCGAGAAGTGTCAGGTTCTTAAACTAAGTAGGAGTCAAAACAGACACATTAAATTCTTGCTATCCGGCAGAGACAGGCTGCTCAATGACAGAATGTCTTTGGCTGAAATGAAAAAGCTCCTTGCAGAACCGTATTTCTGGGACCTGTACGAGTTGCAAAGAGCCATTCAGAGAGCCAGACAAGCCGGCATTTCTGCGTTAGTGAACATTCGTAGAAGAATAAAGGCGCTTGGCGATATTGAGCTACGGCCGAAGCCACTGCTCACCGGCCACGACTTGATTCGGTTTGGTGCTGTGCCGGGGCCTGTTCTCGGACAATTGGTAGAAGAGATGTATATTGCCCAGTTGGAAGGTCAGCTCCAGACAGCCCAGCAGGCCGAGGAGTGGGTGATAAAATGGCTGCTAAAGCATAAAGCAGGAACAGATTTTTGATTGCCGAATTTCGATTGTCGATTGAAAATTGGAAATCTCCGCAGTCCACAGGATGCCTCACGGCAGACGCCTAACGGCGGTAAATCGTAAATTCCTAAGCTTCCTGTTTTCCAGATTCCCCACACCCCGATTTCCAGATATCCTGGTTTTTTTTGAAAAATAACAAGAAGAGGATAAAACCGTAACAAAACGGTAACGTTTGGCCAGCATAATCACTCCTGTTAAGGTATCCGTTCGACTTCGCTCAGGACAAGATTGTTTTTTGAAAGAAGGCGCAATAAATTCTGGAATTAAACGTCTATATTTTGTAGAATTAATAATTTGTCTTATATCAACATTAATCTGATTTTCAGGAGAAGTCTCACAGTGAAAAAGTCTCGCATAATTACTATTACGGTTCTGGCAGTGCTGGCCGTGCTTTTTGTTGTCGGGATTGTAATCAAGGTTAAAAAGGCTGCTTCAAGCAAATCTACAACAGTGCGTATTGAGAATCCTGAGCGTGGGGAGCTGATAGAGATTGTCAGTGCTCCGGGCGAGATCGAGCCCAAGAAGAAGGTAGAGATAAGCGCAAAGGTCTCAGCACGGATTGTTGAGCTTCCCTTCGAAGAAGGAGATAGGGTGACTCGCGGTGATCCCAACGCGAATCCGCCGATCCCACCTTCGGTTCTATTGCGTCTGGACGCAAAGGATTTAGAGAGTCAGTTGCTGCAAGCCGAAGCTTCCCGCGCGGCCCAGGCGGCACAAATCGAGGTTGAAAAGGCACGGATAGCCAGTCAGCAAGCGAGTCTTCTGGGTCTTGCAGCTTCGCTTAAACAAGCTGAAACAGATTTGGCTCGACAGCAGGGCTTGCTCCAGACGAAGGATATTAGCCAGGCTACATTTGACCAAAACCGGCTTAAGGTTGATGAGCTAAAGGCACAGTATGAGGCAGCAAAGCACACCTTGGAATCGGCGCAATTGAATTTGAAGGTAATGCAGCATAATCTTGAAGCGGCTGATGCAAGGATTGACCAGGCCCGCGAGGCTCTTAGCTATACGACTATTGTATCGCCTATCGACGGTGTGATAACACGGATTAATGCAGAGGTTGGTGAGGTTGTGGTTTACGGAACAATGAATAATCCGGGGACGGTAATCATGGAGGTGGCGGATCTATCCAAGATGCTGGTCGTAGCACAGGTGGATGAAGCAGATGTGGGGAAATTACAAGTCGGCCAGAAGGCCGCTGTTGACGTGGATGCATATCCTGACAAAGAGTTCAAAGGTATAGTTGATTCGATTGCTTTGGCACATTTGATGTCCAACACCGGTACGAAGTATTACAGGACGGAAATTTTACTTCAAGAGACCGAAGAGAAGCTTCACTCAGGTCTGACAGCACATGTGGATATTGAGACACGTAAACATGCCGACATACTTAGGGTACCAACTCAGGCTGTGCTGGGCCGAGAGGTTGAAAATCTGCCTCTGGAGATTCGGGATACTTTATCCAAGGAAGATGCCGCCAAGACTTTTGCGACGGTTGTTTACCGTTACGTGGGTAGCAAAGCTGTAGTGACATCTGTAAAGATTGGCCAAAGCGACCTGACCCATACAATAATAAAGTCGGGCATTACAGAAGAAGATAAAATAGTGGTTGGGCCGTATAAGGTGCTCCAGAATCTCAAACACGACCAGAAAATCCAGGATGAGCGCGAAGTAGAGGCAAAAAAGAAGAAAGATGCCAAAACAAAAACTGATGCAAACGAGCCGAACGAAGTGAAAAAAGATGACCCAGAAAAATAATAGACTAATAATTCGGCTTAAAGACGTGATGCGGATTTACAAAGTCGGTGTTGAGCGCATCCATGCGCTTGACGGAATTAATCTTGAGCTTAACGAAAATGAATACATTGCAGTGATGGGTCCATCCGGCTCAGGCAAGAGCACACTGATGAATGTTTTAGGCTGTCTGGACAGAGCCACTTCAGGTTCCTATGAGTTGGATGGGCAGGATACTACGAGTATTAGCGATGCTGCATTAGCCCGCGTTCGTAATGAGCGAATCGGTTTTGTCTTTCAATCATTTGAGTTGCTTGGGCAGTTAAATGCGCTAAAGAATGTTGAAATGCCATTAATTTATTCGAAAGACGGCTGGTGGTCCCGGCGCAAGCGTGCTAAACAGGTGCTTGAGCGGGTTGGACTGTTAGACCGAATAAAACACAAGCCGAATCAGCTTTCCGGAGGTGAGAAACAGCGCGTGGCTATCGCCCGGGCACTTGTTTGTAATCCAAGCATTTTACTGGCGGATGAGCCGACCGGTAACCTCGACAGTAGAACCAGCGAGGGAATCCTCGAACTGTTTGATCAGCTTCATCGGGAAGGTCAGACCATTGTCATAGTTACCCATGAAGAATACGTAGCGCATCATGCCAAGCGGATAATTCACATGAAAGACGGGCGAATCTGCAGCGATATGAAAAATGACCGGGACCCACGGAATAAGCCTGTGACAGCCAATAATATGCAGGAGGAGAGATTACTGTGATACGGTTAGCTAAAGCTCTTTTTCGCCTATTTTATCGAAGCATGGCTGGTTTAATACGAGTAGCAATGGCTTTTTTCCGCCTTTTTTATCAGAGTGTTTATCTTGCACTGGGGCAAATTTGGACCAACAAGACAAGGTCAATACTCACAACAATCGGCATTGTAATTGGCGTCGCTTCGGTGACAGCAGTTATAGCTGCTCTAACAGGCCTAAAGGCAAAAATTCTCAGACAGGTAGAAACCTTTGGTACCAATACTATATGGATTCAAGTCAACCGGCCGGAAACAGGGCCGCTGCGTCACGCCTCGTGGTCGTCGCTTCGGTTTGTTCCCGAACACTTTGATGAGATGCTCGAGCATTGTCCTTCGGTGGAGCGGTTCAGTCGAATAGCTTGGGTTGGGCGATGGACAGCCCGATTTGGTGAAAAGTCAGTAGAGGACGTTCGTGTTATGGCTATCGAACCAGCATACCACGAGATTGAGTCTCGGCCGGTTGTGCTCGGACGAACGTTTTCTGTTATTGATGATATGCAGGTGCGCCAGGTATGTCTGATAGATCCTAAATTGCAGAAAGAGCTTCACCTTGATCGTGATTGCATTGGGCAAACGATCCGTTTGGGTCACCACTTATTTGTTGTTGTCGGTGTTATCGAGCGGAGGCCTCAAATGAATTTTGGGCAGGGCAATGAAGATTACTATGAAGTCTTTATCCCATTCAGGACGGTTTTTAAGTTTAATCAAACGCCGTGGATTTGGGTTTTTGCGGAGAGTAAATCAGCCGATGTTCTGGAGGATGCTCAGGCCGAAATAAAATTTTTTCTTCGTCGTACGCGTCACATCAGACCTACCGAACCCGACACATTTCGGATTGAGTCACTCCAGAGCGCGTTGGAGACATTTAATAAAATAGCAATAATGGTTACGTTGGTGGCAGGCGGCATCGTGGGCATTTCTCTGCTGGTTGGGGGTGTGGGTATTATGAATATCATGCTTGTCTCAGTGTCGGAGCGGACCAGGGAAATTGGGCTTCGTAAAGCAGTTGGGGCTAAAAAATCTGCAATTCTAACGCAGTTTTTGATTGAAGCAATAGTCTTGTGTTTTGTAGGTGGATTTGTCGGAGTTGGTCTCGGCCAGCTCTTAACAATGGCGATATCCAACATACCAAAAGCTGAACTTGATATGGCCTATATACCTTTGTGGGCGATAGCACTTTCATTTGCTTTCGCGGGTTCGGTGGGCATCTTTTTTGGAATGTTTCCGGCAATTAAAGCCGCCAGACTCGATCCTATTGAGGCGCTTAGACATGAGTAAAAAAATATCTTTAGTAAGTTATTGTCTTATAGTTTTTATTGGATTAGCAGTAATTTGCATATCCGGCTGCAGAAAGCAATATGCGCGTGAGAAGTTTTATGAAATTAAGGTTAAACCTGAGAAATTGCGACAAGTAGAAACACTTGATTTAAAGCAAACACGGGCTGAGCCAAACAAACCTCCAGATGTAAACGAAGTGCCGCCAAAGGAGCTTGAGCTGACACTGGAACAATGTCGGGCAATGGCTTTGGAAAATAATCTTGACCTTAAGGTTGAGCTTATTAATCCCGCCATTGCTGCTGAGCGGGTCAGTGAAGAAGAAGCTCGCTTTGAGTCTGCGTTTACATCCGGCTTTTCATTTTATAAAACCGACACGCCGGTGGCATCAAGTCTTGATATTAGCGGTTCAAAGAGAGATTATGTAAACACGGAGCTTGGCGTAAGTGTTCCTTTGCGAAGCGGTGGAACCGTCAATTTTGATATGGCCGACAACCGTACTAAGACCGACTCAACATATTCAATATTTAACCCTTATTATGGTTCAAACTTGTCACTTTCGGTCAGTCAACCACTATTAAGGAATGCTGGCAAACGTGCTAATACCCATTCCATTCGTATCGCAAGATATGAACAACAGATAACCGATGCAAGAACAAAGCTGGAAGTAATAAGCGTTATCGCTGCTTTGGACCGTGTGTATTGGCGGCTTTATGCGGCACGGAGGGAATTGGAGGTACGGAAAAAACAATATGATTTGGCCAAAGCTCAGCTCGAGCAGGCCCAGCGTTTTGTTGATTTAGGTGAGAGAGCGCAGGTTGAGGTAATTAGGGCTGAGTCCGGCGTAGCGCAGCAGCTTGAGGCTATTATCGTAGCTGAGAACAATTTACGCGATCGGGAGCGTGAGCTTAAACGGGTAATAAAAAAAGCAGGTTTGGAAATGCAGACACCTACAGTGCTGATACCGGCTACTGTGCCGGATCCGGTGCACTATGAATTTCAAGGAAAGCAATTGGTAGAAAAAGCCATTGATAATCGCATGGAGATGCTCCAGTTGGAGCTGCAGATTGCTGAGGACATCAGCACAATTGATTATCTGCGTAATCAGGCGCTTCCCTTGGTTACAGCGGATTACACATATAATATAAGCGGTCTTGGAAAAACGAGGGATGATTCGTTCGATTTGCTTTTCGATAAGAACTTTGAGGACCATCGAGTTGGGCTGCAGCTTTTAGTACCTTTGGGAAATAATGCAGCCAAGAGCCGGTTGCTTCAAGCTTTGTATCAGCGAAGGCAACGATTGGCCACTCGCCAGAATCGTAAGGAGCTTGTTGAGCTTGAGGTGCTAAATGCAATAGACCAGCTTGAGGCAAACTGGCAGCGTATTCTGGCGAGCAGACAGAGTGCGATTCTGGATGGACGTTTGTACGAGGCCGAACGGCGGCAGTTTGAGCTTGGACTAAGAACATCAACGGATGTGCTTCAGGCTCAAACAACTTTTACAGATGCTCAAAGCGCCGAGATTCTTGCATTAGCTGAGTATCAAATAGCGCTGGTTGACTTAGCATACGCAACCGGCACTCTTCTGGGTGCGGCGAAGGTGCGGTGGGAGCCGACAGTGCCAGAGTATAATATCAGGTGACAGTTTTTCGCTATGTATGAAGCCTGTTAGTAGGTTATTTCATATTAGGTCATTGTTACCTGTCTGAGTATCTATGGGGTGTCGATAAAGTATGTTATCTGCGGAAGGTGGTTTAGCAACCGGCGGTTAGAATCAAGTCTATTAAATTCTCTTACACTGGGACAGTGGGACAGTTATTTTTGTAAAATAAACTTGACATAATGGTTTTGTCTAAAGATACTACATAGTCCAGTCGCTATCGAATATGAGCTGAGATGTTGATGTAGAGCATCTTATAAAACATTCAAGACCGAATCAGTCATTGGTGGACCTGGTTCTGAAAAATATCTCATAAATAGAAAGAAAATCTATGAGCACATTCAGTAATCAACGTCGTGAATTCCTAAAACGGTCTATATATTTCGGCACCACAGCAGTCATCGCTAAGCCTTTGGGCAAAGCCTTCTCTTTTGCTCCTGTTGAACCCAGCTCAAACATGAAATTTGGGTTAGTTACCTACCTATGGGGCAAAGACTGGGACTTGTCAACTTTGATTGCCAACTGTGAAAAAACAAGTGTTCTCGGTGTAGAGCTACGGACAAAGCATGCCCATAATGTTGAATCTAACCTTAACGTACAGCAACGTCGGGAAGTGAGAAAACGATTTGAAGATAGTCCCGTGATCCTTGTGGGATTGGGAACTAATTTTGCTTTTCACTATACTGATGCAGCAGAGCTCAAAAAGGATGTTGAAGGGGCAAAAGAATATATAAAGCTTTCTTATGATGTGGGCGGTTCCGGGGTAAAAGTTAAGCCAAACGACCTTCCTAAGGGCGTACCGCCTGAAAAGACAATTGAGCAGATCGGTAAATCACTTAATGAGCTGGGGCGGTTCGCCGCCGACTATGGCCAGCAGATTCGCCTTGAGGTTCACGGCTCGTGCTCTCCACTGCCGATTATCAGGCAAATTATGGATGTAGCCGACCATCCCAATGTCGGCGTTTGCTGGAACTGTAACCCGGAAGACCTTGGTGGT
>Ga0307435_1000712_pt1 | contig 14613 bp, 12 predicted proteins | sample SalMarWE160470MG_FD_202164 | JGI IMG/M metagenome (GOLD analysis project Ga0307435, IMG submission 202164) | Salt marsh sediment microbial communities from the Plum Island Ecosystem LTER, Massachusetts, United States - WE1604-70 | ecosystem: Environmental > Aquatic > Marine > Intertidal zone >... | reverse complement strand
CGGAACATGATCTCGCGGTTCTTCCTCAAATAATCATGGAGCTTCGGCTGATTGGACAGCGAATTCTCCTCATACGTCAGGTCCTCCGAGCGCATGGGGATGCGCTTGCCGTCTTTCCAGAGGCGCAAGTCCACCGCGCCTCCGGTGAGGTGACCGGACACTTCCGGTCCCTCGAACGGCGCCACGAACTCCCCCACGCTCTTTACGATCTCTTCCTTGGACTTCGAGGGATCCCGTTCACTGAATCGTCCGACGAACAGATCGAAGATATCCTTCTGAACCTGCTGCGGCCGCCAGGCATCCCGGATGATGAACGTCATGCCCTGCGGCAAATGCCACAGCGCCTCATTGATCATCTCGGCCACGGTTTTGCGCAAGTAGGCCGTGCCCTCTTTTTCCATGCGCTCCCGCCCGAGATCAATAACCACGCCGGGACAGGCCTTGCGCAGGTCCACGAGCGGCTCCCCGCACTCCCGGATGGGAATCATATATTTGACTATAGCCTAAGAGGCAAATACCACAAAGCCCCCGCGTTAGCGGGGGCGACGGGTGGCGGAGAGGGATCCCCCTACGCTCCCGCAGACGGGAGCTTTGGGGGACAGGGAAGATGGATTCATCTATGTACTAAAATCCCCCGAAGCCCGTTTGACGGGCGTAGGGGGATGGCGGAGAGGGAGGGATTCGAAAATTCGCTGGCGGCGAAAGGCGAGCAAACGAAAGATTGAAAGCGACGAAAAAAACAACAAAATAAAGGAAATACGAAAAGGCAAATTTATCTTGCTTTATCTAAATCATTCACGATTAAGCAATTCAATGTCAGCCGAGCGTCAACCGATGGGAAGTAGGCATCCTCAACTTTTATTCACAAAAATGATTGCATGACTCTCCTCAAAGCCATCATCATCTTGCGTTTTTATTTCATCCCAGTTCTCCCATAACCCCATTTCTTTACCGATATTAAAAGTCTCTTCATTAAAGATCCAATGTTTTTTATTGTCTTTGCCTATTGCGTACACTTTTTTAGATGCTGTATTTTGAATAAGTTGCATAGAATCATTGCTTTTATTAATCATGATATTATTTTTAACAGTGCTTTGTTCTTGCTGTATCTTCTCTTTGATCCATGTTTCAGGATTCGCATAATTAGCTTTTATTTCATCTTTGCTCATTCCAGTAACATATTTATTAGAAGGCATGTCTGTAAGCCGAATTTCAAAATGTAAATGCGGTGCCCAATCGCCTCCGGTACCTCCCAAAAAACCGACTAATTGTCCTTCTTGGACTTCCTCATTCTCTTTAACACATAAACTTTGCAGATGGGCGTAATGAGAATAAACATTATATTTTGGATGATGGATTATTACGTGCCACCCCCAGCCGGAATCCGATCTCGCATACTTAACAACACCATTAGTAATGGCTATTACATCCTGACCTTCATCCTCATACGGCTTGCCCCTATTGTAGTCTATACCGGGATGAAATCCTTGAGTAATTTTGTCGAACCAGCCATAACCATAGTGAGTGTATTTTGTTGGGAATCGCATATTTATATAATCTTTTTAGGCAATGTGTTTATTAATTACTTCTAATTTCCATATAAACGTTCGCAATCCCGCTTTTTTGATTCCATTAATTCACGCGGTCCATCACCAAAAATAGGTCCTTGAGCCGCACGAAGATCATATTCATCTTGCGCCTCAGCTATACAATCAATGTATGCCTCCTTTTCTTCTTCCTGCAAACGTTCCAGTTCTGCCGCTTTGGCATCCGCCGCTTCCTTTTCAGCTTGTAATTCCGCTTCCTTCAAATCACGTTCCTGCTGCAATTTTTGTTGTTTCAACTGCTCGTCTGATTCCGTCTTATCACGCTCTAATTCGATTCTTTGTAATTCAACCTCGTTTTTCGTCTTGATAGCTTCGGAATTATTCCAAATCAAACCAGAAATAATCAAGAAAACGATAACGCACCCGATGACGAGGGGGTTTTTAAAAAGTTCTTCGTTCTTTTTATCAGAAACGGACGACAAATTATACGCGGAGGATTCCTTTAAATTTTCTTGATGAAATTCATATCCTAATTTTTTTAATCCTTCCAAGGTAACCTCTAAATTAGATGCGCTTGCTCCATCCTTTAGCTCAACACCGACACGTTTTTGAAATAACGAAACCTCGACTTCTTTTACGCCATTAGCATCTTTTAACGCCTGCTCAATGGCTCGGGCATCACTCAAATCGTTTAAACCTTCGACGCGCCAAGTAATAATATGGGACATATAGTTATTCTTTCATAACATCTGCACTTTTAGCCAATTTAAAGGATACATGTTTTAGGCATTACATGAAATTTAATTCTGCTAACCTGTTCTTCTTTTGAGGAACCTCCCACTTTCGAACCAAGTTTAGCAATGACGACATTTACTTTCCCGCCACCAGAATTTTGTGATTCACTGCTTACTGAAACCGCAACATCAAAAATAATATAACCCTCTTTCTTATCTCTCTCGTTAGGCTCAAGACAAAAGGCGGCACTAATGTCCTTTCCAAGTGTCTTTCCTTTTTTTTGCGCAATCTCTAAATTTGCCGAATGCAATCCGTCTTGGATGCTAATAAGCGTATTTTTTATAAAATCTTGTAGATTCATATATTTCTTGAAAAATTATGCGCATAAGTTCTTACGTAATTCTCCAACATAGAAATATCATACTGTCGTGCCACCTGTACATGCAACAACGGCAACCCTGCCGCCTCGAATATCCGGTCAACTTTCGCGTCCCTTTCCCGTCTGTCATAACGCCGGTGCGACGGATCGTCAAGCTCAATGGCTAATAATGGCTTCATATTTTCTTGATCACAAAGCACGAAATCAACGTGCCGCGATTTGATGTAGTTCCGCCATGTCCATTGATTCTTCGCTAAAAAAAGAAAAAACCTGACGCGGGTGCGTCAGATTCTTCCGTGGCGGAGAGGGAGGGATTCGAACCCTCGCGCCGGTGAAACCGACCTAGGAGATTAGCAATCTCCCCCCTTCAGCCTCTTGGGTACCTCTCCGTGGAACCTGCTGAAGGACGAGCGAAGATTAGCAATAAATGAAGAATGAATCAAGAAGAAGACGCTATGCGGCCTTGCCCTCCCCCTCATCCCATGCCATCCTTTTACCCTATGACAAAACGCCTCACCGTCCTTCTCATCCTCTCCCTTTTGCTCATGCCGGCCGCGCATATCCGCGCCGCGAGCTTTTCACCGGGAGATCTCATAAAAGCATCAGGCCCGGCCGTGTACTACTACCACTCGAACGGCACGCGCTGGGTGTTCCCGAACGAGAAAACGTATTTTAGCTGGTACAGCGACTTCTCCGGCGTTAAAACGATTTCGGACGCGGAACTCGCCTCGCTCATGATCGGCGGGAACGTGACGTACCGCCCGGGAAAATACCTGGTGAAGATCACGACGAATCCGAAAGTCTACGCCGTGGATGCGAACGGCACGCTCCGCTGGATCGAGAGCGAAGCCGTTGCGATCTCGCTCTACGGATCGAATTGGGCGACGAAGGTTCACGATATCCCGGATACGTTTTTTATGAACTACCACACGGGATCCTCCATCGCGTCCGCATCCGCGTACAATTCCGATGAAGTGCTCGCCGCAAACGCCACAATCGACCCGTCCGCACCCGTGCCCGAAGATCCCATCCCCTCGAACCCCGGCAACCAGACCTTGACGCACGGAAATCCGACCGGGAGCTGTTCCATTCCGGACGAAGCGCAGGCGGAAGACGTGACGCACACCACCACGGTCGTGGGGAACGGAAGCCCCGCCTCCTGCACGTCCGCGGCGTTTGAAGCCGCAGTGCAGAACGGCGGGATCATCACATTCAACTGCGGATTCAAACCGGTCACGATCACGCTGGACCACGAAATCCGCCTGCTGAACAAGGTGGGACCGGATAAGAACGGCAACCGCGTGATTAACGGCGGCAACATGGTGACGCTGAGCGGCAATGGTACGCACCGGATTTTGTACCAGGACGCCTGCGACCAAGAGCTCGGCTGGCTGAATGCGCACTGCAACAATTCACTGGAACCGCGGCTCGTGATCCAGAACATGACGTTTGAAAACGGCAAAGCTTCGGACGAGCGCGGCGGCGGGGCCATCAGCGTGAACGGCGGGAGCTTGAAGGTGGTAAACAGCGTGTTCCGCAACAACCAGATCGCCTCCACGGGCCCGGACGTTGCCGGCGGCGCAATCTACGCCACCCAGCAGTACGGCCCGGTGTACATCGTGAACAGCACGTTCGAGAACAACTCCGGCAGCAACGGCGGGGCCATTGGCGCGCTCTACGCATCGTACAACATCTACAACAGCTTACTGAAGAATAACGAAGCAATCGGCTGGGGCATGAACCCCGCACAATCCGGCACCCCGGGCGGGGGCCTTGGCGGCGCAATCTACGCGGACGGCAACAGCTATGCCCTCAACATGTGCGGCACGGAAATCACGGGCAATTCCTCGCAAGAACTCGGCGGCGCCATCTTCTACGTGGCAAACGACGTCCAGGGAACGATTTCCATCGACCGCTCCGTCATCACCAACAACGACTCCGGCTCCCCCTGGGGCCCCAGCCCGGGCATCCACGAACCGGATTGCTACTTGCAAACCACGCCGTCGAACATCTCACTGACAAACAGTACGTTTGAGGAGTAGACAGCCTAAAAAGAGACAAAGCACCCGGCGAAGGCTGGGTGTTTTGATGTAATGAAACAGCTACTGTTATTGACCGATTTACAAAAAAGGACTACGCTATAACTACTTACGTCTGCTTATTAAGCTTATATAATATATGAATGACAACAAAACACTTGGCGAGCGTATTCGGGAAATAAGAGACCAAAGGGACATGACCTTAAGAGATTTCGCTATCAAGCTTGGACTCTCTCCTGCATTCGTCTCCGATGTTGAGCTTGGCAGACGCTACCCGAGTACAGAGATCATACAAAAGATGGCATTGGTTTTGGGCGTTAAAATTAAAGAATTAGAAGCCTACGACCCCAAGCCAGTTGTCGAAGAGATCAAGAAACGTAGCCTCCAACTAGACCCAGAGCTCGGCATATTGATGCGCGGCACACTAAAAACGAATAAGGATTTTGAACAGTTGAAAGATTATCTAAGAAAACGGACAGAAGGGTAATAAAAAATATGCGTCAGTTTCCAACCACCACATCCCCCTTCAAACAACGGACTTTTTTTAAACAACAAGAGTTGGAAATCATATGTCTTGATGAGCTCAGCAAATTCGGACTACTCCCTGATAAACCTGAGGTTATCCAGATTGAATCCTTTATCATTAAACGCTTTGGCATCACTCCGTCATATGATGCCTCGTTGCCACCGAACATATTGGCTCTTACACGATTCGGAAGTAAAGGTCCAACAGATATGTTAATTTCACGAATTCTTGGAGAAGATGCTACAGATGTGGGACGACGGAGAACTAACGCGACACTGGCCCATGAAACGGGGCATTGTTTGCTACATGGCTATCTCTTTGTAATAAGTGGGAGGAAAGGAGGCACGAACCTAGGTAGAAGTATAGATGGAACAACTTCGGGCATCGATTTAGCCGACAAGACTTTTCTCTGCCGTGATGTCGATATGCAGACTCCTGGTCGCGTTTGGTGGGAATGGCAGGCAGATGCGATGATCGGCCCTCTTCTTATGCCATCCACGCTTGTCGGAAAACTCTTGAAAGAAAAATTCAATATTGAGCTACCAACGCTCAGAACAGGGACATTTCCCTTGGAAAAAAAGGATCTAACATTAATCCTAAAAGATATAGCTATGACATTTGACGTAAATCCCGCTGCCGCACGGATTCGATTGAAAACATTGAGTTTTACAGAAAAATAAGAAGTAAAAAAAATTCTTGACTTGTTCGCAAGATAAGCGTATCATCAAGAAATAACCGTCGGAATCGGAAATGACAGCCTTGATAGGCTGCCATTTCCGGTGCCGACGCGGGGGTCGGTACAGGGCATCTCTGGCGAGAGCTGGTCGAACTGTACCACGAGCGTAACTACGCCTCAACCCCCGTGTTTCGCCCGGATTAATTAAAAGTAAGCCTAAATATGTCTAAGAATACAGCGACCAAGACGGTTCGGCGGAGTTCTGAGTCTGGCAGGTTCGTAACGAAGCGTTACACAGACCGCCACCCACGGACAACGGAGACCGAACGCGTCAAAATCCGTAAGAAATAAGATTGGTATGGGACGGTCAGCATTAAAGCTCCCGTCCCACACCTGCCTCATTCGCAACTTCTTGACATATGTGCTTTATTTAATCCATAACGTTCATTATGAACATTCTTGGATTCAACTTTGAGGGACCGCATCCCATAGATGGCGCGTTCAACGATGTCCCTGGGATTTACCTCATTCTCACCTCCACTCGCATCGTGGTAGATGTCGGCCAAACTGACAAACTTGGTCAGCGCATCTCAAGCCACGAGCGTAAATCGAGTTGGCCGCAGTATGGCGGTACCCTACTTTGGTTCCATCACGAACCAAGCCTACAGTCTCGGCTAGCGAAGGAAACTCAACTTCGCGACACTTACAACCCTGTCTGTGGAGATCGGTAGACTCTGAAAAATTAGAGTAAACGCGATTTAAAAAGACCGATTTAAAAAACCGGTCTTTTTTCTTTTTCATTCCCTACTCCCCTCCCTCACCCCTCAACGAAGCAACACTCGCCTCTACCCCCGGAGCAACATAAGAGGTTCGCACGTCTTTGAATGGAGTGTATGATGGGGGAATGACAGACGAAAACGAACCTGTTGTTCAAAAAGAAACGAAGATGGGCAAACGGACGATCATCGCATCCGTTGCGGGCGTTATCGGAGCTGCGGCCCTGGCCTATTCCCTGCTCCTGCACCCGTCCTGCGCATACCGGAACAGCTATGTTCAAGAGGCGAACAAATGCGGAGTTCAGCGGGTCACGTGCCATGGGATTTTCTGTTCCCCGCAAACGGATGAGGTGCTTTCGTGCGGTGAACATACGAACGCCTGCGGGGTTCGGGTTGATTGCGGATGCACGGACGAGAATACAACGGATTGGGAATGACGCGCCGTTAAAGCCGCGATGGACATATTCAAAAACGCCACCGGTTCGGTGGCGTTTATCGCTCAGGTTCCGACGGGATGCCGTCAGAAGCTCGGCAATTAGGGATGTTTTCAATATTTTATTGATAGCACATCCCTTCATGGAAAATCACCTAACATTGAAGATGATTTTCCGAGTTGAGAATGGAAAAAGTTTCCGCATTCCCAAAAGGTATGTTCAAAGAGTAAGCCTCACGTGATGATGTCTCCGATCATCGGGCAGCGGATCATGGTGAGGGATCGGCCGTCCCAGTTGATGAGGACATCGTCTTCCCGATTCGGGTCTCTGCTCTCAAGCAGGAGCATCGTTCTTTCCCGCATCCGGTAGAGCCGCTGTCGAACGTTGGCCCGATTTTCCCATCCTCTGTAAAAAAGCGGATAGGCGCCGCGGGCAACGAGCATCACACTGCTCTTTTTCCTGCGGAGCTTCTCATCCTCGATCACTCGCGGAACCTCGCCCTTGCAGTCAAGCGCGAGGAATTGATGGCCGTACGAACCGATCATGACGAGCGCCGTTCTGCCGTCGCTGTTTAACCCGCACATCAGGGCATGCTTGGTCCTGAACGGTCCGACGAATATCGGCTCAGGCCGCCACGAGTCCCACTGAATATCCGCAGTCATAACGCGGAGCACGGGCTCTTTTCGGTGAACGGCCCGCAAACACTGATATTGCCGTCTTCTGATGCCTTCGACGGGAACGCGCGAATCGCCGATAACGAGGATTCCGCCTGCGGGATCGGAAAGCCGAATGCCTTCCATGACCCCCAGCCGCATGTGTACGCTAAAGCACTTCATGACTTCTCTCCTTTTCTTGGGTTTTTAAGGTATGCCAAAGCAACCAACGATGGCGCTATTAAAGCACATTTTTCATAATTTGTCAAGCCAACTATTCACACGAAATTTCCATGGATTCAAGACGCGCCCGGGTAAAACGCGACGGTTTTCGTGGCGTTGGACGTAACGTGCCATGTCCATAAAAAACGGCCTTCGCGGATGTTTAGGGGCGCACAGCTGTGCGCCCCTACGAGGAACGTTGCGTTTTCATGACACGCATCGCGGTTTATGGGAGTCGTTGCGTGGTCTGGGACGCGTGCAACGATCGGTAAAATGCGAACGGTCCAGATGATGTAGGGGCGGAGCCTTGCCCCGCCCTTAAAAAGCAACGACTTACGCCGATATTCGGACGTTACTTCTTCTTCCCCTCCAGCATCATGTAGAAAATCGGGACCATGATGAGGGAGAGGACCGTGGCGAAGATGATGCCGAAAATGATGGTCCAGGCCAGGCCCTGCCAGAGCTCGTTCGTGAAAGCGAGCGGGAGGACTCCCACGGCGGTCGTGACGGTCGTGAGGATGATCGGCTGGAGGCGTTCGCCGGCGGACACGATGATCGCTTCCATCTTTTCGAATCCATTGCGGATGTTCGCGTTGATCCTGTCGATGAGGACGATGGAGTCGTTCACCACGATGCCGGCGAGCGCGGCAATGCCGATGAAGGCCGGGAAGCTGAAGTTCAGTCCCAGGAGCGCGAGGCCGAAGAACACGCCGATGAGCGACAACGGAAGTGAGAACAGGATGATGAACGGCTGTTTGTATGACTTGAACTGGAGCACGAGGAAGAAGGCGATGAGGATCAGGCCGACGATGAGCGCGTTCCACAAGCTCGCGTACGATTCGGCAATCTGCTGGAGGTCGCCGCCGAACTCCACGCGCACGCCTTCCGGCAGGGTCATACCCGCGATCTTCTCCTTGAGCTGATCCGTAATTTCAAGCGCGGTCACGTCTTCGCGATTCGACGCCTCAACGGTCACGACCTGCTCCCCGTCTTCGTGGCGGATGGATCGCACGGACGGATGGACTTCTACGTCAGCCAGCTCCGCGATCGGAACCGCGCCAACCGGCGTATGAATGAGGATCTCTTCGACTTCCCCGATGTTCGTGATGCGGGACGGACAAATGGTGAGCCGATCGCGCTTTTCCAACAGAGAAGTGACCGGATCGTTCGTGCATTCCGGGTCCCGGAAGTCCAGACGGACGACCACGGGGACTTCTTCGCCCGACCGGATGATCTTTACGGAATCATTGCCGAAGACGGCCGAACGGAGCTCGCCCGCAACCTGCGTTACGGAAAGCCCGTAGTACGAGAGCGCATCGCGCTTGAGCGTAAACTGAAATTCGCCGGTTCCGGCTTCCACGCTCGTCCCCGGGTCCAGCACGCCGTCGATGGTTTCGAGCTCGCGCAAAATCGCTTCTGCCGCGCGTTCGGATGAAGCGGGATCGCCTCCGAGCACGCGAAGGGAGACCGCCGCTCCGCTCGGAGGTCCGGCGCCCAAATCCTGCACCTCTACCTTGGCATCGGTGATCTGCTTGATCTGTTCACGAAAATCATCCGTAATCGTATAGGACTTGATCTTCCGCTCGTTCGTTGGCGTGAGGTTCACCGTGATGCTTGCGAGGTTCGCCCCTTCGGAGCTCCCGAATCCCGTGCTCATGCTGATCGAAGTCTGCCCGCCGATGACGGTTACGAAGTTCTGCAGTTCCGGAACCTGTTTGACGAGCTCTTCGACCTGCTTGGTCACACGCGCCGTTTCTTCCAGACTCGACCCTACGGGCGTTTCCACGTTCACGTAAAAGAAATCCAGGTCGTACCCGCCGAACATCTCCGTCTTCAGCACGCCGATGGCCGGGAAGGAAACGCCGATGCCGAACAGGAGGACGAGCGAAATGATCCAAGCCCAGCGCTTTCCGCGGCTCGGGAGCGTCCTGCGCAGCAGGTTCATGTGCCAAACGCTGAGCGGCTTGATGATATGCGAGAGCAACGGCTCCTTGCGCGGCTTCATCGGATCAAAATTACGGAAGATGCGCACGGCCACGGCCGGGAGCAGGAGGATTGCCACGAAGAGCGACGCCGTAAGCGCAATGATCACCGTAATCGGGATATGACTTACGTAGTCCCCCATGATGCCGCTCATGAGCATGAGCGGCATGAATGCGCTGATCGTAGTGAGCGTGGCGGAAATGAGCGGCGTCTTGTACGTCTTAATGCTCATGAGCGCCGCATCCATGGGCGGCAGATTCTCTTCTTTCAAAAAATGATGGATACCCTCCATGATGACGATGGATGTATCAACGATGAGTCCGAGCGACAGGATGAGCGCGAAGAGCACGAGCGAGTTCAAGGTCTCGCCGTACGTGTACAGGCCGAGGAACGAAATGAGGATGATGAACGGAAGCGTGACCCCCGTGAGGATGGCTTCGCGGAATCCCAACGCGATGAACAGGATGATGAAGATGATGATCGCCGTCTGCAAGCCGCTTCGCCCCAGCGTATTCACGTCATCGCGGATGAACACGGAGAAGTCGTTCGTCACGAACACCTCCATGCCCGGCGGCAGAACCTCTTCGTCGTACGCGCGCACGACGTCGTTCGCTTCGTCCACGATGCCGAGGATGTTCCCGCCGGTGCGCTTGTAGAGCTGGATCGTGACGGAGCGCTTCTCCTCGCCGGTCGAGACCTGATACACGGTGGACTCGCTCCCCTTTTGCGCGAACGCCTCGCGTACCTCCGCGATGTCGCGGAGCAGAATGCTCTCCCCGTCCCGAGACGCGATGGGGAGGTTCAGGAAGTCTTCCGCCGAATCAAGCTGGCCTTTGAGCGACAGCTGGTATGAAAAATCGTCCGCGCGAAGCGATCCGACGGGCATGTCCGCATGCCCCGCGCGAATGGCCGCGACCACCTGGCCGATGCTGAGTCCGTAGCCGTCCAATGCGCTCGGATCAATGTAGACCTGCATCTCCTCGCGCTCGATGCCGTACAACGGGGCTTTGGATACGCCGGAAATGGCTTCCAATCGATCCTGCAAGTCTTCGGCGTACTTCTTGAGCTCGTCCGGCGCCACGTTCCCAAGCATGGAGTACGTGACGATGGCAAAGTCATCCATGCGAATTTCCGAAACCACGGGGTCGCTCGCATCTTCCGGCAGAACGGACTTCGCATTTTCAACCTCGTCTCTGAGCTTTCGAATGGAATCTTCGAGATCCGCAGACGCCTCAAACTCAACGGTCATGGATGCGAGGCCTTCCCGCGATGCGGATGAAATCTGCTTGACGTTCGTAAGGCTCGCGAGCCGCTCCTCCATGCGATTCGTAATGAGCTTTTCGATGTCGCCCGGAGATGCGCCCGGGTAGGCCACGGAGACCACGGCGATCGGGATGGCGACCTCAGGATCCGATTCCTTCGGGATGGAATAGATGCTCAAAACGCCGCCGATGACGAGGGCGATGAGGATGAGGAGCGTCACGTGCCAGTTCTTCACGAAAAACGCGGTGTAGTGCTTCCGCATCTCCGCAGCTTCTTGGAGCAGTGATTCACGTGTAACCATAGTTGAGTAATATCGAATGTCGAATACCGAATATCGAAAACCTTATTTCAGCGTCAAACGTCTTAATGGCACCCTTTCGACATTCGACATTCGTCATTCGATATTAATTCTGTAGACATTCGATATTTATTCTGTCTGATTCTCTTGAGACGACGTAATCTCTACCAACGTGCCTTCCTGCTCGATGATGCGTCCGCCCTCGATGATGATTTCCATGCCCTGATCAATGCCGCCGATGAGTTCCACGTGATCGCCCTGGATGTTTCCGAGCTCAACCGGAACCTTCTTGGTCTTCCCCTCTTCGATCGTCCACACGTAGGTTTCGTTTGAAGAGATGAGCACGGCCGTAATCGGAATGAAGAGGCGGCCTCCGTCCAATCCCTTGGTCGAAGTGAATTCCACGCGCACGAACTGGCCCGGGTTCAAATCCATGCTCTTCGGGTCAATCTCGACCTTGTATTTCTTGGTCATCGGATCCGCACTCGTTGAGATGGATATGATCGTTCCCGTTTGTTCGCCGAAGCTCACGGCATCTCCAACGGCGATGCGGTCGGCATCATCACGGGACAAGAATACTTCGATCTGCATGGTATCCGTATTCTCGAGCACGGCGAGCGCCGTCCCCGCGTTCACCTCTTCGCCCAACACCACCGGGATATCGGCGATCGTGCCGTTGAACGCGGCGCGAACGAGGAGCTTGTCGCGTGAAATGTTGAGCTGGCTCAGAGCATCCTGGCTCGAAACGAGGGCGTTCTTTGCGCCGATCGTTTGCAAATCCGCGGAACGCTTGGCGTTCTCATAGGCGAGCCTGGCGGATTCCACGGCCCGGCGCGCGCCGGATTCCGCCGTCGTGAGCTGTGCGAGGACGGACGCGTGCGCAGCTTCGGCATTCACCACGGCCTGCGACTTCCCGTTGATGTCCTGCTTGGCCGAATCGAGTGCGCGTTTGGCACTCTCAACCTGCTGCTGCGATGCGATCAAATTCGTTGCGTTCGCATTCTTCGTGGCGAGATACGATCCCTGCGCGGATTCGAGACCCGCGATCCCTCCCCGCACGGATGCGAGGCTCTGAGAGACGGATGAAATGTATGCGTTCAACAGCGTCTCGTTCAATGCACCGGTCGGAACCGTAAAGTTCAACACGACGAGCGTCTTATCAAGCGCTTCCTCTGCGGATAGCGCGGTTTCGCGCATGGATTCATACGTATCTTCCACGTTGATATACGCATCCGCCGCGGATTTCAACGCATCTTCCGCTTCGCGTTTTGAATTTCCCGCAATGTTTCCGATGAGGTCCTTGTACCGTCCCGCGCTTCCGCGAAAATCGTTTGACGCTTCCAACAGCTCATTCGCCGTACTCAACCCCGTAAACATGGACGTCTTGAGTGAACGGATGGCGTTATTCAATCCGGTCTGCGCCACGAACAGGTTGGAGGCGTTGAGCGCCTTCGTCTGCTTCAAATTCTTCTCCGCCGTCTCGAGTCCGAGTTCCACCTGCGCCACGGAGAGACCCGCGTTCAGTTTTGCCGAGTTCAGCGCCTCTTCGGACTGGCGGCGCTGGACCTCGTTCTGTGCGAGCGTGTTATTGAGCTGGATCTCCGCGGTTTCAAGACGGAGCCGTTCAGACTCGATCTGGTTGTTCGCCACGGCCTGCGTGGTCGAAAGATTCGCCTGCGCGTTCGCGTGCAAGAGCTGCGTATTCAAAAAACTGGAATCGAGCGACTCGGAATACAGGAGCATGAGAACATCCCCTTCGCGCACAACGTCGCCGGCTTTCACGTAGATGTCCTGCACGTTCGCGCGGCGCTCGGCGAGCAAATTCGCTTTCTGCCCCACGGCCGCTACGCCGGTCACCATGAACGAATAATCAAGCCCGGGTTCAACCTTCATGGTTTTCACGCCGTACGTGTATTCCCTTACCTCAACCGTCTCATCTTCCTTGCCGAAGCCGCGCGCGGCAATGAGCAATATCGCCCCGATAACGGCGATAACGATGATGATGGAGAGCGCTTTCTTCCAATGTCGTTTCATAGGTTGCATTTGGCTTTTAGCGTTTGGCATCTGGCTTCAGAGGAAGAGCTTCCGCTCCGGCCAAAAGCCGGATACCTGATGCCAAATGTCTGCTTAAGTTCGCCCACTTTGTCACTTTTATGCTTATTTGTCAAGTATGGCTAACTTTTAGAGATATTCTTACGATTTTTAGGGAAAACATTCTTGATTTGTAATCTTAGCATATATATAGATACCTGTCTATATATTAACCCGTCCTGCTTTTCGGATTTCATTGACGATCGTTTAACGCGTACGCTGATCTTCAGCGTAGCTCATTTTCGTCCCCTACGATGGAGGTGCCCGGCCATGACGGCGGAAAAAAATAATAAGGACAAAGCGCACATCGCCAAACGAAAAAACATCAGAAAGCGGTATGGCGTTGAGACGCACGAGTGGCGCAACGGACGCCTGGTAAGCAAAGCCACGGGCTTCGCCGTCCAGGGCGCGCCGGAAATTCCAAAGCCGAGCAAGAAACCCGCTCCAGCACCTCGCGTCCCTCGCGCACTTCGCCATCTGTAGGAATCTGCATCATGCCAACGGCCCGTCTCCCCCACTCAAGGAGACGGGCCTGATTCGTTTTTGCGTTATGGTGATGCCACGTAAAATCCCCCGACAGTTGCCGGAGGCGTAGGTTTTGTGGCCGCATCACAAAAACCCCCGGCCGTATGCCGGGGGTTTTTCGATGGTGCGATCGGGACGATTCCCCGCCGAAAGCTTCGCTTCGCTGCGCATGCAGGCGGACATGGAACGTCCGACCTCTTCCTCCGCAGGGAAGCGCTCCCCGCCGAAAGGCCGCCTTCGGCGGCCATTCAGGCGGACCCGCCCGCTTGTCCCGCCTTCGGCGGGACTTGCGGCGGGTATCCAGCTAAAATGAAAAAACGGGAATGAACCCGTTTTTTCGATGGTGCGATCGGGACGATTCGAACGTCCGACCTCTTCCTCCGCAGGGAAGCGCTCCCCGCCGAAAGGCCGCCTTCGGCGGCCATTCAGGCGGGCCCGCCCGCTTGTCCCGCCTTCGGCGGGACTT
>Ga0307435_1000711_pt1 | contig 14640 bp, 11 predicted proteins | sample SalMarWE160470MG_FD_202164 | JGI IMG/M metagenome (GOLD analysis project Ga0307435, IMG submission 202164) | Salt marsh sediment microbial communities from the Plum Island Ecosystem LTER, Massachusetts, United States - WE1604-70 | ecosystem: Environmental > Aquatic > Marine > Intertidal zone >... | reverse complement strand
GCTATTGCAGGCAGGGCTGATCAAGCCAGCCTCCTTAGGGCAGGAGAGTGACCATTATCGGGTATTGAGTAGAGGGATTGTTTGCTAGGTAGAAAAATGCCCTCAAACCGGTATGGGACTGGCAAATTTAACTCACTCGATGTATACTTTCTAGTGAGCCTGACAAATTGATCAAACGTCGTAATTGGTTGTGAGCAAACGGGCAGCAGGCCCGTTTTCAAAACTTTATTCAAGCTACGCAACTGAATCTGAGGAGAATGAGCAGGTATGAACGTATCCGTCTTGCAAGAGAATTTGGCCCATGGTTTAAATATTGTCTCACGAGCGGTTTCCACGCGCAGCACCTTACCGGTGCTTTCAAACGTCTTGGTGGCGACTGACGAAGGCCGCCTGCGCTTATCAGCGACTAACTTGGAATTGGGTATTACCTTTTGGACCGGGGCAAAAATTCAGGAAGAAGGCTCCATTACGGTGCCAGCGCGCACTTTCACCGAAATGGTCAACACTTTAACCGACCAGCAAGTCGACATGTCATTGACGGTACGCACCCAAACGTTAAATATTCGCAGTGGCTCGTCGACAACGGACTTTAAAGGTATCGATGCACAAGAATTTCCCCCTATGCCGGTTGCAGACCTTTCGGATGGCATCCAGATCAATATCGCCGATCTGAAGGAAATGATCCAGCAAGTTGTCTTTGCTGCTTCAACTGACGAAGCTCGCCCTATACTGACCGGTGTGCTGGTAACCGTACAGGGCAACATAATCACCATGGCTTCAGCGGACGGGTTCCGTCTCTCTGTGAGGAAAGCGGAACTTTCGTCGCCGATTTCTCGGCCGGTGAGCGCCGTGATTCCTGCAAAAGCGCTGGGTGAATTGGCGCGCATCATGGCAGATGGCGATCAATCTGTGAACATGCTGCTGCCTCCAGGACGCGGCCAGGTAATCTTCCGCCTGAAGGATATAGAACTTGTCTCGCAGCTGATTGAAGGCACTTTTCCGGATTATGAACAAATTATCCCACGCTCCTACCAAACCCGTTGCGTGCTCTCTACCTCCGCTTTTTTGAAAGCCTGCAGACAAGCTGAGATTTTCGCCCGGGAGGGCTCTCATATCGCCCGCATCAATATTCTGCCTGGTGGAGAGCTGCAACCGGGCACGGTGGAAATATCGGGGCAGTCCGAAGAGACTGGCTTCAACCAGACAGTCGTTGATGCTTCTATTGAAGGCCAACCGCTCTTGGTCGCTTTTAACGTACGCTTCTTGCGTGAAGTGTTGGACGTGCTCAGGACTCCCAATGTTGCCCTGGAAACCACTGCAGATACGGCACCTGGGGTAATCCGACCAGTCGGTGATGATAACTACTTGCACGTGATTATGCCCATGCACCTGGGCAATTGAAGCCAGGAGGCCTTCCAAAGCGCGGTTATGTGATGTGTAGGATAAAGTTTGACAATTTGAATACGACCGCAATCTTTATCAGCGATATCCAGCCAGTCTTGAAATTGCATCCACTACTAGATCATTTTTCTAGGCACGTTAGTACGGTTTAACGTGCCGAATTTGTAACTACGTGATTTTGCTATGGCGTTGACCTGCCATAAAGAAATGGGAGGCGTTTGTTAGAGAGAGGCGCCATGCGCCAATAAACTAACTCACCACTTCCTTTCCCGGTAGTCATAGTCATTTTTCCGAACCAACGTAAATCAACTATCTGGCTTCATACTTATGACGTTTCCATCCGCAACAACCGATCGAGCTTTGAACATCTACCTGGCTCTGGCTCAATATCCCATCCTGAGAACTCGCATCCGATCTCACATGCGGCGCGAACTTTTTGAGCGCGGCGTGATCAACCCTCAGGCTTTTGAAGCTGAAGTTCATGAAAAAGCTGTCCGATCGCAAGCGCGTGAGGGTCTTCACAACCCCTTCCAGGATGAACCGGAGGAAGTTTGGGAAACCCGTCTGGCGCGTATCCGCAGCCATCTGACCGATTTTTACTTTGCATATAACTTGCCCTACGATCTATTTGAGCAGATTGTGCGCCAGGTACTGGCAGAACGCGGTGCATACGCTGAAGATATGCTGGTCTCGTTCAACCCCGAACTGGCTCCCCAAAACATGCTTTTCGAGCAAGCACTGGCTATTGAGAGGTTGCCACTTATCGAGCGCGAAAAAATGGGGGCGCGTTTGCAAGAGATCAAGGTAGTTTTGATCCGAACTATGATCAGCGACCAGCTAGCATATATCAATATCGCCAAAGAATGGTTCAACGTTACCGATCTGATTGAAATCAAAAATCGCAAAATCGGCCAAGGGAAAATTGGCGGCAAAGCTGCTGGCATGTTGTTAGCGGCCCGCATCCTCAGCGAGATCGCCGAGGATGATATCCGCGCCAGCTTGCGTATTCCGGAATCTTATTTTTTAGGTTCGGATGCGATGTACACGTTCATGACTGTCAATAACCTGCTGCATTGGGGCGACCAGAAATATAAACCAGAAGAGCAAATCCGCGCTGAATACCCCCAAATCCAAAGAGACTACCTGGCCGGCGAGTTCCCGGCCGATATTTTGGCAAAGTTACGAGAACTCTTAGAAAAAGTTGGCAACCAACCGTTGATCGTACGTTCTTCAAGCCTTTTGGAAGACAACTTTGGGACCTCCTTCGCGGGAAAATACGAAAGTGTTTTTTGCCCCAACCAGAGCGATCCAGACAATAACCTATTGGAATTGACAAAAGCGATCGCTCATATATATGCCAGTACGCTAAACCCCGACGCCCTGCTCTACCGGCGTGCAAAAGGTCTGCAAGATTATGACGAACGCATGGCAATCTTGGTTCAGGTGGTCCAGGGAGAACGTTTTGGACGATACTATTTGCCCCACGCTGCGGGAGTGGCCTTCAGCCGTAATCTGTATCGATGGTCACCACAGATCCGACGTGAGGACGGTTTCATGCGATTGGTGTGGGGATTGGGCACCCGGGCCGTTGATCGCGTCGGGAATGACTACCCCAGGCTGGTAGCTCTCAGCCATCCCTTGTTGCGCCCCGAGGATTCTCCCAAGCAGATCCGCCGGTACTCGCAACAATATGTGGACCTGATCGACTTGCAGGACAATCGCTTTGAGACCTTACCTGTTTCCCAGGTGCTACACTCGCATTACCCGGTGCTGCGTTATTTGGTTCAAGTGGATCAGGGCGGTTATTTACTCCCTTTACGCAGTACGTTGTTAGAGGAAAAAACCAACCAGCTGGTGTTGACTTTTAATGAGTTACTGCGCCGTACTCCTCTGGCAGACCGGATGAATAGGCTGTTAAATATTTTAGAGACGAACTACCACTCGCCCGTGGATACCGAGTTCACCATCCAGATAAAAAACCCTAAAGATTTGCTTCCCGAAATAGAGATTTCATTATTGCAGTGTCGCCCACAAAGTCATATGGAAGAGGGCGATGCGCGCTTACCGGAAAATATCTTGCCAAAGGATATTATATTCTCCACCCCCCGGATGGTACCGCACGGCCGCGTTCAGGGCATTCGATATGTTGTCTTCGTCACTCCAGAAGGTTACTTTGCGTTACCCACTCCAGCTGCCAGAGCAGAGGTCGGGCGTGCTATCGGTCGTCTGAATAGCGCCTTAGCTAAACAGACTTTCATCTGTGTTGGACCAGGACGTTGGGGTACCCGTAACCCCGATTTGGGGGTATTCATCGGGTACGCTGATATTTACAACACATGCGCTTTGATCGAGCTGGCGGGTAGGGGTATAGGCCTGGCTCCAGAACCTTCCTTTGGTACCCATTTCTTCCAGGATTTGGTTGAGGCTAATATTTACCCACTGGCCATCTACCTCGGCGACGAGCAAGTGAAATTCAACCGCAGATTCTTCTATCGCACCTCTAACCAATTGAGCGACTTTATTTCTATAGAGGGACCGGTGAAGAGTTGCCTGCGCTTGATTGAAGTGGCTTCATTCCGTCCGTATCACCACATGGATTTGATCATGGACGACGAGCAAGGTCGAGCTGTGGCCTTATTAGTGCCCGATTGATCCCGAATTGAGATCAATCCAGGAGTATATGTGAAAAAATTCGTCGCGGTGGCAGGTAACATTGGGGTAGGCAAATCCACCTTGGTAGCATTGCTGTGTGAGCGCCTGAGATGGCAACCATTTTTTGAGCCTGTGGCAGAAAACCCTTATCTAGTTGATTTCTATAAGGATATGCGTACATGGGCTTTTCATTCGCAGATCTTCTTTCTCACTCATCGTTTGAGAGCTCACCGCCAGCTGCTTGATCATCCCACCTCTGTTATCCAAGACCGCTGTGTTTACGAGGATGCCGAAGTTTTCGCTCACAACCTTTATCGCCAAGATATGATCCAAGAGCGGGATTATCACACATACAGTGAGCTCTACAAAGTGCTGACTGAATTCTTGCCACCACCGGACCTGGTCCTCTACCTGAGGGCCTCAGTACAAACCTTGCTGGATCGCATTGCCCGGCGCGGTAGAGATTATGAGCGCCGCATAACCCCTGATTACCTGGTTCAATTGAACCATCTGTACGAAACCTGGATTGCCAGATTCAGCCTTTGTCCGGTGCTGACCGTACCTGCCGATGATCTCGATTATGTAGCCAACTCTGGTCACCTGGATTTGATTGTGCGAAAAGTGCAGGATAAACTCACTGGTAAAGAAGAAGTAGTCTTCGACCCCGAAGAAGTCGCCCGCTATCAACGGGGTTCGTAGCCATTTGGCTATTTCCCTAATTTCTCATTCAATAAATATTTGAAGTCGAGAAGACATCTCGACGTTCTTATGATCCTGGATTTGTCAGGGGGTGCCCACAATATTGGCAAAAAATGGCATCGGCTGCGCTGGCCTTACCGCATTGTGGGCAAACCTGGTACCCATCCTGCGAGCTTTGGGGGAGGCGTTGAGTGCTGGAAGAGGAGGGTATTGCAGGTCGGTCTCGTTTCCCCAGGCGGAGGCGTGGGACCTTGGCTAGCAGCTCACGGGCAACTGCCTGCCCCTGTCTAAAGGACTGGCGGTAAAGCTCTCGCATCTGCTTGGGAGTAATTTGCCGACCGGTCAAATACCAGCGTAAGACCACATGACCCACTACATAGGTGCCAGCGTAAGCTACCGCAACTTTCGGAACGATCCCCCAGATGGGGATCAAGCCCACCAGTTGCCTGGCTAGCTGGCGCCACAAGAAACCCCCACCAATTACACTTCCGAATTCAGTAAGGTAATCTTGCCAATGGGTGGAGAATCCTAACATAAGTCCCAGACGATATACTAGAAAAGCCTGCGCTTTGGTAAGCACGATCATATCGGTGATGTTGAGTGGGATATCAAGCACAGGAACCGTTTCCGCAAGGCTAGTGCTCAGCGCGTATGCAGCATTTGAAAATGAAGTATCGCTGATCAGTTTATAGGCGATGGGCACACGGAAGAGTGGATAAAGCCTACCCAAGGCGAGGTGAGAATCCGGCAGCAAATCCATCACGGTGGGTACGAACTCTTTTACAAGGTAATCGGGATCGCTAGGTGAACCCACGAACAGGCGCCGAACCTCCCAAACGACCTCCAGCGGAGCTGCGCCTTTGCTCTCCACCTCGTTATACATGACAATTACCTTTTTCCCTGTGCCGCTCAATTGGTGAGCGATGCGGCGTTGAGGTTCAATCTCCTGGTCTGTGGCAGTCAGCATGATGATAATTAAATCAGCCTCTGTGAGTTGCATCTGAGAGTCTAAATCACCAATCATCACTGGCGTGTGGGTACTGATCCCCGGTCGATTGGGATCGGTGCGTATCTGGTCGGCCAGGAGTTGCCTGCCGCTGCCCACCCGGCCTACCAGCGCAATTTTCACCTCGCGCAGCGCTTCCTGGCGGATTGGGCGCAAATCGACTTCGCGCACGTTCTTCCAAATATCGGTCACATCTCTCCAGCCTGCCACGACCAACCCTCCTGCTAACTTTTCTTCGAAAATCCGTTTGGAATGACGGTGATGACTATCTCTCTTTATGGCAAGACAGTGCTAAACCTGGACTCGCTTTATTTTAGATTATTGTCTTTTGATTTGTATAGCGACTGGTCAGCTGATGCTAGCACCTCACCCGCAGTGTTGCCATCTTTAGGGAACACAGCGATGCCGAAACTTAAGGTGACCATCGTCCCATTATCTTCAGGCACATCAAGTGGATTGGTTGCCACAATTGCCTGCAATCTTCGGGCTAGTATCTTGGCAGTTTGAGTATCCGTTTTTGGCAGTAAAAGGGCGAATTCATCGCCCCCATAGCGTGCCAGGAAATCGCTATCCCGCACCGACCTTCGCATGCAATTGGCAACCTGCTGTAAAACCCGATCACCAATCGGATGTCCAAAAAGGTCGTTGACCCTTTTGAAGCCATTCAGGTCGATCATCAAAAGAGCGAGAGGATACTCATAACGCCGTGCCCGGTTGATTTCATCCTCCAAACGCTCATCGAGCGCACGGCGATTGGGTAAACCACATAGGGCATCGGTACGGGCTTGTCGGCTTACAAGTACATGCAAACGGGCGTTTTCTATGGCGATAGCTGCCTGATCACCAAGATGGCGTAAGACTCGAATAGAAGCCTCTGAGAATTCCTTTGGCTGTGAATATGCTACGGTCATAACGCCCACCACGCGGTTCCCCATTCTCAGGGGAATCCCGATAATAGAGCCTTGCCAGCTGACAGGGGCATCCTTAAAGAGCGGATGAGCTCGCATATCTGGCACAACAATCATCTCCCCCTGGCGCGCCACAGTATACGTCAATCCATTCTCACGAGGACGAGACCAGGGTCGCCCTTTACGTCCATCCGACCATAAAGCCGCTCCAAACAAAAGATGATCATTTTGGTAGAGGAAGATGTGGGCATCTTGCGCTTCCTTAAGTAAGCCGAGGGTGTTCTCTAAGATGGTATCTAATACCTCCTGTAGATCTAGGCTGGCGGTCAGGCTTAGACTGGCCCTGCGAACAGCTTCCAGTTCAGCCGAACGTTCTTGCAGGTCCTGAATCAACCAGCTTTTTTCCAGAGCAACAGAGGTATAGCTTGCTAGATGGGAGGCCTGCGCCAATTCAACCTCATTGAAAGTCCGAATCGAGCGGCTTTCTACTAGCAGGACCAATCCGTAGGTACTTTTAAGCCCGATGAGTGGCAACATAAGAAGAGATTTAACCCTTGCAGCTTTCATTGGATGCAAACCAGTAACCTTTGCGCCATGCTTACCGATATGCCATTGCACAAGTTGTCCTGATATCAATGCCTGGCGGGCAAGGGGAAATTGGTCCAAATCAAACTGTTGACGCCGCTCCTGATTTTCTTCCCAGACTCCAGGTAGATCACCTACCCACAACGTCAGGGCATCGTCTTCATGGTTCCACCTGAAGATGGCGCACGCTTCTACCTCAAAAAGATCGCAAAATGTGGGAATAACCAGCTTAGCAATCTCTTCCGCCTGTTGGCTGGTCGATATTGCGGTTATTATTTTTAGGAGAGCTTCACTGGACGGCATGATGCACACGATTCTACCTGAAAAACACCGGTCGCTGGCCTGGGCTTTGCAGCCGGTCATCTCCCGGGATTAACAAAATAACTTGGTAAACAAATTAAACAGCCACCTCCCCCTTCGACAACCGGGCATTCAAAGTGATCTCCACCGCTGAGAGGGCTCTCGAGATGGGGCAGCCTATTTTGGCTTCTTCAGCTTTTTTGAGGAAAGACAATTCGTCAATGCCCGGGACTAATGCATCAGTCTTGAGCTCGATTTTGGTGATGGTGGCTTTCCCTTCAACCCTTTCCAGGTGGACCTGCGCTTTGGTCTTAATACGGGTGGGTGTAAAGCCCATTTTGCCCAAATCTGAGGAGAGCGCCATCGAGAAACAGCCTGCTAAGGCGGCGCCAACCAGTTCTTCGGGGTTACTACCCTCGCGTTCTTCAAAGCGAGAGGCGTAGGAGTAATTCCCTTTATATGCGCCACTGCCAAGTTGCATCTTGCCGATACCTTCTTTAAGACTGCCCTCCCAAACTGCTTCTGCGTATCTAACGCTCATAGCAAATACCTCCTGTTTTTTATAAATCTTATCATAAAATTTATAAGTACTTGACCATGTCATTTCGAACAGGCATTAATCAATCTGGATGGCGCCTAAGTCAGTAAATATGTTAAAACCGACGGTAACTTGAAAAACACGCTTAGTTTCCTGGTGTCACAACAGAGTTTGTTCCACCAGTATTTACAGGATAAAGACCTGGTGACTCTGTTCGAAGGCGTATGCTTTGGCCTCAAGCCGACCCTTTTCTCATTATTCCTACGCATGAACATTAAAGGAAGGACCCGAAAATTTTTATAAAACACATATATTGATTAAATCATATTCTTACAATAATTCGTTAACATGTAATCGAACAAAAAAACATCACGCCAACACTGGATGAGGAATAAAACGATTTACAGCAAGGAGGTCGATATCATGAGTAGCATAATTCGAAGGGATCCATTCAACGAAATGATGTCTTTACGGAATGCCATGGACCGCTTATTTGAGAACGCATTCGTAGGACCATGGGAAGGTCGGTCTTCGTGGGCCAGCGACATGGCTCTGGATGTTGTGGAAAGAGAAGATGAATTCGTGGTGAAAGCCTCGATCCCCGGTATCAACCCCGATGATTTGGAGATAACTTTCAATGATAGAACCTTGACGATCAGGGGTGAGATCAAGGAGGACCAGGAAAAAGAAGGCACGCGCTATCATCTGCGCGAGCGTCGTTATGGAAACTTCTCACGCAGCCTCACCCTGGCGACTGCTATTGACGCTGATAAAATTTTAGCAAACTACGATACCGGTATCCTTACGCTTCACCTTCCTAAGACGGAGGAAGTGAAGCCCAAACGTATTACGATCAGTAGCGAGAATTCTAAGGTGCTTGAAGGCTGATAGCGAACACCTATATAGAAAAAGAATATTAATAGCTAAGCGGAGCCGAGAAGTATCGGCTCCGCTTCTTAGTGTTGGCCTTCATTTCAACAGGAACAACCTAAAAATCTAAATGGAAATACCTATAAAACGATCAATCCCCGACGAACTCCCAAACGGATGGCTTCCGTGCGGCTGGTAGCGCCTAATTTCGCAAATATTGCGGATACATGGAACTTGACCGTGTGTTCACTGATCCCCAGTGAAGCGGCGATCTGTTTGTTTGCCAGCCCTTGTGCTAGCAATTGGAGCACCTCAGATTCTCGCTCTGTTAGCGGCTCGATTAAGGCATCAGCTTCAAGATCCTCAGTGTCCAGGAAAGAAGTAAAAAATGGTTCCATCAAAGCTGCTGAGCCCACCAGTAAGCCTTCATGGAGCGCTCGTATGCTCGCAACCAACTCATCAGCGGAGGCATCCACGGGAAGGGCTCCCCAAGCGCGAACCGCCAGTCCAGACATGCGGCGGACTTTATCAAGTTCTGTGGAAACCAGAAAAAGCACCGCCACGGGTCGCCCGGCAGGTAAGGCTTGCTTGAGTTCGGAGCGGGCGGCAGCCTCCTCGGTCAACACCACCACATCAGCTTCGGCAGGAAAGGGGTCAAGTTCAGTGATGGTAGTGGCTTCCCCAATCACGAGTAAGCCTTCGCCAGAGTTGATCAGGGTACTGAGGCCGGCGCGCAAGGCCATTCCTGGAGCAACCACCACCACATTAATCACACCAGAACCTCCACAAGGTTGCCAATCACCTCATTTACGAAGTTATTAACTACATGGCTGGGGATAGCTACCCCTAAGTCGCTACCAACAACCATTGTATTAATGCCAATGACCCCGCCGGATACATTCACCAGTGGCCCACCCGAATTGCCTGGGGCCAGCTGTGCGTCTGTGCGGATCACTTCAACGGAACCGCGTGGCCCTGGTGTGGATACCGATCCTAGCCCGCTGATGATACCGGCAGTGACAGCTGCAGGCTGCCCCCAGGGGTGGCCGATGGCCAAAACTATCTGCCCGACTTTTACCCCGTGCGAATCCGCGATCATCGCCACCGGCAGGTTTTCGACCTCCACCTTTAAAATCGCCAGGTCAATTTCAGGGGCTTGAGCGATAACCTTGGCACGGTACTCCTGCTCATCCGCAGTGGTTACCCAGGCTTTCCCGCCAGCTATGACGTGGTTGTTCGTCACAATGATGCCGCCAGGTCTCCAGATGACGCCAGCGCCAGCTCCTTGCCAACCGTTGCGAACCACAACCAGGCTACGTTTTACCCATTGCGTAAGCGATGACAAAGATTGGGCAAGGATTGTGGTTGTATCAAGAGGGACGACCATTTAAGGGCGTTCTCCAATTGTAACCGTTAAAGTAAGGCCTTTACCCCCGCGCAAGACCTCGATTGGTGTAGGGCTGCCCACCACTTTTCCCACCAGGCTGGTCAGCAGCTCGTCGGGATCAGCCACCGCCTGACCTGCAATGGCGACGATAATATCACCGACTATTAAGCCGCTTGTTTCAGCCGGGCTACCATCTTCAACACTGACCAGCAGCAATCCACTGGTCTGTTCCCGGTGTAGTTCCTTTTGCTGTCCTGGGGAGATCGTCACAGGCTGGCTGCGGACACCCAGATACCCCCGGCGTACGTGGCCATGTTTGGCCAGGGTGTCAGCGATCTGCCAGGCTAATGGCACAGGTATGGTTAACGAGGTACCACGCGCTAAGCCAGAAGTGTTGACACCCAGGATTTGCCCTGAGGTATTCACCAATGGACCTCCAGAGAAACCAGGATATGGGATCGCGTCAGTACGCAGATACTGTTCCAGCAATCCTCCTCGCCAGCTGCGTACCGGGCCTGCGATGGCGCTGACAACCCCCAGGCTGGCCTGAATCCCGTTGGTGTTGGGGCGCCCTAGGGATAGTACTAGCTGCCCGATACGAGCCTGTTGCGAAGCCACTTCAGCCTGTGCGGCACCGCTTTGTTGCAATCGTAACAGCGCCAGGTCACTTCCTGAATCTCTCCCGGCGAGTGAGGCAGAGATTTCGCTGCCGTCAGGGAGCACGATATTGATATCGTCATCCCGTTCGACCACGTGATCTGCTGTAAGGATCAAGTCAGCGCTATATGCAATACCGCTGGCAGGAAAACGGCGGCGGGCATCGACCAGGACAGTGGCCGCGCTGGCCTTCTCTACCGCATCTGCCATAGCGTTTGAGATTTCCGTCAATATGTGATTATTTGAGGATTGTGTGGCTGTCATAAAAACTCCTTGTTGAATGTTGGAGTCTGGACAATAGGTGCAAACCCTGACAATTATCCCAATTTCCCAGTTTTCAGGGATAACAATCCCTTGTATATGGGAAAAGTAAAAGACTCCTGATTACATGGATAAAGTGTAATCAGTATAGCCATTAACCTCAATTAATGCATCAGTCAAATGGCTAGGGAGCTACCTGGAAGTTTGAGCAGGTCGATGAAAAGTGGCGCCGAGATACCCAAGAAGTGATTCGCGACTTTAACTTACAGATGGGATTCATCCCCCAGGTTTTTCCCATCCGGTATGTGAGTGAAGAACCTAGAACAGCTGGGCAGCTACAGGTGGTTATTTAATCCTGGAGCGTAATGGCACTCATGGCTTGATCTGTAATCAATGCGGTGGATAAAAGGGTGAAGCACTGAATAATGGTGTCGGGAGTACCAGCGATTCTTCCGTTACCCAGCCGACCTTACCACTGAAATCCACCTGCCACCAGTACGATTCCTTAGCGAGCACCCCGTTGAGGCCGTTTGGGGAAGCGGTGATCACCCCTTGGGTCCCGGCAAGCACCGACTCCAGGGAGGCGTAATTTGTACCTGGCCCCAGGTAAATTGGGGTGTCTACCGTCGCTGCCACAGGATCACCAGGAGTATATGTTACGGTTTGTGTGATCGGTTCCACAACTACCATCATCATGCCGTTGGCTACCCAGCGTTGCAGGGGTTCCGAATAAGAAATATCGTTATCTGCTTGATCCGAGGGGCTGGGGATAATTAGGGAGTCGTTCGTTGTCGCCAGTTCCTGATTAGGGTTTTGGTTGAAGGGCAATTCTTGGGTTGCATCATTCTTAACCTCCCCTTGGGCTCCTCCGGGATTACCAGAGCCTTCAACCAGGGGGATAAACGCTTTCACCGGGCAAAAGACGTTATTGCAAAAAGTGTTATTGACCACTTTACCGTTAACTACCATGGTAGATGATCCACCCCCATCCTGGGCAATGCCCCCGGTGGCGCCTAAGGTGTCTTTCGCAAAGGTTGCCATCTCATCAATGGTCATACCGACGCTTCGAAAGGGATTGCGACCATCTACAACGATAAAATAAATATAGTTATCGTTATAAGCAATCGCGGTGCGAGGGTGGCGGGCAATAGCGCCCTGGTCGTTAGGGAAACTTTGGATCTCGCCATTTTTGAGGAAATGGAAACTGCCCCCGATGCTGGCATAGGTTTTGTCCCAATCGAAAGGGCTCAGGGTGGTGTTGCAGATTCCAGCGTTGACGTCATAATCCTTGATCTTCTGAGAAAATCCAATGGTGTCTCCAATTTCAATGTTATTGAGCAGCTTGGTTCGGGCAGTTCCGTGGGCAGACAACACCACGTAATTGAATGGTATTGGAGTTGAGCCTAATTTATCCCGAATCGCCCTAACATAACCAGTGACCATCTTGCCACTAGAGATCAGCATGGCTGGTTCGGTCATCTCGACCAGCACCTCAACGGTTGCCCCGCCGTCGCTGGTATGGGTTCTAGCATCGTATTGGGGCGTGTAAATCACCAGTTGATCGGTCGCGCGGGGCGCGTTGACCCCGTCAATAGTTTGTGTTTTCCCATAGTTATCCAGGCGCAGAAAGGTGATCACGTTCTTATCGAGGGGATGGGTGAGACAGCCTCCCCCGATGAAAGGCAGACGATCCAGAGTCCAGGCAAAGCCCGTCCCGTTCTCATAATCATCGAAGCGCTTGGCATACCAACTGGAATGGATCAGGCCGCGAAAGGGAATCCCGGTAACATAGTCAAAAAAAGAACCGTTGATCGCCACGACCACGTGGTTGCGCGCTCCCCAAGACTCCCCCCAGTAATTAATAGCCTGTTCGTAGCGGCGAGTCATGCTACTGACGGTCTCCCTACCGCTCACCAGCTTTCCCTGGGCAATGCTGCTCTCCAGGGTGGTAGCCAGATTGTCCCGATCCATACGGGCTACAAAAACGTTGTTTGGATCGGGCAAGACGAATTCACGATATTCGATGCCGGTTCCAATCGTCACCCAAGGAGAAGGATCCTCCTGGCTTAACGGAAGATCCGGGCGTGAAGGCTGACTCTTCCAGACGGTTTCATCCACAAGAGCAGGATCGTTCTCAAATGTCAGGTTGGCAGCCACCAGCGAGAGAGAAAGACACACGATGGTAACGCTCAAGATGACTCGCAGCTTCAAGGTATGGCCTCCTGAATATCTGGCAATCTGTGATTTCTATTCGAATCGCCCTGAGGTGCTTACGGCGCTTGGAGAAAAACGAGCTCCTGCCAGTAGCAACTCAACTATTATACCGGTAATACCGCTTGTTTTGATGGTAGCACGGCTTTTTGCTGGATACCACCCCCCCATCGGGGTAAGAAAATCCGGGTGGCCTGGACAATGCGATCTCCATTGGGGCGACCCGGATTTTATGTTCTAACTTCGTAGTTCTAGGGGCTTACCACTTCAGTTTGAGCAAGGGGTGTGAAAATCAGTCTTTCAGGACCTCGATCTACCCGGATGGTATCGCCCTCGTGAAATTTCCCGGTCAGGATATGAAGAGCCAGCGGGTCTTGCAGCTCTCGTTGGATAGCCCGTTTGAGCGGGCGTGCCCCGAAGTCGGGGTCGTAGCCCACCTCGGCTAAATACTCGCGGGCGGCCTCGTTGATCTCGAGGGTGAAACCTCGTTCGGCCAGCAGGCTGGCTACGTGGCGCATCTGGATGTCCACAATCTGGGCGAGGTCCTGGCGTGTAAGCGCATGGAAGAGCACAATCTCGTCAATGCGGTTGAGAAACTCAGGCCGGAAGTGTGATTGTAAGACCTGCAGGATTTCATCACGGGTCACCTGATGGCCGCCCTCCCACAATTGGTTCCCCAGATTACTGGTCATGATAACCACCGTATTGCGGAAGTCCACCGTCCGTCCGTGCCCATCGGTCAGGCGCCCGTCGTCGAGTAGTTGCAGCATGATGTTAAAGACTTCCGGGTGTGCCTTCTCGATTTCATCGAACAGCACCACACTGTATGGTCGCCGGCGTACTGCTTCGGTCAGTTGGCCGCCTTCCTCATAGCCAACATAGCCCGGCGGAGCTCCAACCAGGCGTGAAACCGTATGCTTCTCCTGGTATTCGCTCATATCAATACGGACCATAGCGCGCTCGTCATCGAAGAGGAATTCGGCCAAAGCGCGTGCCAGTTCGGTTTTTCCCACACCGGTGGGGCCAAGGAAAATGAAGGAGCCAATTGGCCGGTTAGGATCCTGCAAGCCGGCGCGCGCACGTCGCACTGCGTTGGATACAGCCCGCACTCCATCGTCCTGTCCAACCAAACGCTGATGCAAACGAGTCTCCATGTGCACCAGCT